>Ga0315336_1006121_pt1 | contig 12565 bp, 13 predicted proteins | sample ASW5metaG_FD_204512 | JGI IMG/M metagenome (GOLD analysis project Ga0315336, IMG submission 204512) | Ammonia-oxidizing marine archaeal communities from Monterey Bay, California, United States - ASW #5 | ecosystem: Environmental > Aquatic > Marine > Intertidal zone | place: USA: California...
AGGTACACCTCTTGACCCGACCCCACCGGGCCGGCGGTGATGTCGATGACCTGACAGCGCTGGGTCAGGGGCCACTCGTCCCCTGGATCGTCGCAGGACCAGCTCCAGTCGCGATCGAGGGGGCCTGCGTTGTGCACGAAAATGGCTGGGTTTGCAGGGTCCCAGTCGACCACCGGGGTGTCTGCAAGAGCCATCATCGAGAGCAGAAGAAGCATCGCGACCTCCCGGTTGCAATGCCCACTCTACACGAATCAGTCCCTGCGCCTCGAGATCAAAGCGAAGAGACCCGCAATCCACAGGATCGATCCGGGCGCCGCGCCGCTGTCGCAGCTGCAGACGCCGACGTTCTTGAGGGAGTTGTCTTCTTCGAGGCAGGCCTCGTCGACCTCTCCGTCGCAGTTGTTGTCGATGCCATCACAGAACTCCGACGCATTGGGGTTGGTCCACCCGTCGTCGTCGTCGCAGTCGCCCTCGTCGGGGGTAAAGCCGTCGCCGTCGGCGTCTTCGAAGTCCTCGTCGATTTCGCCATCGCAGTCGTTGTCGAGTCCGTCGGGGAGCTCTTCGGCGCCCGGGTAGACATCGATGTTGTCGTCGTCGCAGTCGCCCTGGTCTTCGGAGAAGTGGTCGTCGTCGTCGTCGCTGCGGGAGGTGTCCTCGTCGACCTCTCCGTCGCAGTCGTCGTCCATGCCGTTGGCGATTTCCGGCGCGCCAAGGTAGGTCTCGGCGTTGCTGTCATCGCAGTCGCCGTCCGCTTCGGACTGCCCGTCGCCATCGTCGTCGAAGAGCTCGGTGCCCTCGTCGGTGATGCCGTCGCAGTCGTTGTCGATGCCGTCGGGAAGCTCGGGGGCCCCGGGGTAGACCGTCGGGTCGAGGGGATCGCAGTCGTCGCCGAAGTCCGCGTAGCCGTCGCCGTCGGTGTCGGTGGTGTTGTCGTCGACCTGTCCGTCGCAGTCGTCGTCTACCGCATTGGCCGGGATCTCGACCTCACCCGGATTGACCGCGGCGTCGCCGTCACTGCAGTCACCGGGCTGGGAGTTATCGGTACAGACCGGGCCCTCGCAGTAGCCGTCTCCGTCGTCGTCGAAGCACTCGGTGTCCTCGTCGACGTCGATGTCGCAGTCGTTGTCGACGCTGTCGCAGATCTCGACTTCAGCGGGGTTCACTGCGATGTCTCCGTCGTTGCAGTCTCCACCCTCCTCGGTGAAGCCATCTCCGTCGTCGTCGTACCAGATGGTGCCTTCGTCGACGATGCCGTCGCAGTCGTTGTCGATCCCGTCGGGGCTCTCGGGCAAACCGACCTTCACGTTGGCGTCGAGGTCGTCGCAGTCGCCGGCGCAGGACGTCTCGCCATCGCCGTCGGTGTCTTGATTGTGGAGGAGCGGGTCGGTGTCGTCGCAGTCGGTACACGAATACTCGCCGTCTCCGTCTGCATCGGCCTGCAGCCCGTCGTCGACGCCCGGACACACGTCGCAGGTGTCGCCGTATCCGTCTCCGTCGGAGTCTACCTGCGTCACGTTCTGGTCGTCTGGACAGTTGTCGCAGTCGTCTCCGACCCCGTCTCCGTCTGCGTCGATCTGGGAGACGTTCACGTCATCTGGACAGTTGTCGCACTCATCTCCGAGGCCGTCCCCATCGGTGTCGACCTGGGCGGGGTTGGGGTCGAAGGGGCAGTTGTCGGCGGCGTCGGGGATCCCGTCCAGATCGGCATCCGCGATGACCTCCCAGACCCAGCTGGTCACGGGACCGAGGTGATTGATGGCGTCGATGGCGTAGACCTCAAACCGATAGGTGCCCGGGGCCAGTCCGGTGTAGTCGTGCCCGGACAGCTCGGCGTTGTCGGTGACGGTGTGGTCGTCGCACTGGGTGACGGGAAGCACGGGGGCGCCACTCACGTCGTCGTAGAGCGCACAGAACATCCGGCAATCGGGGACATAGGCCGCGGCTTGCGGCGCGAAGGCGAAGGCCAGGGACGCATCGTCGCAGGTCGAGTCGAAGTGCACATCGGCCGCCGGGCTGTCGGCGGGGCCGTTGACGATCGTCACTGGCGGAGGCGTCGTGTCCTGGATGAAGAAGATCGAGTCCTTCACCGTGCTGTCGAGGGCCTGGCGACCGTCGGTGCAGTGCGCGATGTAGAGGTACTTGCGGCCGTCCACGGGTGCGGGAACGTCGTAGACGTAGCTGGCGAAAGTCGGCTCGCTCGGAAAGGTGCCGCAGTCGTCGTCGACCAGGTACACCTCGAGCCCCGACCCGAGCGGGCCGGCGGTGATGTCGGCGACCTGACAGCGCTGCCGGATCGGCCACTCGTCGCTCGGGTCGTCGCACGACCAGTCCCAGTCGCGGGTCAGTGGTCCGGCGTTGTGCACGAATATGTTGGTGTTTCCAGCGTCCCAGGTGACCACCGGGGTCTCTGCAAAGGCCGTCATCGAGAGCAGGAGGAGCATGCCAACCTCAAGGCGTTCCAAGCGGAGTCTACACGATGCCCGTGCGAAGCTGCTGCCATACCGAATACAACGCGAGTCATGCTCCGAACCCGGCCAACGATGTGGCGCCGACCTCTGGTAGGGGTGGGCCTCGCCATGATTCTGGCTTGCGGAGGCGCGGCCGGCGAAACCTACCCGGCGACCGCCTGGACCGGGACGGTGCGACCCAATGGCGAGCGGTACGAGGGCGCCACCCACTACTCCTGGGAGGGGACCTGCGATGACGAGTCGAGGAGTCGGCGGAAGTGGGTGCAGAGGGTGATGTGTGAGAGCGGCTGTCGCTTCGTGCTCAAGGAGGAAGGACCCGACGCGCTCGAAGCCGCTCTCGCAGCCTGCATGCCGGGATGTGAGGAGGCGAAAGCCAGGTTGGTCTGCAAGGACATCACCAAGGAACACCAGGGCCTCGACTGTGGCTCCCTGCTGATGGTGCACTGATGTGATTCGTGGTCGTACAGCTCTACGCCGCCAGGGGGATCGCAAAGGGGGGGCGACACGCAGACCTCGTCGGTCAGGACAATCGTCGCTGTCGTCCCCCCTTCGCCAATCCGAGCGGGACCGCTTTCAGATCGTCGCGCATTGCCCAGCCCCGCCGTCGGCCCGCTCGGATTGTGGGGGATGCAAGGGGTCTCCCCTGCCGAGCGCAGCGAGCCAATGGATCTTTTCCGCGCCGCTATCGCCGACGCCATCTCACCCGCCGACTCCGCCTCCCTCACCGATCCCCGGCCCGAACCGCCCGACGCCCCCACCCAGCGACCGAAACGCAGATCTTCGTGTTTCGGCCGGACGGGATTGGCCATTGCCGGTGGCACCCACCGGCACTACTTCGGGCTCCCACTCGGAGCCCTCATGCACACCGGCCATCGCTATCCGCTCACCGACACCATCCGCTGGAGCCAGCGGGAGTTCTTGATTCCCCTGATCCTGTCCCTCGCCGTGGTCGTAGCGCACACCAATCTCGGACTCACCTGGATCGGAGTCCCCTGGTTACCCATCTCGATGATCGGCGTAGCCGTGGCGTTCTACCTCGGTTTCAAGAACAACGCGTCCTATGACCGCATGTGGGAGGCCCGCAAGATCTACGGGGCCATCGTCAATGCCAGCCGGTCCTGGGCCTTCACCGCTCGGGACTTCGTGACCAACCTCCATGCCGACGAAAAAGCGTCCGACGAGGAGCTCGACCGGATCCGCCGCGAGCTGGTGCTGCGCCATGTCGCCTGGATGGATGCACTGCGCTTCCAGCTTCGCAAGGTGAAGAGCTGGGAGCACGAGGGCCCGCAGTTCGACGGTTTCCGCGAGTTCTTCAAGGTGGCTGAGTACTCCGAGGATCTGCACGTCGAGCTCGCTCGATGCCTGCCTGAAGAGGAGATCGCCGAGGTCACCGCCCAGATCAACCCGGCGGCCCGGCTGCTGTCCAACCAGTCCCGCCAGCTGCTCGACCTGCGGGAGAGAGGCCTGATCGATGACTTCAGGCACATGGAACTCCAGAAGGTCCTGCACGAGCTGATGACCCAGCAGGGCAAGGCCGAGCGCATCAAGAACTTTCCCTTCCCCCGTCAATATTCGACGGTGAACTCGATCTTCGCGATGATCTTCACGACGTTGGTTCCGTTCGGCATGGTGCAGGAGTTCGCCTCTCTCGGTGAGGGCGCGGTCTGGCTCACGGTGCCGTTCAGCACGGTGGTTTGCTGGGTCTTCCTGACCACGGACAAGATCGGCGACTGGTCGGAGAGTCCGTTCGAGGGACTGGCCAACGATGTGCCGATCACGGCGATGACCCGCGGAATCGAGCGCGACGTGCGGCAGATGATGGATGAAAAGGACCTGCCGCCCGCGCGCAGCCCGGAGAACATGATCCTGACGTAGGATCGGGCGCCAGGGCTACACTTCCGCCATGTTCGCCGCCTTCGCCCTGTACACCCTCACCGCCCTCGCGGTGGAGGGTGGCGCCGATGTCTATCTCGAGCGGGCCACCGAGGCGGCTGCAGCGGGGGACCTCTCATTGCCGAGGTGTGTGGACAGCTCGCCTACGCGCTGACCGACGCTGGCGAATACGACGCGGCCGTCGCTCTCCACGAACGGGCGCTGAAGATCCTTGAGGCTCACCCGGAGAAGGCCCTCGTGGAGCTGCTCAGCTACGCGCACACCCTCGTGGAACGCAAGGACCTGGCGGGCGTGGAGTCTCTCCTCGAGGACGCCCTGGAGCTGGCGGAGACGACCCACGGCGAAAACGGGCTCGAGGTCGCGGAGGTCCTGTTCAGGGACGGCGCCCGCGCGATGTACGAGCGGGCGATCGGCATCCTCGACGTGGCGGCTCCGGTCTCTAATCAAGCGGGCGTGGCCTGGACCAACCTCGGAGAGTTGTTCTCCGTCACCGCCGATTCAGGCGCAGCAGATGCTCTGAACAGGGCCCTGGAGATCTGGGAGGCAGTGCACGGCCCCGACCACCCCCACCTGTCCTTCCCGTTGTCGACCCTTTCCCACATCCACACCCTGCGGGGAAGAAGTGGCCACTCTGGATCTGCGGCCGGCGCGCCTGGTCGTGCTCTCCGCCTGTGAGACCGGCCTGGGCGAGATCACGTCGGGAGAGGGTGTCCTGGGCCTTCGCCGCGCCTTCTCCGTCGGAGGAGCGCAGTCCCTGGTGATGTCGTTGTGGTCGATTGGGGACGAGGACACGGCGACGTTGATGGACGACTTCTACGCGGGCGTCCTGCACCGACGGAGGCCCTTGTCTCCAGCTGATGCGCTGCGTGCCGCCCAGCTGCGGATGCTGGAGGCCAATCGCAAGACCGGCCAGGCCCGGCCTCAATCGTGGGCTGCGTTCATCGAGGCCGGCGCCTACTGAGGGGGGCCGGGGATGTAGGCGAGGCCGTCGTGGTCCCCGAGGTTGTTCAGCATCAAGGTGCGGGCAAATCCGTTGTTCGGATCGTAGGTGTACAGCTCGCCGTCGAGGTCGATGACCCAGAACACATCCCTCACCGGGTCGTAGGCCATCCCGCAGTCGTTGATCCCCCCGGGAGAAGCCAGCTGAACCGCCTGTCCGGTGGCGCGGTCGATCTCGTGGATGAGACCGTAGCCAGCGCGAATGGAGATCAGCCGGTCGCGGGCCGAGTCGTAGGCCAGGGCGTCACTGTGCACCCCCGGGTCGCCGATCAGAGTGGGCGCTGCCGTGTTCACGTCCAGGGAGTGGAAGCCGCTGACGAGGATGCTCTGGCCGCCGTAGAGCGTGTCGGTGGACGGGTCGTGCCCGATGCCCAGCAGGTATGACAAGCCATGGCTGCCGACCAGAGTGGCCGCCCCGGTCCCGGGATCGACGGAGAACAGGGATGTGCCCAGGTATCCATCGGACATCCAAAGGGTCTGAGAGACGCTGTCCCACGTCAGCTCTCCGTAAAGGAAGGGCACACCGAGGGGGCCGACGTCGGTGAGGGTCAGGTTGTCGGTGTCGATGCGGACGAGCACGTCGTCGTCTTCGCGAACCGCGTACAGATAGACCGTTCGATCCTCCCACATGCAGGTGTCGTCGCAGCCGTCTCCGTTGTCGACATTGTCGTCGTCGCACTCCTCGCCGACCTCGAGCACGCCGTTTCCACAAGGTTCGACGGGCCCGGTGTCGCCAGTGTGGAGGTCCCCGCTGTCACCCAGACCCGTGTCGATGGTTGCGGTATCGCCTCCGGTGTCGCCATCGGTATTTGCGTCGGTATCGGCGTCGGCGTCGGCGTCGGCGTCACTGTCTGCATCTGCGTCGGCATCCGCGTCTGCGTCTGCGTCGGCATCTGCGTCCGCGTCGCCTTCCGCGTCATAGGGTTGGGCCGCTGGCGGATTGCCACAGGCCAGGATCGTGAGCGCGAGGAAGGTCTGGAACATTGCGGATTCTCCACCTGATGCAGACAGAATAGGGAGGCTCAGGCCGCCGAGCGCTGCCTTGAAACACACTGGAGCAGCCTGCGACAGGGTGACTCAGCGTGCCTTTTGGCGGTGACAATGTCCTTCTAATGCCATTTGGCAGTGGTTTGGCGCTCTCACTACGGACAAACCTGCGGAATGGGGTTGGCACGATGCCTGCTTTGGTCCTTGGCAACACATGGAGTTGTTATGAGAACCGCACTGATTGCCCTGTCCCTCACCGTCGCCACCCTGGCCAGCGCCTCGTCGACGACGGACAACTGGCTTCAATGGGCCGACGACGGCCGATCGTTCGAGGGCTCTGGTGTCTACGAGCACAAGGACAAAATCGGGACCCATGCGCACAAGGGCCTGTACAAGAGCGAGCGTCTCACCGGCCCGTTGAACATCATCGAGTCGAAGAAGAAGGGCGAAGAGGGCGCCTACATCACCCGCGGCGAAATCGCGGTGGAAGGTGCCTGCACGACCTCTGGCATTCAGGCAGCCATGGAGGACATCGGGCGGATCGCTCTGGATTCCGCCTCCGAGATCGCTCGGGGAACCGATCAGCACGAGGTTCCTTTCGTCGGTGAGGCCCGCTCGCTGGACACCGAGTCCGGGAGCACCTGCAAGATCGAATTCGGCGTGAAGTACTTCGTGGAATAGTCTCCACCGCGGAGGTGGAGACGTGACCATGAACGAACTGCGCGCGAAGCTGTCGCCAGAGGTCCAAGCCCTCTTCGACGCTGCGCGCGCCCGCATTCGAGAGGTCGATCCGAACGTCGTCGAGGTGGCCTGGCCCCGTCAGGGGACCGCCGGATTCGGCGTCGGCCCCAAGAAGATGAGCGAGCAGTACATCTACATCACCACCCACAAAGCCCACATCAACCTGGGCTTCTATTACGGGGCCGATCTGCCGGACCCCAACGGGCTGCTCGGGGGAACCGGCAAGTCCATGCGCAGCCGGAAGATCAAGAGCGCCGCCGACCTCGACGTCGACGGCCTCAAGGAGCTCATGCAGGCCTCTACGGGCCACCTCCCGAAGCTGAAATAGATCAGTTGTAGTTGTGGAGGACGCGCTCGGGCTCTCCACCGGCCCAGAACCGATCGACGACTTCGCGAAAGCTCTGGCCCGGCGGCCCGACACCGAACTTCCGATCGAAGGACAGCACGTGGTAGCGCTTGCCCTCGGAGTACAGCCACTCGATGTCCGCGAAGGACTTGAGCGTCTCTCGCTTCCAGGTGATCAGTTCCGGTTTGCGCTTGATCTTCTTCGACTTGAGCTGGGAGAGGTCGAGGCCGCTGTTCTGGATGAGAAGCGGAACGCCGGCTTGGGCGAAGTACGGATACCAGACCGGCCCCAACAAGCAGGAGACGGGATCGACTCCCTCGGCAATTCGGTCTTCGGCACAGGCCCGGTTCGGGGAGCCCCACCGCGTCGGATCGGTACCGCCGGTGTCGGCTTGTGGCTTGATCCAGGCACCGTCGAGGATCGCCTTCAGACCGGACCAACCGGTCCATAGATCGAGGTTGGCGATCACGCCGATGCCGCCAGCTGAGCTCCCGATGAGCAGGATCTTCGCGTCCTTGGTGAGGCCGTACTCCTCGGTCAGGAGTTCCATGGCGGCCTTCATGTTGGTGCGACCGGAAAAATACCAGCCCTCGGCGGACGCGGAGTTCGGGATCTTCTCGGTGTGTTCTCCCAGCCAGAAGTCCGATGAGCAGTAGTGAAGCTCGACGTGGTTGGCGTCGTAGAACGTCGGGTTGGCCATCCAATCGGTGGAGACCAGCCCGTTGCCCTTGATGACAGGCGCCGTCGGGCCGGTGGTGAGCCGGTGTTCCCGCTCGCTGCAGATGGTGACGACATCGTCGCAGAAGTGTCCGCCGGCAACCTTGATCAACCAGGTGTCGGAGGTGCCCCGGCGGAGGGTCAATCCGAAGGGCGTGCCGTCGTTGCAGCGGGCGTTCGCCCACTTCGTGTTCAGCTCTGCGGGCAGGAGCAGCACTTCGGCGCCCGGCTCGTCCGCGGTCGGGGCCTCGGCCAGCTTCTCTCCCGAAGGAGAGCCGGTGCAGGCCAGCAGGAGCGAGAGCAGAAGGGGCATCAGCGGTACAATAAGCATCGCCGACACGTCGCGCAGTGAATATCTCTGGGGCTCGCGCGTATGGGGCCCATGCTTGCACTCCTCTCCGCCGCGGCCCTCGCAGTCGCGCCGCCATCCTTCGAACTCCTCGACGACATCGATCGCTGGGAGGACGGCATGGACAACGTTCTCCAGGGTCCCCGGGGTTGCTGGGACTTCAGCGGTGACTTCAAACAGACGGTGACTCTCCACCAGCCGCCGGACTTCTTCAGCGCCGCCCGCATCAAAGACTTCGTGGGAAAGGGCTCTTTCAAGGCGCGTTTGAAGGATGGGGTCTGGGTGACTTTCGACCATGCCTACGACCCGTCTGACAACGGCATCGCCACTCTCGGAAAGGTGGTTGGCGAGATGGACGAGGAGTCGAAGGAAGAGGACTGGGACCCCGAGGACTTCGAGATCCCGGTGGTCCCATTGGTGGGCGAGGTCCCGAGCGAAATGGACGAGGAAGACGTCCGCGAAATGAACGAGTTTCTCGGAGATGACGCGTCCGCCATCACGTTGAAGAAGTCGGTGAATCTGCTCCGTCAGGCCGTCGACGAGTGGGCGGGTCGCACCGAGACCGCGGTCGCGCAGTGGGACAGCAAGCAAGAGGCGGTGATGTTCCTTCGGGAGATTCCAGTCGCCGATGACGACCCCCGACCGATCCACATCGACGTGCGTTTCCCCGCAGCGGGAGAGTATGTGGATCGGATCGACGCGGTGTGGCCGCGCATCGTCAAGATCGGAAAGTGGCCCATCCGCCTGACCATCCGCGACGCGCAGATGCACCTGCTCGCCTATCAGCACGACGGCATGAGCTTGCCCCGAGCCGAGAGCCTGTCCCTGGTGGTGGGCTTCATGGGCTTCACCATGGGCTTCGAGCAGACGCTGAAGTTCAAGACCGCGGCGCGCTGCACAGCAGCAGGCCCGGCAGCGAAAGAAGAGGGCTGAACGGTGTCAGAAGAGGAGGCCGAGAGCCTGGCTGAGCGCTATCGGCGACCCTCGCAGGTCACGGACTGGCTCTTCATCTTCGCGACGATTGGCATGGCCGCGTTCGCCTACGTGCAGCAGGCTTATGTCGGGCAGTTGTCCGTCTTGTGGTTTCTCATGCTCGGCGCCAAGGTCTTCGAGCCGGTTCTGTTCGCTGTACTATCGAGGCCGAACAGGTAGAATCCGGCGCAGTGGAGAGAGCTTTGTCACGCGTGATCGGCTGGTGCTGTGTTCTGTTGTTGGTCGGGGTTTCAGGCGATGCTGGTGCACAGGAGCGGCTTGCAGTCCTCGAGTTGAATGCGGAGACCGCGCCTGCTGACCAGCGGGCCATGGCAAACTCGTCGATTCTGAAGTGCAGGAGCTGCACGCCGTCGACTCCACGACCGGTCGGTCCTTCATGTGCACCGCGACACCGCCCATCGTGACCCCTGACGCCTGCGCTCAGGCCATGGCCAGGGTTCATGGCGAGCTGAGCGGAGACTAGCCGCCGTTCCGCTTGCGCAGCTCGGTGCCCAGGACCTTGGCCGCGCCCACTCCGCCAAAGAAGCCGAACATGTGCGCCTGCCAGCTGATGCCGGCGCCGGCGATAATCGGGAAGATGCCCCAGACCATTGAGCCGAAGAAGAGCGTGACCAGGATGGAGAGCGCGATGGGCCCCGCCCTGCGTTCAAAGGCGCCGCGGGCCATGAGGAATCCGAGATAGGCGAAGATCACGCCGCTCGCGCCGAGATGCAGTGTTCCAGGCGCACCCAGTAGCCAGCACCCGAGTCCGGAGGCGATGCCGCCGAGGAAAGTCACGGCCCAGAAGTCCTTGCGATTGCGGAGCATGGTCAGGGGCGCGAGCATCAGAAAGCCGATGGTGTTCGCCATCAAGTGTCCGAAAGAGCCATGCAGAAAAGGCGCGAAGGCGATGCCCGCCAGACCCGCGGTGGTCCGGGGGACGATGGCCATCTGGGTCACCAATCCGAAAGTCACGATCTGCGCCAGATAGGCCGCCCAGAGCACCGCAACGCTGCCACCGAGTGTGAGGGCGCTGGCCTTCACGGTGGCGACGATGCCGGTCTCTTTTGCGGGGGCGAGGGTGCTGGACATGTTTCCTTCCTACCCCGACACACGGCGAGACCGGCCACCTTATTGCGCCCGATGCCTTCAGCAGACGAAATGAGACACCGTGTCATCATGGTGGAGAAGGGGATGCGTTGGCGGTGAGCGGAGTCTTGTGGTTGGCGGCGGCATGCGCGTTGGCGGGCCCGCAAGCCGAGTTGGATGCCCTCGACGCCGAGGTCTCGATTCACTTTGAAGCCGGCCGCTACGATGAAGCCGAGAGCCTGTCCCGACGCGCACTCGATATCCGCCGGCGCGAGCTCGGCGACGTGCATCCCATAGTGCAACGGAGCCTGAGCAACCTCGCTGATGTGCTGGTGGCCCAAGGCAATGCCGATGACGCGCGTGTGCTCTTCAGCGAGAGCATCGACATTGCGCGGGAAGCCGTTGGCCCTCGGCACGCCGACGTCGCGGATCGACTCAACGATTTGGCTCTGATGCTGAGAGACCAGCAGGAATACGACGAGGCCCGGGATCTGTTCGTCGAGGTGCTGTCCATCCGTCGGGAGGCGCTGGGCGCGGAGCACCCGGCCGTCGCGGCAAGCCTGAACAACCTCGCCAGCTTGTACCGACACATCGGGGACTTCGACGCCGCGTTGCCCCTGTACGAGGAGAGCCTCGATATCCGCCGCGCGGCCCTGGGGTCGGATCATCCAGACGTGGCGAAGGACCTGAACAACCTGGGTGCGATGTTGCGGAGAATGGGCCGCTACGAGGCGTCCCGCGAGCGGTTCGAGGAGTGCCTGGCAATCAGCCGTCGGGTCTTTGAGCCTTCGGATCCGAAACTGGCCTCGATCCTGAACAACTTTGCTGTATTGCTCGAAGAACAGGGCGACTGGAGCGCGGCTCGGCCCCTCTTCGAAGAGAGCCTCGCCATGCGGAGGACACGCTATGGGTCCGGGCACCCCGCCGTCGCCATGGGGGTCATGAACCTGGGCATGCTCCACAGCGCCCTGGGCGACTACGAGGCGGCCAGACGCTTGGTCGAAGAGAGCGTCGGGATGTGGCGCGAGGCTCATGGACCGCTGCACCCCGCAGTGGCGACGAGCCTGGGCAACCTCGCGACAATTCTCAGACAGCTGGGAGATGACGATGCAGCGGGCCCGCTCCTGGAGGAGGGCCTCGGCATCTGGCGGGAGACGCTGGGGGACCGACACCCGGCGCTCGTGTTGGTTCTGAATGGTCTCGGCACCTTGCGCCTCTCGCAGGGTGACCTCGAGACGGCGAGGGCACTGCTGGAGGAGGGCCTCGACATCGCCATCGAGGCGTACGGTCCGGCCCACGCCGAGCTGTCATTCACCATGCACAATCTGGGGACGGTCATGGAGGAACAAGGTGATCTGGAGGGGGCGCGCGCGATGTACTTCGAGAGCCTCGAGATCGACCGAGAGGTCAAGCACGCCGCTCACCCCGACCTGGCTAGAAGTGTCGGAAACGTCGCCTTGTTCTTGGCTGATCGCGGTGAGATGGAGGCGGCCAGGCCGCTCTATGATGAGGCGCTGGACATCGTCGAGCCACGCCTGTCGCTCCTGGGGGCCCTGTCGGAGCGGGAGGCATTGCGACACCTTCCCCTGTTGCGTGACGCTCTAGATGGCTGGCTGGGCCACACCGACGCTCCGCCACAGGTCGCCTGGCAACGCGTGCTCCGATTCAAGGGGGCGGTGGCCGCCCGCGCCCGCGCAGCCCGTCTCGTCGCGTCGGCGGAGCCCGAGGTCGGCGCCGTAGCGAGGGAACTTGCCGAGGTGCGTCGCGAACTGGCGCGTCTCACCTTCGCCGACGTCGACCTCGAGGAGCGGGATGCACGCCGCGCGACCTTGGCCGAGCTCGCCCAGGACCAAGAGCGCCTCGAGCGGGTGCTCATGTCCACGAGCTCCCGGTATCAGCGCGAGGTGACCTCGCGCGACGCAGATCCGGAAGCCTTGTGTGCCGCGCTTCCACGCGACGGTGCTTTCGTCGATCTGCTTCGCTACGACGATGGAAACGGACCCG
>Ga0315336_1006122_pt1 | contig 12565 bp, 13 predicted proteins | sample ASW5metaG_FD_204512 | JGI IMG/M metagenome (GOLD analysis project Ga0315336, IMG submission 204512) | Ammonia-oxidizing marine archaeal communities from Monterey Bay, California, United States - ASW #5 | ecosystem: Environmental > Aquatic > Marine > Intertidal zone | place: USA: California...
ATCCGTAGCTGATCGGATCCCAAATTTCGACAGCAAAACGGCGTTGAGTCGGGCAGAACGAAATCGACCTTACAAGTTCGAGACCGAAACTAGCTCAGAAGCCAAGAACATCCCGATCGAGTTTGAAGTTCGCAAATTTGAAGGCGATTTCGAAAATCTGCTTATTCTTGAAGGTCACGACATCACGAAGCAGAAGCAGTCGGAGTACATGCTCGAATCGTACTCAGAAATTGCTGAACGAAACGCTCGTGAACTCCAGAACGAAAAAGAACGCGCTGAACGACTATTGTTGAACATCATGCCGAAATCGGTCTACGAGGAGATGAAGGACTTCGGCACGGTAACTCCTCAAACGTTCGAGAACGCCACAATCTTGATGCTCGATTTCGTTGGCTCAACCGAAATGGCCGTTGCAGGCGATCCTGTTGCACTAATTGGCGAGCTGAACGATATGTTCCTCGTGTTTGACCGAATAGCCGATCAATTTGGCTGCGAACGCATCCGCACCGTTGGTGACGCATATATAGCGGTTTCTGGTCTGCCAGAACAAACACCAGATCACGCTAAGAACGTGGCGCGTCTGGCGTTGAGAATGGTTCGATACATCGAACGTCGAAATTCGGCTCACGCAACGAAATGGTATTGCCGAATTGGAATCAACTCAGGTCCAGTAATCGGATCGCTAGTCGGTGTTCAGAAGTACGTTTACGACATATTCGGACCGGGAATCAATCTCGCAGCGCGAATGGAAGCGTTGAGTGATCCGATGACGATTACTGCCAGCGAAGGCACATACGAGCTACTTCAGGATGATTTCGAATTAGTCGATCGTGGTGACGTCGAAATCAAAGGATTCGGGAAGCAAGGGCACTACTTCCTAGAGTCCGAAAATCGTCAGTCTGATTGGCGCCGTTAGCTAACTTCGATATCGGTAACGTGCGGTGCGTGGATGCCGAGCGACGCTGTTAGAAATTGGGTGACCATCTCGAGTGTAGGTACACACTCGGGGCACTCTTCGTTGACACCGGGTGTGTACTCGATTTTGAGGCTGCTTCCGTCGAGAGACGGCACTCCCAACGTTCCGCCTTCTGAGGCGACCATCGTCTGAATCTGTTCAAGTACGAAATCTACGCTGGTGTCGGAAGTGCTCTGAACCATTCGTGAAGCACCTTTCTGGCAGGAAGCCGAAGTTTCATTCGAATTACTATCGTAATTCTATACGCCTGTTCGTAACGTTATTCTTCCTCGAGTAGGGCAAGAGCGTGATCAATCGCTTCGGCATCGAACCCGGGTAGTTTCATCGCACCGATCACCGCAACCGGAGTTGCGTCGAATCCCATGGCAAGTAATTCGGCGCGACCCTCAAGATCGGTCGAAACGTTCTTTACGACGTAGTCGACGTTGCGAAGTGAAAGGAACCCTTTCAGCATTTCGCACGATCCTCAGAAGTTGGATGAGTAGACGATTACCTGTGTCATGTGATTACTATTTTCGCACGCCATCCTGAGGAGCATATCCGAGCACCTCTTTGGCGTGAGAATTGTCGCGGAATAGTTTTGTATTGTCAGAAGTAGCCCAGAAAATATCGAACTTCAGATCAGCAGGTGCCTCGATGATCTTCGTCGTGAGCTGTTGAAGATCGCGGTAGCTCGACCAGTTCGCCTGCGCTCGTCCGGGACCTGCTTTGTCGATAGGACCGCAGCTGCTAATACGGAGATTGATAACCGACAATGGCGAAGTAAGAGCGTAGTACCGTCCGATATCTTCGCCGAACAGCTTGGTGACGCCGTACAGGCTAATTGGCTTCGGCTCGGAGAATTCAGAGACCATCTCCCACGAGTCTGGAATTTCGACATCTTCAGTGGAGATCAAGCTCTTGTACGGCTCCTCAAGTTCGTACCCATTGGCCGTTGCGCCAGAACTTGCTAAGACCACACGGGACACACCAGTCTGCTTTGCGACCTCAAGGACGTTGTAGGCGCCGATGATGTTGTTTTGGAGCATTGTGTCCCAACCAGCGTTCATGCCGTCTTCACTGCTCATTCCGCCGTCCGCAGCGAGGTTGAGAACGACGTCGACACCTTCAAAAGCAGGGCGGAGCGAATCGATATCGGCAATGTTGGCTTTGAAGACACGATCGGCAGGAAGTCCATCGACTCCGCTACGCGATAGCGCACTGACGATGTATCGCTCTTCAAGAGCTGGGCGAAGCGCCTTACCTACGACACCGTTCAGACCGGTTACTAGAACTTTGAGTTTTTCTGACAAATACTGATCTCCACTGATCAAGTTGGTTGGGAAGAATCGCCGTCTGGATTTAGGTTCAAAGAGCAGCCGTTTGCTAAACGAGAATTATGATCCACATGGCGACCGCGGTCACCAACGAAATAAGAACCGCAGCCGAACCCAAATCTTTTGCTTGTTTTGATATCGGATGCTGTTCGGGACCGATTCTGTCGATGGTTGATTCGATAGCTGAATTGAGCAGCTCTACGATCAGTACGATCGCGATCGAACCGATAAGAACCGCTCGTTCAATGCTTGAATCGGTGAGAATGAATGCAGCGATCACACCGGCAATAAGCAAGATCACCTCTTGCTGGAATGCTCTCTCTTCGGAAAGAGCGCGCTTCAAGCCACTGAGCGAATTTGTGAATGCGCCCCATAGGGTCGAAACGTTCAGGAGGCTGATAAATCGATTCATGGGTATTTGTATACCTTCACGGCAAGGAGAATGGAATCATTAAACGAAGTGTTTGGACGAATAGTAGTGATCAGTTTCTCAGCCTAGTCCATGGGTCCTATCCAACCAACGACTCCTCCATCGGCTAGCAGTTCACTACCTGTGACATATTTCGCTTCGTCAGATGCTAGGAAAAGTATCGGACCCGCAATATCAGACGCATCAGCTACTCGTCCCAATGGAACGCGTTTCGCCAAGCGTTCCATCCATTCTTCATCGAACGCGCTGGTCGTAAATGGAGTAAGGGTCCACCCGGGAAGGACGGTATTTACCCGGATATTGTCCGGGCCGTATTGCACAGCGGCCGAACGAGCAAAATGGGTCATCCCGGCCCGAGATGTGGCGTAGGCGTTGGCTTGATCGCGTACGACTCGGGCCATCATTGATGAAATAAGAACGATTGATCCACCGCCACTTTTTCTCATCGGCTCGACAACAGCGCGGGTGCCGAGGAACATCCCTAGATTTGTGACATCCATTACTCGGCGCCACTTGTCGACCTCGGTGGTTTCGATCGTCTCACCTCTATCAGGAATTCCAGCCGCCATGATCATGATGTCGAGACGTCCGTGCAACGACACGATTTTCTCGACGGCAGCCAACCAGTCGGACGCGGAAGTGACATCCATGTGGACGTACTCAGCTACGAGTCCTGCTTCTCTCATCTTCTTGACGGATCGATTGCCTGCATCATCGTCGATGTCGCCTATGACGACCTTTCCGCCATTTCGAGCGATTTCGAGTGCAGATAACCCGGCAAAACCGAGAAGTCGACTTTCGTCTGCATTGGCTCCACCGACAACTAAAGCTACTTTTCCTTCGAATCGATCAGACATTTTTCATCCTCGTCAGATTTGCTATCGAACCGGATCTATCTAGACCGGTGGGTGGAGATTATGAAAGTCGGTGGCACGTTCGAACGCATCACCGGCACCTACTAGCATTGGCTCAGAAAGGTGATGGCCCGAGAACTGCAAAGACACCGGCATTCCTCTAGTGTCCAAACCGCACGGCAAAGCAATTGTGGGAAGTCCAGAAAAATCGAAGGGGACGGTAAACCGACTGTCCCACGGTTTGCGGTTCGGTGGAATAGGTCCGTATAAACCGTCAGGGTCGACTGGATACGAAGCTTTTGCGGTTGAAGGCCCGGCGAGCACGTCGATGTTGCGCATCGTATTTCTAAGTCCGCCGTTCATCTCAAGCCGCAAAGCGTGGGCTTCTGCGTACTCGATAGCCGTATGCGCTGAGCCATTCTCCAGCCACTCACGGAAGAACGGCCCATACTCGTCTTTTCGGGACGGGTAAGTTTCGCGATGAGCCATCGCAGCTTCGCTTGAGCAAATGATCGGCCACGCAGCCATCGCTTCTCGCATGATTTCGGGCATCTTTACAGTGACGATTTTCGCACCGAGCGATTCCATCACTTTGACACCAGCTTCGACAGCTGCTGCAAACGATGGTTCCATATCGCCGAGAGAGTACTCTTCATCCCAACCTATTTTCAGACCCGAAACGCCTTTTCCGACCTCGGAAAGCATATTTGGAACGTCGTGGGGGAGAGTGGTTGGGTCGTTGGGGTCAACGCCTGCAATAGCTTGCAGAACGATTCCAGCGTCGGCGGCAGATCGGGTAAGCGGTCCAACATGGTCGAGCGATTGGGCGAGGTCCATCACCCCATGGCGTGATACTCGACCCCAAGTTGGCTTGAGGCCGACTGTGCCGCAGACAGCTGCCGGGTGCCGAATCGAGCCGCCTGTATCGCTTCCGAGCGTTCCGAAAGCCAATCCCGCAGCTGTTGCCGACCCTGAACCACTTGATGAAGCGCCAGCCCAGTGGGAAGCCTTCCATGGGTTTTCAGGGATCTGAAGTTTAGGGTTGTAGCCACCCATCGCCCCTTCAGTCATATTGAGTTTTCCGAGTGAAATGGCCCCGGCTTCTCTCAATTTGATAACGACTGTCGCATCGTGATCGGGCACGTTATCGGCAAATACTGCCGATCCTCCCATCGTCCTAATTCCAGCCGTGTTACACAGGTCTTTTACAGCGATAGGAATCCCATGAAGTTTTCCCTTGTAATGACCATTCGCAATCTCGTGTTCGGCCGTTTTTGCCTGCTCGATCGCAAGTTCCGCTGTGACAGTCGCGTACGACTTGAGAGTGCCATCCAGCGCTGAGATTCGATCAAGTTGTGATTGCGCCAGTTCGACCGGAGATAATTTTCCAGACTCAATGAGTGGGGCAAGTTGCGTGATCGTTTGGTAATGCATTTTCAGAGTGTATTCGCGGGCTGTCTGTCGCAGCAGACTCAGTTTTTTTGAATGGAACGGAGTGTACAACCAACTAGTCGACTCCAACGTCTCCCAGTGGGTGCAGTACCGACCAAGGACGAACCGAAGCTAGTGCAGCGTTCTAAGGCTTAGGTAGTTCTCGGCGAGGCCCGAGTCGAGCGGCTATTACCGGACCACCCCCATGATTGTGCCGTGTGATAGTTCCTAATTTCGGTCTTAGCGTAAAGCCAGGATTCTCCCAGTCTTCAACTTCACACCGCTCAGCCCACTCGTTGTAGAAACGAATCATCGCTGTCGCCCGCTCGCGTTCGCCATCGATCAGATCGTTCAATTCGGTGCGATCATCACTGATGTTGTACAACTCCCAAACAGCTTTCGAATCGGGATCCGCCGGATCGCCGATTTCACTAACAAGCTTCCAGTCGCCCATTCGAACAGCACGGTTACCTTCGTGCTCCCACGCTATCGGCTTGTCACGTTCCCATTCTTGCCCCGTGAGAGTACTTGCAAACGACTCGCCTTCCTGCGGCTTGATGTCATTTCCTTTGAACGTTGTCGGGTAATTTGCTCCGGCAATATCTAACAATGTCGCGTTGATATCTATGATGTGGGCTGGATTGTTGACGATCGAGCCCTTATCGGCGACGCCATCAGGCCAGCTAATGATGAAGGGAGTCGAAATGCCGCCTTCGTGGGTGTAGTGCTTGAACAATCGAAAAGGCGTGTTATTCACGTTCGCCCATGCAATGTCTACGCTCGCAAAAGTATCGGCGGGTCCGGGTTCGATAGACGGTGAATTACCCGTCCGAACTACTCTGCCATCGACGGTAGGGTAGTTGTAACGGGAAGGATCAGGTGCTGGTGAATCCTCCGCCAGGAACTCTGCACAGCCACCGTTGTCGGCAAGGAATACAACAACTGTGTTGTCGGCTTCCCCTGACTCCTCGATCTTTTCCATTAGCTGACCGATACCTCGGTCAACCTGTTCCACCTGCGCAGCGTAGACCGCCATCTGGACGTCTCTCCATTCCTGGTCAGGTGCTTCATCCCACGGCAGAACACCTGCATCACGAGGAGAGAGCTTCCAGTTGGAATCAACGACTCCAAATCCTCGTTGCGTTTCGTGGCGATTCAAGCGGGTTTCATCCCAGCCCTTCATATATTTGCCGCGGTACTTTTCGATGTCTTCAGGCCAAGCATGCAACGGCCAGTGCGGGGCGGTGAACGCCATGTAGAGGAAGAAAGGATCATCACGGTGGACAGCATCGTCGACGAACTGGGTGGCTTTCGATGCGATTGCATCGGTGAAGTGATAGTCGGTGGAATCGATGCTTATTCGAGTTGTGTCGTCCATCAGCATGTTCGGGTTGTAGTAGCTTCCGCCACCCGAAAGAATGCCGTAAAAGCGGTCGAAACCACGACCCCTAGGCGATGGATATCCAAGCATGTCGGGGTGCCATCCTTCGGGAAGATTTCCTTGCTCACCGCCTACGTGCCACTTTCCTGCCATTAGCGTTCGATAGCCAGCCGTCTTGAGAACTTCAGCGATGGTGACACAGTTGTCGTTCAGATATCCCTGATAGGCCGGAACGCCAAGATCGTTGATCATGTGACCGATTCCCGCTTGCTGTGGATTCAGACCTGTGAGCAGTGCAGCTCGGGAAGGGCAACATCGAGCAGAGTTGTACATCTGAGTGAATCGCACGCCCTGTCCGGCAAGTTTGTCGAGGTTCGGAGTGCGTATTTCAGATCCGTAACAACCAAGGTCAGACCAACCGAGGTCATCAGCCATTATCAGCACGATGTTCGGCTTCTTCGATTCGGTTGGTTTGTTATCAACTGAAGGCGATGTCATTTGCGGCAGAAATCCTTGTTCGCTAGTCGGTCTCGCTGTCGAATTGCGTATATGAATCGAAACTTTACTCTTGCCCCGAGATTTCGATGGGGCGAATCGAGCGAGGCATGTGCTAAGTTCGCCGTGTGAGATCGTCACTATGATTCTCACGAAGAAATAATCGGACCTTCAGGAGATTTATTGGTGAATCAGCATTTCGATTGCATCGTCATCGGCGTTGGTGGAATGGGCAGTTCAGCTGTTCACAATCTCGCAAAGCGTGGCCAAAAGGTGTTGGGCATCGAGAAATTCGACATACCGCACACCGAAGGGTCGTCACACGGAGTTAACCGGATAATTCGACTCGCTTACTACGAACATCCTTCGTATGTTCCGCTGCTTCGACGTGCGTACGAAATGTGGGAGGAAATCCAAACCGATGCGGATGAGCAGCTGCTCTACAAGGTCGGCTCAATTGATACCGCACCATCCGGACACGAGGTGTTCGAAGGGTCGCTCGAATCATGTTTATTACACGACATTCCTCACGAGGTTCTGAATCACCAGCAGATCAACGATCGGTTTCCCGGGTACCAAATGCCTCCCGGTCAGATGGGGTTGTACCAGCGGGACGGCGGGTTCGTGCTCTCCGAGCGATCGATAGTCGCCTATGTGAATGCCGCTGTTGCTGAAGGCGCGGAAATCCATGCACGTGAACCGGTAGCCAAGTGGGAACCTGAAGGAGACGGTGTTCGGGTATTCACTGACCGAGACGAGTACACGGCTGATCGATTGGTGATCACTGCCGGGGCCTGGGCGGCGGGAATGGTACCTTCACTGGAAGAATTGGCAGTTCCAGAGCGCCAGGTACTTGCGTGGTTACAACCGGAAGAACCTACATTGTTCAATCCGGCGAACTTCCCGGTGTTCAACGCCTACTTCGAAGAGGGGCGCTACTACGGCTTCCCAGTTTTCGGCATACCGGGATTCAAGATTGGGCGATATCACCACCTCGAGGAGGTTGTAGACCCTGATCACGTCGACCGAGAAGTTACTCAGGAAGACGAAGACATTTTGCGGGCTGCAGCATCGAGATACTTCCCTAAAGCGAACGGGACGCTAATGACGCTGAAGACGTGCATGTTCACGAACACGCCTGACGAGCACTTCATAATCGATCTTGTCCCCGGCTATCCGCAGGTTTCGATGGCTGCTGGATTCTCAGGACACGGATTTAAGTTCGCCAGTGTCGTTGGTGAAATTCTTGGCGATCTCGCACTCGATGGTAAAACGCGCCACAACATCGACTTGCTGAAGGTGAACCGCTTCTAGTTTCCGAGATAATCGCCGGCAATTATTCCCAAGGAACTTCGAGTAGTTCTTCACCCCAGATTACCGGACCATCGAACACGCTTTTTACTTCGAACAGCGCCTGAGATTTTCGTACTGGCTCTTCCATCTTGCCCTGTTGATGTACCAGCGCCAGACGTTTCACCCCGGCGTCCTTCGCTGTTTGAGCAGCGCCGAACGTGCCTGTCTCTGTCTCGTAACTGGGGGAGCCCGGGATCATATCCTCGTCGACCTTGATGCACTCCATCACCAGTAGATCAGCGCCTGTCGCAAGATCAGTCAGCGACTTGCACGGACTTGTATCGCCTGAGAAAACGATAGAACCTTCGTCGGAATCGATTCGGTAAGCGAGTGAGTCTAGGTAAGGCTGAACGTGATCGACCGGTGCGGCAGTGATCTCCCAATTTTTACCTGTGGCGACCGTTCCCGGGCCGATGTCTCGGGCATGAATCTTTGGTGGCTTGCGAGGAGGTATACCACCTCGCTCAACGTACGCAGCGACACTAAGCGGATGCTTGGTACGAGCGACGATGTCGTGCCAGTACGCTCCGTTTTCTTCGCCCATAAGTCGTTCAGTTAGTTGTTCGGTCAGCTTTGGCCCATACACCTCTAGCTCGCTCTCTTTTCCGATCGACATATCGAATCGAGTGAGAAGGAACGACGGGTAGTCAGCGTCGTGATCGGAGTGATGATGTGTGAAAAACATCTTGTCGACTTGAGTCGATTGAAATCCGGCTTTGTGAAGCTTGTAGTTGGCTCCGTGACCGCAATCGAACATCAGCCATTCATCACCGATTCCGACTAAGAACGACGAGCCCCAGTGCGCCATATCGGGCGCTGGTGTTCCTGTACACAGCATTATGACTCGGGGCGGCATTCGATCCTCCTAAAACAGCTTGAAATTCACTATGGCTGTGAATTTAGCTGATTCCCAAGGTGAATTGCGGGTTTGCGCGATTTATGCGCGGAGGAGTTGAACTAGTACTGCAGTTGCTTATCGACCGTGTTTATCAGCGGCTGACCCGATACGTAACGCCGAAGATTCTCAGCGAAAATATCTACGGTACGTTCGTCTAGATGTTCCTGTTCGGAGTTACCCGCAATGTGAGGCGTGATTATCACGTTCGGCAAATCCCAAAGTTCATTGTCGGCTGGCAGGGGTTCGACGATTGTCGTATCGAGACCTGCGCCCGCTATTTCGCCCGATTTTAGTGCGGAGACCAATGCGTCGTGATCAACTAATCGCCCACGGGATGTGACCACCAGCCGAGCGGTCGATTTCATCTGAGCCAGTTCTGCTGCGCCGATCATATTTGCGTTACGAGGGGTGTATGGAGCAGTGACAACCACATAATCCGACTGAGCGAGCAGATCATTCAGTCGTGAACTTCCCCATACTTCTTCGACGATTGGATCGCCATCGACCGGCTGTTCATCGACTGCGATCACGTTCATTCCGAGTGCTTTTGCGCGCCATCCAATTTCGCGTCCCGACTTACCGAGTCCCACGATGCCGCAGGTCTTATTGCCGAGATATTCGACTACTTGCAACGCACCATCTTGGTCCCATCGGTGATCTGATTTGTCGGCCCAGAACTTGGGTAGTTGACGGGCAAGAGCCAGCATCAGCGTCACGCCGTGCTCACCGATCATTGGCGCACCTGCACCTCTAGCATTGGTGATTTCAACATCGGTGTCGACGATGTCAGGAACCGCGTTGAACAATCCTTCCATCCCAGCGTCCAGAGTTTGAATCCATTTCAGGCTTTTTGCGGCTTCAAATTGCTCGGCTGTTAGGTAACCAAATACAGCTTCGGCGTCACCAATTTCAGCAAAGATTTCTTCGTCCGTATACGCCTCGATCAGTTGAAGATCAGGGTGTTCGTTGCGAATTGCTGTGTAGTACGGAGCGCCGAAGTCGGCGAGTAGAAGTGCTTTCATGTGTGTAAAAAGACCGGACTAGAGGGTTTTCAGAACGTTGATAGCTGTTTCGACCAGCGCTTCGCCAGCTTCAGGAGCGTAAGGACTCGTGGTAGTTCCGTAGTAGCGACGGTACTTCTTCATATCGACGATTTCGGTGACGGGAATATCTTTGATCTCATCGTGCGGTTGGCGAGATGAGATATACCCGATGTATTCATCACAGTAGCTTGCGACCCATGGTCGATTGTCTGCGAATGCATCTTTAATCTCGGTGCCAAGTTCGTTGAATAGCTCTCCGGCGTGAGCGGAAATCAATGTGTCACCAATACGAAATCCTCTAACCGTGAGAGCGAAGGCTGGTAGGTTCTGATTCTTGGCCAGTCCAACTTCATTGTTGCCCCATCCGTACAGTTCTGGGTGATTCTCAGCCGAGTTCGCTGTGGTGGTACCCGGGTACCACGTTTCGCTAGAGTAGGAACCGAGAGTTGCCTTGAGTTTTTCTCGATTGTCGAGAGCTGCTTCCAGCGACCAATTGACCTGGTGGCGCGGCAGCGAGACCGTCTGCGATACCGCTCGGAGAGGAATATCTCGGTTGGTCTCAATTCCTTCATCGATTTTCAAAGCTGCGCTGGCGAGCGATTTGCCTAGAAGGGCGGTGTCTTCATGTGAATGAAGGTGCTCAGAAGCAGTGTTCCCGAACCACCAGTCGAACGGATGAATATCTCCGGCAGCGCCCTGAACGTATATCGCCACGGTGCTAGGCGCTTGTGATTCGATCTCGGCCGACATCTCACCGGCGAAATCGCCCGACCATTCGAGGTACTGACCGCCATCAGCAACCCCGTGGCAGGCGAAGTTGACCAAATGAGCGATTGAGCTACCTTGATCGTCCTTGATGTGCATCACGCCCAGTTCGGTATCGACGGACTTTTCGGGATACTGTCGATTCACGGTCCAATCGTCGAACGAGCCGAGTGCGGTTCCTACTTGTGCTGGAGTTGCTAGATTTGCCGCTTGGAACACACAACCGGCGACTTGATCAGCAAGCCAAGTTGTCCAAGTCATCCACTCACTTGGCAACGACACGATCGTGTCGGGTGAGGTGTGATTGTGTGTGAAGTTCAGTAGAACGTTATCGACAGGGATTCCTGCGACCTGAAATATTCTTGCTTTGATCGCTTGAACCGTTTCGGCGGTTAACCCGGCAATCTCGAGAGAAATGATCGCTATCGTTGTGTTTTCACATTCAAGCACAACAGTGCGAGCGTGAATGTCTCTGTGAATACCTTTGGCAACGCCTTGCCGAAGACCCCAGTTGCCCATTGGAGATCCGACGGGAGGAGTGATGACGGTCTTTGCCGCACCTGCGAGCGTGCTAACGTTTGAAGAGCTGTTTAGGTTTGACACTGTCCACTACTCCCAGTTCTTGTAAGTGCCAGGACCGGTCTGGCGCGCCATCTGTATCTGAACTCCATCCGGATCGTAGCTATTCGAGATGGTGCGACCCGATTGCTGGTTCTCAAAAGGTTCGAATAAGAATTCGACTCCACCCAAGAATTCAATCTCTTTTTGTGCTTCAGCTGGGTCATCAACAAGGAACGATAGGTGGTCGATTCCGAGTGTTTGACCTTCCTGTTGTTTGTGCAGCTCAATTCTTACCGGATGATCGTTGTCGCCATTCCAGAGGAAAACGGTTTCTCCATCATCGACAGTTCCTTCAGGATGCATACCGTACTTGCGGTAATACTCGATGGACTTTGCCAGATCGCTGACGATGATGTCGATGTGATCGACGCCGAGAAACTTCATCTGAGACTCCATACAGTCTTTGTATTCGAAATGAGGTGCGAGTTTATGCCTGCTGCTCAGCCTGTGCCAACGGTGCTATGCTGCCGCCACAAAGAATTCCCGTTTCATAATCGGAACTGTTCGTAGTGGAGGACGCAACGAAATGCATCTACTTGAAGTGAATAACCCGGTAGCCATTCAGCGTGGTGTGCTTAACGCCGTTAGTGCGAGTAACCGCCCTGAATCTCTCGACAACAAGACCGTTGGGTTGATCTGGAGCGGAACGCACGGGGGCGACATTGCTCTCAAGCGTGCGGGTGAAATGCTTCAAGAGCGCTTCGAGAATGTAAGCGTGAATTTCTACACCGGTGGGAACTATCCAACACCACCGGCAATTGTCCAACAGGCGGGGGAGGAATGTGACGTCATAATCGGCGCCACAGCCGACTGAGGGACCTGTGCGTCGTGGATGATCCACGACATGATTGTGGTCGAAAAGATGGGCAAACCTGGTGTTGCCATAGTTTCAGGCCGCTTCGAGAGCGATGCAGTTGCTTCGTCTCGTGCCTTTGGGATGCCAGATCTCCAGTGGATCGTTGTTCCGCATATTTATCGAAACCTCGACCCCGAGACGTGCCG
>Ga0315336_1006123_pt1 | contig 12560 bp, 10 predicted proteins | sample ASW5metaG_FD_204512 | JGI IMG/M metagenome (GOLD analysis project Ga0315336, IMG submission 204512) | Ammonia-oxidizing marine archaeal communities from Monterey Bay, California, United States - ASW #5 | ecosystem: Environmental > Aquatic > Marine > Intertidal zone | place: USA: California...
GGCATCCACACAAGGGGGTAGGTCTTCACCACAAGCCCTTTCGGGCTTTCTCATCGCAAAACCCTAAACATCTCGCCCGCCGCAACACAAAAAAAAATGATTCGCCCCGCGAATAGGGAAAGTCGGGTTAGGAATATCCGTGGCTTTTTCGCTCGTTTTTCTTGTTTCGGCGCGGGTTGGGGTTCTGTGCTTGGGGCTCCGCTACACGGGTCACATACCCGTGACTTCCAACCGCCCCCACGCACACGTCCCCCTTCCCAGGCTCCGCTACACGGGTCACATACCCGTGCTACGAAAACGGCCGGTTCCGCGCTTTTGCGTGGAACCGGCCGGGTATTTCAATTGAGTGGTTGATTCGTTCTTATCGACGGCGCATACGGAAGGCCGCGATGGTCGTGCCCAACACAATCAGTGCGATCGAGGAGGGCTCGGGGATGACATCGCCGGTGATGGTGACCGGGTCTGAACCATATAATTGACCATCCACAGATCCGGTTCCGCCTACCTTGCGGAATCCGAATCCAATGCGTTCACCAGGCAAAACAAGGATGTTTTGAAGACCGGGTTCGGCGCCAAAATCAAGCGCCTGGTCACTGGTGTCTCCGCCGCTGGTGAACGAATACAGGGTCGGGTACGGAGCGCCCGACGCATCGTAATGAATCACCTGTGCGCGAATGCCACCCGTGGTACCGGTAGCATCGAGTACAAGCGTGCCATCGAAGCTGTAAAGGCCGCCGGCAAGCGGGGGAGCAGGCGCGAACATCATGGTGGCATCCGCTTGATCTCCATCAGACAAGAGTGTCGGCTGCGTTCCGTTCTGGAGTGGTCCGTCCAGAAATGCCTCACTCGAACCTGAGCCACTGGTCGACTCCCAGCGCAACCTGACGGAACTCCACTGCTGGGTACGCATGCTATTGGCGTTCCCAAACGGACTATTGCGATGGTGCCGCCAGCTGGCGCCGCCAAAGTCGACGAATCCCGGGTCCGGCTCCTGGCCATCCGCCACGCCGATATCCGGTCCGGAGAACCAAGGTACCTGGTAAGCGTGGATTGTAGCGCTCGCCTGGTTTGCGATGCAGAGTCCGGCGATCGCTGTAATTACTCTCAATGCATTCTTCATAATCTACCTCTCTACTGGTTCGATGCTCCTGTTTGATCTACTAATTTCTACCAAACAACGCGTCAAAAAAAATTGAGGACACGCCACCTGCTGTTACGTACGCTAGCAAGACCCCGGCACTCAGTCCAGCACTATCTTGAACTGATTCTGGAATTTCTTGACAATTCGTTCAGCTTCATCCGGCTTGGAGGGAATAGGAATTGGTCGTCCACCCCCGGGGGACGAAGAGCAAGAAATGGAGAAGAGTGGAGGAAGGAAGGCGGATTTGATTGATTTTGCATTGCCAATGAATCGTGTGGACCAACAATTTCCAGTTCTGATGGAAAGCAAGTACGCAGACGTGTTATCGAGATTATCCTGATGATTGTGCACACGGACGATTGGGCCCGGCAGCATGTTTCGACTGCCAGGCAAACGGGGCCGCATTCAAGGATCCCAAGTCGATCTGGAAAATAGTGGGCGAAATGTCGAATGAATTAGAATAGGGAGTGGTGGTGATATGTTTTCAGTGATTCGCAACGATCAGGTTCCGGAATCGGTTGAAAATCTGCCGACCTCGCAAGCTTTGCGGGCCGGCGATTTTGTTTTCCTTTCCGCGCAGTGTTCCTCCGATGCAGAGGGGAAGAGTGTGGAGGATACCCTTGAGGGCGAAGTAAGAAGAACTTTCGACAACATGCGTAAGGTTCTGAGTGGCGCGGGCCTCGATTTAAGTGATGTAGTACAAATCAGGACTTTTCTGAGGGATCGGGAGGATGTGCCCGAGTTCAACCGGATTTATTCCGAAATATTCAAGAAGCCGTACCCTGTTCGAACGACCCTGACCGGTTGCCTACCCTACGACAGAAAAATCGCGGCGGATGCGATCGCGTATGCGGGAAGAGATTCGGACGGCTGAAGACACGGTTCGAGGCATGGAATCAATCACCAGGGGACTTCGGTTCCAGGGGGAGCTATTCGCGATTGAAGGGCAGACGGCTTTTGTCATTCTGCCTGAGTCGTCCCCAGCCGGGGACGCAATGCGATGGGTGTGGTATGCGCCGACCCTGTTGCCGAAATTTCCAGATGAACTGGAGGAATGGATGTTCCGTAAATTCCTGGCGAGGGGTATCGCGGTGGCCGGCATCGATGTGGGCGAGTCGTACGGCAGTCCTGCAGGGCGATCATCTTTCAACGTCTTTTACGAGGAACTGGTCACCGAACGCGGCTTCTCCGACCGCCCCTGCTTGCTGGCCCGCAGCCGCGGGGGACTGATGCACTACAACTGGGCCGCCGAGAATTCGATGCAGGTGGCCTGTATCGCCGGCATATATCCTGTATGCGATCTGAGAAGTTATCCCGGCCTTGATCGAGCATGCGACGCATACGGTCTCACCGAAGAACAGTTGGCCGCCCAGTTGCCTCAGCACAACCCGGTGGATCGTCTGGATCCGCTGGCCCGGGCCGGCGTTCCCATCTTTCACGTCCACGGCGACGTGGATACGAGTGTGCCCCTTGAATCGAATTCGGGCGAAGTGGCAACGCGTTATCGTGCTGCCGGGGGGGACATTCATGTTGAGATAATCAAGGACCAGGGCCACACTGGTTGGATGGGATTTTTTCAGTGCAGGGAGTTGGTGGATTTTGTTCTCGATCATGCAAAGTAGATTGGCCCGCCCGGTTCACACTTTTTCTACCGCGCGAATGGATGTCACAACGAATCCGCAGGTGACGATAAACTGTGAACAAGACGGGCCGTGAAAGAACAACCATGGGCAAAACCAAACCATTCTTCGAAATGATCGATGTCTTCCTCCCCGGTGATGGATTCGGCGTTCGATTGCCGGGCCTTTTCGTTTCCCGGGAAGGGACAGTCATCGCTACCTGCCAGAAGCGGAAGGGGGACCTGGAGGATACCGGTCACGATACGGATATCCTGGTGCAGCGCAGCCTGGACGATGGCAAAACCTGGGTCGGACAGCAGGTGGTCTTTACCGAACCCGGCGTCAACACCTACCTCGGACCGATTTTCGAAGATCAAGAGACGGAAACCCTGTTCATCGGCTTCTGGAAACTTCCCCGGGAGGAGATGGATGAAATGGTCGCCCTGCGCAATCTAGGACAGGGGGGCGGGGGATTCTGGCTGATTAAGAGCAACGACGAGGGAGCTACCTGGTCGGAACCCCGTGCCTTCGCTCCCCTACCCAACCGGGACGGGTGGGTCGGCACAACCGGAAATTCCGTGCACGGCATTCAACTCACCGGCGGCCCATGCGGCGGACGATTGGTCCTACCGGGATGGCTCTACAATGAAAAAGAGATGGCCGCCGCCACGAACGAGTTCCACGAACCTACGAACATTCCGGTGTCGGCAATTTGTGGCGGACTCCTCTATAGCGATGACCATGGCGACACCTGGCAGGTGGGTGAAGTGCTGCCGCCCGGTTCGAGCGAAGTCACCCTCGTCGAGAGTGAAGACGGAAGCATCTATGTGAATTACCGGCGAAGCACCGAGCCCTACTACAACGGCCTGCGCCGGTATGCCCGAAGCACTGACGGCGGCGAAAGCTTCTGCGAGCACGGCCAGGTCCCGGAACAGATCACGCCCGGCTGCCACGCGGGCCTGACCCGCTATCCCTCGGAAAATCCGGACAACCCCGACATTCTTCTCTTCAGTAACCCGGCCTGGTTCTACTACCGCCAACCGCCGTGGTGGAACCGGATCCGGCTGACCGTCCGCGCCAGTTACGACGACGGCCGGAACTGGTTCGATCCGAAACTCGTCATTGAAGGACACGCCGGCTACTCGGATCTTGCCGTAACCCATGACAAGACGATTCTATGCATCTGCGAGACTGAATTGGGCTGGCCGGAAGAAAAGCTGGATGGGTGGTACAACAGCCTCGATTTCAATAGAAAACGCCGTCCGTGGTGCGAGGGGATTCGGATGGCGAGATTTAATCTGGAATGGATGGTGGGAAATGACAAATGAATGGCGGATTTCGAAGTCCGAATGTATCGTGCGCGCACTCGACATTTGAATTCTGGTACTCGGATTTGGTTCATCCTTGGGTATTTCGTCGTTCGCAATTGCAAGTAGGAGATGACAGACATGAATAAACCGTTGTTAGAAACCGTAGACGTCTTCCTTCCGGGGCGGGGCGAGGACTTATGTCAATCCCCGGAGTACGACTGGGAACGGATCGGCGTGGTGGAAGGTCACTTCTTTCGAAGTACCAAGGGCACCGGCGAGATCCGCGTTCTACTGAAGGGCGCGACGAACGAAGAGCGAAATTTGATCCATGGGGCGGGGAACGTTGATTTGCAGGCTGACGGATTGTGGTTTCACGATTACATCGGAATGTTCGGCATTCATACGCCGGGCCTGATCGTCACCTCGAAGGGGACGGCGATCGCGACGGCAATCCGCCGGCACGACTCCATGTCCGACGGCGGTCATGAGGGCGATATCCTGACCGCGCGTAGTGAGGACGGCGGGAAGAGCTGGTCGCGCCAGCAATGCATCTTTCAGGAAGCGGGTATTCTTGTCTACATGGGCCCCGTTTTTGAAGACCGCACCACCGGGACGGTTTTCGTGTCGTTCTGGAAAATCCCCGCCAAGGTGAGGGACGATACGGGATTTTTCAAAGATTATGCCGCCGCGGGCGGCGGCTTTTACCTGCTGAAGAGCACCGACGAGGGAAAAACCTGGTCGGAGCCGATTTCGATCACACCGGCGATGAACGAAGGTGGTTGGATGGCCTGGAACAACAACAACGTTCACGGAATTCAGCTTCGGAATGGAGCACACGCCGGGCGACTGGTCATTCCCGCATTTTTATTCAAACCGGGAGAGCCCGGATATGTTGAAGGGATTCGTGGCGGCCTGTTGTTGAGCGACGATCACGGCGAAACCTGGCGCGCCGGAGCGGTTTTGAAGGAAGGTTCAGACGAGGTTTCGGTGGTGGAGACGGGGGACGGCGAATTGTATATCAGCCATCGCATGAACTCCCTGGCCACGGGGAAACGCCATTATGCCCGGAGCCTGGATGGCGGGGAAACGGTCAGCGAAGAAGGTGAGCATGCAGACCTCGTCTGTCGCGGGCTGCATGCGGGGCTGGTCGGATACGGCGGAGGAAAGGAAGGAGAGCCGGACCTGCTGCTGTTTTCCAATCCGCCCGGGCTCCATATGGCGATTTCAACCAGCCTCGATAAGGGTGGCACCTGGTCGGAACCCAAGCCACTGCATGACACCGGCAAAGCGCGCTACAGCGATCTTGCGGTCATGGATGACGGAACCATTCTCTGCCTCTTCACCAACGGCGCGGTCCGGGACAGCGAGAAAATCAGTATCGCCCGGTTTAATATGGCCTGGCTTGAATCGTAGCGACAACGAAGGGGAATTTCGGATTTCCGATATTCGATTTCGAATGGAACGGATCCCCATGTAGCGGAAGTCGCCGAGACTTCCGAGCGGCGACGAACAAGTTCGACGGAGCCACGAAACAAAAGCTCCGCAAAAGTACGCCCCAACCAAGAATCTGAGCCACGAAATACACGTAGCACCAAAACCACAACCAACGGAATTCGCCACGGAGCGCACGGAGGGGACTTTTCATGACTCCGTGGTGGAAAGATTCTCGCGAACAAGAACGATTCGGGTTAACTCTCAATCTCTGCTCCTCATCGTACTCGTAATCGCAGTTCGATGCGGCTCGAGTGGAGGGCGTGAGAGGCTGACCTCTCCACTGCGGACTGAAGTCCGCTACACCTGATCGCGGAATGAATTCCGCGCTACCGGCAGTGCATTGCACATCCGTGGGCAACCATCCATCCATTCATGATTGCGTGACGGTGATCATTTGATCGACGGCGATGTCCTGGACGGTTTGGGTGCTTCCACCGGGCCATGAGATTTCGATATCCACGGGCTCGTCATGATTTCCGAGACCGAAGTGAAGGACGAGATCGTTGTAATTTCGCTGGCCGGTTCCGCCTTGCACCTGTCTGGTCAAAGTCTGACCCTGGACAGCGATTCGCACCTGCGCACCGATTGCGCTCTTGTTCACGGTGGACCCGTTGCCGACCAGCTTGATCTTCAACCAGTGAAATGAATTGTCCTGGCTCCGATTCTCGTAGAGTCGGCCCTCCGTGACCAGGTCGAGATCGCCGTCATTGTCAAAATCTCCCCAGCCGGCCTGTTCGCTGCGAGGGAGTCCGGCCAACCCCTCCTCTCCCGTCACGTCGGTAAAACTCCAGCCCCCGTCGTTACGGTAAAGAACCGGGTGGTTGGGGGTCGATGCGGGACATACTGCAAAGTCGAGGGCAACAGTCATGAACAGGTCGAGATCCCCGTCGTTATCAAAGTCGGCCAGGGCGGGACTTGCATAGGATTCCTGGTAGTGCAGGCCGGCGGTCGCAGCCATGTCGGTGAAATCCCAACCCGGGCTGCCGTTATTCCGGAGAAACTGTGACTGGGGTTGGGTTGTGCCACCGGTGAAGCAGGAGTCGTGTGCGAAGTTTCCGACGAAGAGGTCGAAGTCCCCGTCGTTGTCCAAGTCTCCCCACGCCGAGCCGATGGTATGCGCCGCGCCGAAGGACGGATCCGCGCCGTCGGCGCCCATGGCTGCGGCCACATCGGTAAGGGCGCCGGAGCCGTTGTTCCGCCAGAGCATGTTGAGTTCGAGGCGATAGTTGGACACGAAGATGTCGAGGTCGCCGTCCTCGTCCCAGTCGCACGATGTTACACCGCGTCCCGGACGCAGGCTGCCGGATTCCTGCCAGTTGATGCTGAAGGTGGAGCCGCTGTTGTTGCGCAGGATCACGTCGGGCTCGTAGGCGGGTTGTTCGTACCCGCCGATGTAGAGATCCACATAGGAATCCCCGTTGAAATCGCCAAAGGACAGGCCCAGGCTCAACTCGATCAAAGGGTGCAGGTTTGGAAAGGCGACGAAAGAAAAGCTTGTCGCGCCATTGCTGAAATAGGCCCCGCGATTTTGCGGCGCCCCGTCCGCCCAGCCGTAGCCGTCCAGAAACCCGTCGTTGTTCAGATCGGCCCAGCCCAGAATTCCGGTGGCGCTGAATTGAGAGAAAAAGGAGCCGTTGTTGTTCTTCCAGACCTGGCCTCCATCGGCGATGTCGGAAAATCCGTCATTGTTGAAATCGCCCCACGCCGCGACCCCGATACTGAGTCCAGCGATTTTGGATGCGGTCACGTCCACGAACGCAGGGTCTCCCGGAGGAAGAACCCCTCCGCCGAAGGTTTGAAATTCGAGGGCCCGGTAGGTCTTCTGCGGGTCGTAACCGAACGGATCAAACGCGACTTCGTTTGCCCCCGTGCCCTTGACAAGGACCGGCAGATCCAACCAGTCGGCGCCGGACTCGTACTGCAGTCTATAGCGCTTGCCGGACTCGGTCGGAAACGAGAGTCCGGTGGTGGCCTGCCGGTTCACCTCCGTGACGGGGACAATGTCGGCCCCGGCCGGAGCCGAGATGATGACTTCGCTCACGTCGCTGCGAAGCGTACCGGGCGCACCCACTTTCCGAGTGGTAATCGCGATGCGCTCCCCCCGGCTGACCGGAAACTGTCCGAGATCGGGTTCGGCGCCCAGGTCCCATGCGGCATCGGTGCCGGCGGGGGCATTGAACTGGAATCCTGCGAGAACGGTCCCGGCGCCGGAAGGTCCCGCCGCGTACCGGATCACCTCCGATCGAATTTTCACCAGATCGGCGTCCCCCGAATCCAGTCCGGTGCCGTCGAATACGATCGTGCCACGGACGGCGGCGAAACCATCTCCACGCACCGTATACACGATCACCGAGTTCACCTGGTTGTCACTGGTGTAGAGGATTGCATCGGGTTCGTAGCGGATGAATCTGTGGACGCCGGGATTCCATTCCCCGTTGCCGGCATCCCACGCATTGGAAAGCAGGTTGCCGAAGGTGCTCCAGTCGCTGGTCCGCATGCTTTGCCACCGGCTCCCGTCGGGCTTCACACAGATTCCGAATGCGTCGGCCTCCGGTCCGGTAAAGAATGGAATGGTGTAAAACTCTCCGAAAGAGGGTTGCGGTGCAAAGAGGGCGAGGCAGATCAGGAGAGCCGCGGTATTGGCGGTGGCGTGCGGCGATGTACGGCGCTTTGGATTTCCGGGAAGCAGGCCGGAACCCGATGCGCGGCCAATGGCAGGTTGGCCTTCCAAGGCCGGCCCGGGGTCAGGCGAGGTCAAGAATGGAGAATACGGGGAGCGTGCTCCCGCCATTCGCTCCTTCATGATCTTTCCTGGCTCAGCTCGGGCTGGGAAGCCCAAGCTACGAGGGACCGTGGGCGCAGGAGTGCGTTTATCGACTACATGTCGCGGGTTCACGGCGCATTGATGAAGGGGCGTAATCGGAAGGCCGACCAGTGGAAACCGAGCGCCGACTCCCACTTATCGAGTTCGTCGTTCGCGGCCTTGATTGCGTCCAGGTAGGCGGGCTTGCCGCCACCTTGAAGTTCCCAGAGGGAATTATCTCCCAGCGCCAGTCCGTCGTAGAGCCAGTACCCTCTTGTGTTCACCGCCATGTGAAACAGGTTTTCGGCTACTACATCGTGATGCACCCCGATGATATTCAGACCCAGGACCATTTCGGCATCTGCGTTCCATTGCTCGAGGAGTGCCTGGTGTCGTTGAACGTGCATGGGGAAATTGCATAGCGAAGAGAATCCATTGGGATCGAGACCGGAGTGCCATCCCCGCCCGTAAGTTTTCTCGGAGAACACGAGGGCCGGGTTTTGCGGATCTCCCCACCCCAACGTGGTGCCGATGTAGAAGGGCGACACGTCGCGTTCCGGGTTCAGGTTTACGTTGTCGAGAACATATCCGCCCATGGGAAGTCCCGGAACAATGGACTGCACCGTATCGTATACGCCTTGCGCGAGGACTTCTCCAATCTCGACGGCGGCAACCCGGTAGGCAGCGACATCCGCGGGATCGCCGAGATCGATATCTCCAACGGTGATGCCTAGATGATCGGCGACCTGCTGGATGCAGTCGGTGCAATAACAGGCATCCGGATACTGAGAGGTGTCGCCGCCGTACATTTCGGTGTCCATGAACAGTCCGCCGATGTTCGGTTGCCCCACAATCAACTCGCAAATCTTTATGCAGCAGCGCTCGACTTTCTGGGTCCAGAAGTTCTCGTCCATCGGGCACGGAGTATTCAAATATTCTGTACCGGCGAGGTCTACGTAGGGGTTGTCAACACTCCATCGGAGCCGGTCGCCGGACCCCCACCATTCAATCATGGGGTAGTAGATCATTCCTCGCGCGAAAGTCTCCGGCTGCCAGAGGTTGAAGACTGCGAGCTGACCGGGGCCCAGTTCCATCTGTTCCTTGACGTGCAAATTCGAGTTGGGATCGTACAAATGCCCGCACATCCCCACCAGGGCGCCGTTCATGCCGGCTGCCTGCATGTTGTCCAGCATTGTACTGTCGTTTGACAACCCGATGTGTGCCGCCCGGATCAAGCCCCCGGGAGGCGGTGTCTTTCCGGAGCCGACCTGGACGACGCGGTAGGTTTTCTGGGTGCTGTATCCTGTTGTGTCGTAGGCGGACAGGGCACCCCCGGTGCCGCGAAGAATCCCTTCGACCGCTGTCCACACCGCGCCGGTGCCGGGAACCGAGTACTCGAGTTGGTAGGACCGGTTGGTGACACTTTGAAAGGAAAGAGCGACCGTCCCCTCCCGCGTGACGGACTCTATGGCCATTGGAACCACCGGCTCATTGGCGAGAATGATCCGGAGCGGATCCGGCCCGCCAAGATTCGCCACGCCGTCCACCCCGCCGGGATCCTCCAGCGTGTAGAAGTGGAGGGCAAGGCGGTCGCCCGCCTCAAGGGTGAAATGGTTGCAGCCGGGATCCGGGCTGATCATCCACGGCTCGTCGATCAGGGGTCCCGCCGGCGAGTAGCTGACGGGATGGAATACCGGGGGACCCCCGGCGGCGGGAAATATCTGGATGACGATTCGGGGCTGCTCTCCACTGATCTGCAGGGTTCCTTCGAATCGGTAGATGCCCGTATGAGGGGCCAGGAAAGAAATTGCGGGGTACTTTGCCTGGTCGGTAAGCGCAGGATGATGGAGGGCGGGTCCGGCTTCATAGCTCCCCTGGTGCGGCAGGCTTTGAGTTCCAGCGGAGTTGCTCATGACCCAGCGGGATTCGGCGGGTACCCACTTCATCGGGAGCGCGCTGGTGTAGGTGAGACCAAGGAACGAGAGCCCGATCAACCTCCACTCCGCCCCCTGGGCATCCGTATAGACCCCGGATGCGTCGGCCTCCGGTCCGGTGAACCACGGCACCGTGTAGGTACGTTCTCCCCGAGCACCCGTGATCAGGGATGCAAAGAGCAAAAGGGCGATGATTGCTGAATGCGGGGAGCGTGCTCGACCCATTCGCTCCTTCATGATCTTTTCTTGCTCTGCTCGGGCTCGGAAGCCCAAGCTACGGAGCGCCGACTTCCCTGCATCAAGACCCCAAAAGGTCACGGTGTAGCCTCGATCAGTCGGTAGGTCCGTCCGGGATCTACTCCGGCATCGTCATAGAAAAAGAGTGTCGATCCGGTGCCGACGAGAACGGTCGGGAAGTCATTCCAATGCCCCGAGAACAAATCGAGCGTGTACTGCACCAGGTAGTTGATTCCTTCCTGGCTGTCGAAAGCGATGAGCACCGCGTCATCTGCGGCAACGGGGGTTACCACGATCGGCTCCAGACCATCCGGGGCTGAAATGCTGATGCCCGAAAGATCCGTGCGCATGTTGCCGGCAATGCCGACCTTCCTTGCGTTGATCACGATCCGTTCGCCGGCCAGGACTGGAATTCCCTGCAACCCCGCGGCCGCGCCCAGGTCCCAGGACGTGTCTTCGTTCCCGAGCGAGGCGTTGTAGGTGAAATTGGAAAGGATCACGCCGGTTCCGGGGGAACCCGCCTCAAATTTCCAGACATCCGCCCGGATTTTTACCTCCGTACCGGAGTCGAGAGAATTCAGGCCGCTCCCGTCGAACTGAAGGGATCCGCTCAGGCTGGCGGTTCCGTCAAATGGAACCGTGAACACGATTCCCATGTCTTGTTGGTCGGACTGGGTATAGAGACTCGGACCCGCCTCGTATCGTTCCTGCCTCCCACCTCCCACGTTCCACTCGATGTTGCCGGCATCCCAGGTGAGGGGGAGAACCATATTGAATGTCGGGCCTCCGTTCAGGATGATCACGGCCTGCCAGGTGGCGCCATTCAGACCTTCGAAGATGCCGGACTGGCCGTCCCCTACGCCGGCGTCAGGGCCGGTGAAAAAGGGAACGTTGTAGTTGAGGTTCGCCTGCGCCGCTACAGCCGACGCGGTCAGCAGTGCCGCGGCGACCCGGTACGTCGTATGCTTGGACCGAAAATTCATAGTGTTTCGAGCTTTTGTGGACAGTGGCCTATCACTATAGCACGCAACCCGGATCAGGGCCACCAGGGATGTTGACAAAAACCTGTCGCCGCAAAAGTATTGAAGTTGGAGACGTCAGGGAAATTCTATGCGGATTTCGTCCAACATGACGTGCCCGCACGGTAGCCGGTCGGGATCCGCGGTGAATTCTTCTCCCGCGCGAAGTTTATGAGGATCGCCCGTCAGCTTTTCCATCGGCACAACATCCAGCGGAAACAGCACGAGTATGATGTCCACGTTCAAGTCGCTGAGGACATCGCCGATCTCCCCCCAGCCGTAGGTCTCGGTCCGATCGTGTCTCGACCCCATGCAAAGCCACTGCCCCGGATCGGGCTCGAGTGTAATCGATTGTTCCGACAGCTCTTTTGTCACGGCAAGGGGCTGTGCAGTGAGAACGGAGTTTACTGAAATGTCTCCAACCCTGGCCTGCGCGAGCAATACAAGCTGCGCGCCCCGCAAGGTTGTCTCTCCCCGAAGCCGGGCGGTCAATCGCGCGCCGGTGAAATCGGTTGGATAGCCGCCTTCGATGAAGCGATTGGCGCCACCGCACTGCCGTTGCTGGGGATGCCGGTATGCAAATTCGGTCGTGTGCATACAATACAGCAGGTTCATGTACCCCCCGCCCGGCGGCGCGTGATTATAGTCGATCCACCACGGACTGCGGGTCACCAATTCGCCGTCCACGACCTCGAGCGCAAGCGCTCCCTCCGCGTTGCTTTTCCAGCCACTCCATCCTCCGGGGCCATGGTCGAAAGTTTCGGTATATCGTTTCGTCATGGTGACTCCCAATCATGTAGCACGGACTTTGTCCAATAGGTTGTGAAATCAGCATAGACCAAAGCCGGCTGGAGGGCGAAGCTTTAGCTGAGCCGATCGGTTGGATTGAGGCAGGCCAGGACGAGGCATCAGAGGAGCGATGCGCCGAATCTATCCGAGCCCATTGATTCAAGCCACCGGCTCAGCTGAAGCTTCGCCCTCCACTTTGCAAGGGAACTGGAAC
>Ga0315336_1006124_pt1 | contig 12559 bp, 12 predicted proteins | sample ASW5metaG_FD_204512 | JGI IMG/M metagenome (GOLD analysis project Ga0315336, IMG submission 204512) | Ammonia-oxidizing marine archaeal communities from Monterey Bay, California, United States - ASW #5 | ecosystem: Environmental > Aquatic > Marine > Intertidal zone | place: USA: California...
CGGTCGCCTTCTTTGTATTGTTCAACGCCATCTCCAACCTGAACAACCTCACCTGAGACCTCGTGGCCCAGTACCATGGGCGCTCTCTGGATGCGATACCACTCCATGACATCGCTACCGCAAAGACCGCTGGCCTCAACCTTAAGCAACAACTCACCGGGCCCGATCTCCGGAACCGGCATCTCTTCTAGGCGGACATCACTGTTGTTGTAATACATGGCCACGCGCATCGAACGATACCTCTCCAGAAAATCTCACCGGCGATACCGGTGCTTATTCACGTATACAGCTTCCCCAATAACGAAGCAAATCCCCCTTTCGCCCCCTTCGTAAAGGGGGTTGGGGGGATTTCGTCCCTGCCCCTAAAAAGCCAACTGCCGATTCAGCAGCCAGCCTAACTGGCAGTCCTTACGCCGGAAGGGAGGTCACCCGGCCATTTTCCGCCTTGGCGCTGTCAAATACCTCTTGAGCTTCTTTCACCGAGGCGTTTTCGTGCACGATGTGACGCAAGGCCCGCATCATGGGCACAGGATGGTCGCTTTGCCAAACGTTTCGGCCCAGGTTGATGCCTATGGCCCCGTTCTGCATCCCGTCGTGGACAAAGTCCATGACCTCGCCCTCAGTGTCCGCTTGTGGGCCACCGGCCATGATGACCGGCACTGGGCAACCGGTGACCACTCTTTCGAAGTCCTCGCACCAGTAAGTCTTTACGACCCGCGCGCCCAACTCGGCGGCGATGCGGCAGCACAGCGCCAGGTAACGGGCATCCCGCTTCTCCAACTCTTTACCCACGGCGGTGACCGCCATCACGGGGATGCCGTATTTCTCACCTTCATCCACCAGCTTACCCAGATTCAGAAGGCTCTGCTTCTCGAACTCGGTGCCGATGAAGAGAGAGATTCCCAAAGCGGAGGCGTTCAGGCGGATAGCCTCTTCGATGGACGTGGTGATTCCCTCGTTAGCCAGGTCGGCGCCAACGGTGCTGGTGCCGCCGGAAACTCGAAGGACGATGGGTTTGGTGTTGGCCGGGTCGATGGCCGAACGCAGGACGCCCCTGGTTACAAACAAAGCGTCGGCGTAGGGCAGAAGCGGCTCAACCGTCTTGCCCGGTTGTTCCAATTTACTGGTGGGCCCAAGGAAATACCCGTGATCAATGGGCATAAACACACAATGGCCGTCGGGTTGAATCAGTTGGGACATTCGGTTCGCCATTCCCCAATCCATATCCTTAACCTCCCAAAAAGTTTCCTGACGTGATTTGCCGGTCTAGGGCGCAAGCTATTATCCGCGCCAGTCCATATTCCCAAGTATTATCCCCGGTGGCGACACCCAAAACAACCCAGGCCGTGCCTTATATTCCCGGTTGCTCCCATCCTGGCTCTCTGCTAACCTTACTCGTGCCGATTCAGCGCAGACGGGTGAGCGATTGTCGTCCAACCAACCTCCAAAAGCAGACCTGTTCGTCACTTGCATCATCGACCAACTCTACCCTCAAGTTGGGGTCAGTGTAGTCAATGTATTGAGGCGATTGGGCGTCGACTTAGATTTCCCGGAAGACCAGACTTGCTGCGGCCAGCCCCTGTACAACTCCGGATACACCAAGAAGGCTCGGTCATTGGCCCGCAGAGTGCTAGATACCTTTAGCGACAGTGAATATGTCGTCGTGCCTTCCGGTTCCTGTTCCGCGATGATGAAGGTCTTTTATCTGGATCTGTTCCGCGAAGATCCGGAGATTCTCAAGAAGGTCGAGTTGTTCTCACCAAAGGTCTACGAATTCTCCCAATTTCTGACAAACGTGCTGGGCATTGAGGACACCTGCTCCACTTATACAGGCTCCGTGACCTACCATCCCAGCTGCCACCTGCTTCGAGAGATGGAGGTGCGAGACGAGCCTAAATCGCTGCTCAACTCGGTGCCCGGTCTCGAAATGAAGGACTTACCCGGCGCGGAAACTTGCTGCGGATTTGGAGGCGCGTTCTCGATAAAATTCCCCCACATATCCGAGGGGATGCTGGCCGACAAAGTCGACAATGTGGTCACCTCCCGGGCCGATACCCTGGTGTCCTGCGACATGGGTTGTCTGATGCAGATCGGTGGCGGTCTGAGCCGGCAGGGCTCGGACGTCAAGGTCCGGCATCTAGCCGAAGTACTTGACCAAGACCCACCTTCCAGCAGCTAACCCACGTGCCAAAGAGGAATTAACCAGTGGCCGACATCAAAACCAGAGATTTCTCCGCTGCTTCCGCAGTGTCCATCCTCGACCCCCAACTCCGCAAGGCGTTGGCGCAGGTTGGGACCGGTTTTGACGCCGCGCGCCGGGCGGCCATTGACGAAGTCTCTCCGGAACTATGGGACGAATGGCGGGAAGAAGCCCGCCAGATCAAGATTCATGCCCTGGACCACCTGGACTACTACCTAGACCTGCTGGAGCATAACGTAGCCAAAGCCGGCGGCCACGTCCACTTCGCCAAGGACGCCGCTCAAGCCAACGAAATCATGGGCGAACTGGTACGCACCCGAAACATCAAGGTAGCCACCAAGAGCAAGTCCATGGTGTCCGAAGAGTTGAGCCTCAATCCTGCATTGGAAGCTCAGGGAGTCGATGTCTACGAGACCGACTTGGGCGAATACATCATACAGCTAGCCGAAGAAACCCCATTCCACCTGGTTGCTCCGGCGTTGCACAAGACCAAGGAACAAGTCGCCCAACTCTTTACCGACAAACTGGGCATCCCCTACACCGAGGACATCAACGGGCTGGCAGCGGCGGCAAGAATAGCTCTGCGAGAGAAGTTTCTTGAGGCCGATCTGGGCATAAGCGGAGCCAATTTCCTGGTCGCCGAAACCGGCACTTTGGTCATCATCACCAACGAAGGCAACGGCCGGTTGTCCACCTCGGCCCCTCGGATCCATGTCGGCATCACCGGCATGGAAAAAGTGATTCCCTCCATGCAGGACCTGGCCGTCTTCCTCCGGTTGCTGCCCCGGTCGGCCACCGGTCAGGGAATCACCAGCTACGTGAGCATGGTCACCGGCCCCCGGCGCTCCGACGACGAAGACGGTCCGGAGGAGTTCCACCTAATAATCGTGGACAACGGCCGGTCCAAGATGCTGGCAGACCCGGACTTAAGGGAAGCCCTCTACTGCATCCGCTGTGCCGCCTGCCTGAACATCTGCCCCGTGTACCAGAAGGTAGGCGGCCATTCCTACGGCTGGGTCTATCCGGGGCCGATAGGGGCGATTGTCACGCCATCTCTGATCGGACTAAAAGAAGCGCGAGACCTGCCTCAAGCGTCAAGTCTTTGCGGAGCTTGCAGAGAAGTCTGCCCGGTGAAAATCAACCTTCCCCGCATGTTGTTACACCTGCGACAGAAGAGCGCCGAGAGCCCGGACTCCAGCGAAAGGTCGGCGGGTATGGTTCCCAACCTACTGGCCGCAGGCTACACCCGGTTGATGCAGAGCCCCGGCCTATTAAAGTTGTCTCACGGATGGGCACGGTGGAAACAAAATGTCTGGGCCGCCATGCCCTTATTCCCCTTAACAACGAGGAACGGAATGATTCGTAAGGCGTCTCTGCCCCTGCTGTCTCGTTGGACCCGGTCCCGGGACTTACCCGAACTCCCGAAGAACGCCTTCCGGGACATCTGGAAGAAAGAACTGTCTAAAGACAAGGATGGCAGATAGCGTGGACGGTACGCTGGGAATACCAAAGGCCGAGTTTCTGGATTCTGTGCGCCGGTCGCTGGCTAGGCGACCCGTTGCCCCTGATCCGGCCTATCCGCGCCTGCTAGATGACCTTCCATCTCTGCGAGAAGAAGCACAGCGTATACGGGCCCGCATCTCCGAAACCCGGCCGGCTCTTTTGGACAAATTCGCCGAGGTAGCCGAGGCTAGAGGCTGGAAAATGCACCGCACAGCCGACCCGGAAAACGCCATGGCCCACATCCAGTCCTTGGCCGATTCTTTGGGTGTAAAGAACGTAGTCCGGTCTGAGCAGGAAGTGTTCGGCCAGATCATGGTGGACTCTCCTTTGGAAGCCACCGGAATTAACGTGACAACAATCTCCCACGGCCCAGATAGCTCCAGAGAGTCCCTGCGTTCCTCAATCGTCGCCGCAGACATCGGCCTCACCGGAGCGGACTACGTCGTGGCCGAAACCGGCTCGGTAATTGTGTTGCCTCGCAAAGGGCTGAGCCGTTTGGTTTCCGTGGTGCCGCCGGTTCACTTAGCGCTGGTACGGCCCGAAGACTTGATTGAAAGCCTGGACGACCTTTTCGTACTACGGCGGTTGGAGTACCAAGAGAAAGGCGGCGACATGGGCAGTTACTTGAACTTCATAACCGGCCCCAGCCGTACCGCCGACATCGAGCAGACCCTGGTTGTAGGCGTCCACGGCCCAAAAGAAGTTCATATAGTTTTATTGAGATAAAGGAAGGAAGAATGTCGGTTCGGGTGGGGTTCACCAAATTCAGACAGCAGATGCTTGAACAAGAACTCAAGGGTATCGAAGACATGCTTCCAAATCTGGGTGTTGAGCAGGTCATCTTAACGGGCGATATGGTTTCCGGGGACTATTCCCCCGATAGCCGCATCGACCTGATCGTCGTCCATAAGACGGACCTATGCTTCGGTCGTCGGGCCGACTTTTTCTCATGGCATCTCGACAGCATCGTCGCCGTCGACACCCAGGTCTATACTCCCGAAGAGTTCGAGACCTGCCGGGAGTCGCTGCCGGCATTGAAAATGGCGTGCGAAACTGGGAGGGTTATATTCAATGCCTAATAACTTAGCTGAAGGCGCTCGCTGGCTGCGCCAAGCAAGGCAGGACATGGACGATGCTAACTTTCTTAGCGAAGGGAGCCGGTTCAACATGGCCTGCTTCATGGGCCAACAGGCGGCGGAGAAGGCAGTTAAAGCATACCTTTATCATCGGGGCGTTGAAGACGTTTGGGGCCACTCGCTGATCGACCTATGTGAGGACGCCAAGCTCTTCGAGATGTTCTTCGACACCATAAAAGGCGAAGCGAGGCAACTGGACAAATACTTCGAAATCACCCGTTACCCCAGCTACCTCCCCAGCGGCATCCCATCAGAAGCCTTCGACAAGATAGACGCAGACCGGTCGATCGAGTTAGCTCAGGCTGTTGTTGACTTTGTTGGTGAGCGTTTGGGGTAGTGGGTATTTCGGCGTCAGATGCCAACCCTGAGACTGACGGTAGGTGCCTCAGCCCACCATCCCCCTACCAACCCCGACCAGTCGCATCGCCCGGTGGGCGGCCGCTTCCAATAGCTCTCCTGTGCGGCGCAAGCTCTGGTCGAAGCTCATCGGCCGGTCGGCGATGCTGAGCATGCCGGCGATTCCGTGGTCATAAAGTTCTTCATGACCTTGCCCTAGGGTCCCAGCCAGCAATATTGTGGGAACGCCCTTGGCCAAGGCTCTCCGGGCCACACCCACCGGAGCTTTGTCGAAAATGGTGGACCGGTCGGCTCCACCCTCACCGGTTATCACCAGACTGGCACCTTCCAAGTGAGAGTCGAAGTCCAGTACATCGCATACCATGTCGATGCCCGACCGCACTTCCGATCCCGCGAACGCCATCAATCCGGCCCCCAATCCTCCCGCTGCCCCAGCTCCGAGAAGGTCGATGACTTCCTTGCCAACGTCCCGAAGAATCAGATTCCCTAGATTCAACAATGCAGCATCCAGTTCTTCCACCACTTCGGCGGATGCCCCCTTTTGCGGACCGTAGATGGCCGACGCTCCTGTTGGACCGCATAGAGGATTGGTGACATCGGTGGCGGCAACGAACGTCGTGGCGGCTAGTCTGGGGTCCAACTTAGATATATCGATGCGGTCCAAACGGATAAGGGCGGCCCCGCCGTCCGGAAGCGGCCTACCCTTGGCGTCCAGAAAACGTGCTCCTAGGGCCGCCGCCGCGCCAGCGCCTCCATCATTGGTGGCACTCCCGCCTAGTCCAACGATGATGTGGCCAAAACCCTTGTCCAAGGCCTCTTTGATAATCTCCCCGGTGCCTCTGGTGGTGGTGAGGCGCGGATTGCGGCGGCGAGGCGGCACCATTGCCAAACCAGACGCCCGCGCCATCTCGATAACGGCGGTCCGTCCGTCTCCCATCACCCCCCATGTAGCCTCTACAGCCTGGCCCAATGGCCCAGTTACTGTACTGCGGATGAACTGGCCGCCGGTCCCTTCCACCAGTGAGTCCAGGGTGCCGTCGCCGCCGTCGGCCACGGGCGAAACCACGGTTACCGCACTGGGCTCCGCGGATAGCACACCCCGCTCAATGGCACGGGCTGCTTCTAATGCGGAGATATTCCCCTTGAAACTCTGTGGCGCAATCACTATCTTCAGAGTCATAGCGGGCTAATTATACAGGTATACCCATTCTGAACGCCCTCTGCTAAAATCCTGATAGGATTTGGGTAAGGAGTCCTGATGCCATCGAAAGAAGATTTGAAGCGTCAAGCTTTTCAGGAGATTGACAATCGTGCCGATGAGATTGTCGGATTAGCGCAGACCATCCTGAAAAATCCGGAACCAGGTTTTCGGGAAACCAAAACCTCCAAACTTGTCGCCAACAAGTTTGCTGAGTTGGGCATACCCTTCAAAGCAGGTATGGCGATGACCGGGGTCCGGGGGGAAATCACTGGGGGAACCGCCGGACCCACGCTGGCCATCCTAGGAGAGCTGGACTCGCTAATCGTCAGCGAGCACCCTCACGCGGACCCTGAGACCAATGCGGCTCACGCCTGCGGACACCACTGCCAGATCGCCATGCTTTACGGTGCGGCGATGGCTCTATCCCAGTCCGGTGTCTTAGCGGAACTGAGCGGCCGCTTGGTATTTATGGCAGTTCCCGCCGAAGAGTACATCGAGATTGAATTCCGGGACTCCCTTCGGCTGGAAGGTAAGATTGAATTTCTAGGCGGCAAGCCGGAGCTTATCAAGCTGGGCGAGTTCGACGACGTGAATATGGCGATGATGCTGCACACAACCAGCACTCCGGCAGAGAAGCAGTTGTGTCTCAGCGGCACCAACAACGGCACGGTGGCGAAGAAGATTCAGTTCATCGGCCGGGGTGCCCACGCCGGGGGCACTCCTCATCTGGGAATCAACGCACTAAATGCGGCGACCCTGGCGTTGACCGGCATTCACTTCAACCGGGAAACCTTTCAGGACGCCGACACCATCCGGGTGCACCCCATCATAACCAAGGGGGGCGAAGCGGTTAGCGCCGTACCCTCCGATGTCCGCATGGAGACCTTTGTGCGTGGCCGCACCATCGAAGCGATAATGGACGCCAATATGAAGGTGGACCGGGCGTTGAAAGCCGGTGCTATGGCTATGGGAGCCAAAGTTTCGATTCAAACCATCCCCGGATATATGCCATTGAGCCAGAACCAGGACATGGCAGACATCTTCGAAGCCAACTCCGTCGACCTAGTCGGCAAGGAAAACGTTGGGCATGTGTCCCACCGCACCGGATCCACCGACATGGGCGACGTTAGTCAGTTGATGCCTGTGATTCATCCCTACGTTGGCGGGGCGTCCGGTCTGGGCCACGGCGCCGACTACGTCGTTGAGGATTACAAGCTCGCGGTGATTACCGCAGCTAAAGCTCTAACCGCGACCGCAGTGGACCTTCTGGGCGACGGCGGTACCAAAGCAGGAAGTATCATCGGCGGGCACCGGCCCGAGATGACCAAGGACGAGTACCTAAAATTCATGCGCCAACTGGCGTCTGAAGAACTTTTCGAGAGCGATTAGCATTATGTTAAGCACTGATCGGCTAAAAGAACTGGCCTGCGCCGCCATCGACGAAAAAGCCAGCGAGATTATCGACGTCGCAAAGGATATTTTAGCCCATCCGGAACCGGGGTACTCCGAAACCCGGACGGCTCGAGTCGTGGCGGAAAAATTCACCGACCTTGGCATCCAGCACAAACAAGGGCTGGCCCTTACCGGGGTGAAGGGGCGTTTTTCCGGGGGGGCCGGACCCGGCACCAAAGTGGCGATTCTGGGAGAGTTGGATTCGCTGCTAGTCAGCGAGCATCCCCACTCCGACTCGGAAACGACCGCCGCCCACGCCTGCGGGCATCACTGCCAGATCGGTATGATGCTGGGCGCCACCATGGGTTTGATGACTCCCCAGGTTCTGGAAAACTTGAAAGGGGAGATTATCCCCTTCGCCGTCCCGGCCGAGGAGTTCATCGAAGTTGAGCGGCGTCTGCAATTGCGGGACGAAGGCAAGGTCGAGTTCTTAGGGGGGAAGCAGGAACTGATTCGCCTGGGTGAATTCGACGACGTGGACATGGCAGTGATGTGCCATACCGCCAGCGACATGGGAGAACGGAAATTCGCCATGGGCGGCACCAGCAACGGCCACGTCGTGAAATACGTACAGTTCCTCGGACGGGGCGCCCATGCGGGTAGCGCTCCTCACCGGGGCATCAACGCCCTGAACGCGGCAACCTTCGCCCTGCAAGCCATCAACGCCAACCGGGAACTTTACCGGGAAGAAGACACCGTGCGTATTCATGGAATCATGACCAGCGGGGGAGAAGCGGTCAGCGCCGTCCCCGCCGAAGTGAAATTGGAGTGGCGTGTTCGTTCGTCCACCCCGGAAGCGGTGGTGCGCAACTCTGCCATCGTCGACCGCTGCTTCAAGGCCGGAGCGATGGCGGTGGGGGCCTCGGTTAAGATTACCAACATCCCCGGTTATCTTCCCATACGCCACGACAACACGCTTCAAGAGTTATTCCGTAAAAACTCATCCGCCTTGCTGGGCGAGTCTTCCATCCTGGTTATGTCTCCCGGCCGCAATAGAGGCGGTTCCACAGACATGGGAGACCTCAGCCACGTGATGCCGATCTGCCATCCATACACCAGCGGAGCTGTTGGAGCCGGTCACAGCAAGGATTACATCATCACCGACTATCAGAACGCCGTCGTCAATCCGGCCAAGATTATGGCCATGACTGTTATAGACCTGCTAGGGGACGGTGGTGTGAAGGCCAAGGAAGTCCTCGATCGCCACCGTCCGATAATGAAGAAAGATGCCTATGTGAAATTCCAGAGGGAACAGGCGCAGATCATCGTGTACTCCGGCGGGGCTTAAACACCAAGACTCCGGCGAGGCTTAGACCCCAAGTAGGTGCATCGCCGACCCGGCAGCGATGGGGATGGTTAGATTGTCGTCCGGTGGCAGAGACGCCAACTCCACCAGGGCGGCAACCGCCGCCCCAACCAAGAATCCCCAGTGGTACGGGAAGCCAGCGCTGCCCACCAAAACAGCGGCAACCGCTAGAGATACCAAGAAGAAGGCGGCTGTTCCAACCGGTGACTTGCCAAACAGCCTTGGCCCCCGCATCCGCCGCCCCACCAATGCTGCGGTTGGGTCTCCAAACGACAAGAACAGCAACGCCGCAACTGCTACCGCCGTGTCGAACAACAAGAAGGCGATCAACGCTGCGAGGACCATGTAGGTAGCCCCGGTGATTCGGCGATTCTCATCGGCCTTCAAGAGAGGAGCGAACCACCTGACAAGCCGTTGATTCAGCCAACCAACCTTGAACCGCGCCATCTCCAACCCCAAGCCCCCAGCGAGCAGGACTGCCAGTCCCGCCACCATAAAATCTTCAGGCAAGAAGATACCAGCGATGGGCACAATCGAGCCCGCGACAAAGTGGAAGAGTCTTCTGGGGACCGGAGGCCAGCTTCCGGTATTCCGTTGAGTACCATGGGATGGAACTGACATCACATTATCCCGCCCCGAATCGCTGAGGAGACCGCGTCGATACCTGCCTATCTAATCACTCTGAAAACTCGGCCATGCGAAGGTCCAGCGGTTATCTCGGTATCGGCGAAGCTACGCGGCAAAAGCCGTGCACGTCGAGATTACGGAATGCAGCCGGAGCAGATGGCAACGCCGAAGGGTTACTTGAGGATACCGGGACGGTGCCATAGCTCCGACTAGAAAGATATGGTCAGGTTGTCCCCGGCCCGCCACTTGAACTCCCGAAACTTGGTTTCCGAGGGTGCCTCAAACACCATCCAACCGTCTAAACCCATCCCCCGATGCAGCTCCACCGGTCCGCGGAGAAAACCTTTGGTTGAGGGAAAGGAACCGTCGGCTTCCAGTTCCAGCACTTGTTCAGACCGGCTGCCTCGGGTGGGCGGCGTATCGACCTGTTGCCCTATGGCGCCAACGTCGATGGGGAAATATTTGTTGGAGAGCATATCCCTCAACTCAGCCGCATGACGGTCGATGTTGAGGAGAGCGCTGGTAGCGGTATGGTTTTGCACCTTCAGGTGAACAACAACCAACTCTAAGTCATCCTGGGTTGGCGATAGAAGAACGTAGGTTGGCGGATCTTCTTCGGCCACTGCCGTGTAGCGCAGTTCGGACACCCGTTCTATCCCGACCACGCTTATGACCAAGGTCCGGCCCGAGAAGAATTGTCCAAAGGTAGGAGACACATCGGAACACCCAGTCAACGCCAGGACAGCCAAAGAAGCCAAGATTAAGAATAACGATTGCCGCTTTCCCATCAAGGGGATATGCCGGAGTTGTTTCATATCAATATTAAGAACCGCTCGTCGCAAGAGTGGGCAACTTTCGTAGTTGAGCAACCAAACCATCTAGAACACCCAGGAAGTAATCCACTTCCTGGTCTGTATTCTCCCGGCCCAGGGTAACCCGCAAGCTCCCTCGGGCCAGATCGGCCGACTGGGCCAGAGCCAGCAGCACATGAGAGGGTTCCAGAGAACCGGAACTACAGGCGCTTCCACTGGAAGCGGCGATGCCTGCTGCGTCCAGACCCAGGAGAATCGCCTCACCTTCTACTCCCTCAAAGGAAAAATTGATGTTGTTCGGCAGTCGTTGGGTTTCATGTCCGTTCAAGTGGCAACCCGGTATATTCGCCGAGATATTCTGAATGATTCTGTCCCGCAGCGCAGTGCAATGGACGCTAACTTCTTCCCGCCCGGCGTCGGCCGCTTCCAGCGCTGTTGCAAATCCAATGATGCCGGGGATATTCTCGGTGCCGGAGCGTCTCTCCCGTTCCTGTCCCCCGCCCTGAATCAACGGCAGTAAGGGAGTTCCTCTACGTACGAACAGAACCCCGGTGCCCTTGGGGCCATAGAATTTGTGGCCGGACAGGCTCATCATATCGACGCCCAAGTTTCGCAGGTTCAGGTCTAAGAATCCGGCCGCCTGCACGCCGTCCGTATGCATTACGATGGTACGTTCCAATTCGGATGCCCGGCGGCGAACCGCTTCAGAAATCTCGGCGATGGGGTTGATGGTTCCAATCTCGTTGTTGGCATACATCACCGAAACCAGGGTAGTCCGATCGGTGATAGAGTTGTAGACCTGCTCCGGATGGACCATTCCATAGGGATCCACCGGCAGATAGGTCACATCGAAGCCGATGTTCTCCAAATACTGACAGATGTGCAACACAGCGTGGTGTTCCACGGTGGAGGTGATGATGTGCTTCCCGGTCTCCTCCAGCGCCGTGGCCACTCCGATGATGGCGGCATTGTCGGATTCGGTTCCGCTGCCGGTAAACACTACCTCTCCGGCCCGACAATGAAGCACCTTAGCCACCATTTCTCTAGCGCCATCAAGCGCATAACGGGCTTCTTGGCCGATAGTGTGCATGCTGGATGGATTCCCGTACAGTCCAGTGAAATAGGGAATCATCGCTTCCAACACCCGGGGGGCGGTCGGGGTGGTTCCGGCGTGGTCTAGGTAAACGATTTCCTCAGGCGGCATTTATGCTCTCTATGACTCTTTCAACGGCCTTTCACCGGCTGATATCAAGCCTGCCGGAAGACCGAACCTATTGTAGCATAGGCTGTGGGTTTTAGAGTCTGCTAGACCCTGTTCTTGATGCGGCTTTTCGCGGGTTTTTCGATGCCGTCCCGGCTTACAAAGCCCACTAGCTCGCCATAGCTATAGACAGCAAGGCTGCCAAGCCTAACCGTTTCCATCCGATCCATCGCTTCTGAAACTGTATCTTCTGGTGTCAAGAAAGGCAATGACCGCAGGGGCAACATGGCTTGAGACAATAGAGTAGTTGCCTGCGCTTTCTTGGGGACATTCGCCATCGAACAGCTAGTAATCATTCCTTCAACACGTCCGTTCAACGAGACCGCTAACAAATCATTATGCTCAGCCAGACCCTGGCGAACCAGCTGTGAGTTCATCAGCATCTCTCCGGGGAGGGTCCACCACTCCCCATTCATCACGTCGACGACTCGGTGGGCCTTTAGACGCTCATTGGCCCTTTCCTGGCGGTAGGTTGCGGTGGCTGCGGAGAAGAGGAACCCGCCGATAAGAATCATCCATATCCCAGACAGGCCGAATAGGCGGAAATCAAAAATCGCGAGAGACCCGCCCCCGATGGCGATCGATCCGCCGATGAGTTGCCCCGCCCTTGCCGCAACCTGCGTCGCCAGCCAGTATCTACCGGAGAATCCCCAAATCACGGACCGCAACACCCTTCCTCCGTCCAGGGGAAACCCCGGAAGCAT
>Ga0315336_1006125_pt1 | contig 12558 bp, 11 predicted proteins | sample ASW5metaG_FD_204512 | JGI IMG/M metagenome (GOLD analysis project Ga0315336, IMG submission 204512) | Ammonia-oxidizing marine archaeal communities from Monterey Bay, California, United States - ASW #5 | ecosystem: Environmental > Aquatic > Marine > Intertidal zone | place: USA: California...
TACTTCATGTACCTCGGCTCGATTGAGCCCCGCAAGAATGTCATTCGCTTAGTCGAGACTTATGCACTACTCCGCGACCGCCTCGCCGAATGCCCAAAACTGCTGATCGCCGGAAACCCTGCTTGGGGTTCCGCACCCGCACTCGATGCGATCGAACAAAACACGAAAAACGGTGACATCATCCAAGCTGGCTATCTAGACCGGGCCGATGTCATCGCACTCCTCCGCAATGCCGCCGCCTGCGTCTATCCCTCGCTCTACGAAGGGTTCGGATTACCAGTCCTCGAAGCCATGGCCGCCGAAACCCCAGTCATCGCATCGGACACTCCCGCGATAGCCGAAGTCGCGGATGGCGCTGCGTTGCTTGTTCCGCCTGAAGATACCGGCGCACTGGCCGACGCGATGCACGACATCATCAAACGGCGCTCCACCGACCGCATCACCCGGGGCCTCCATCGCGCCCGCGAACTCACCTGGGACAAAAGCGCAGCGCGACTCGCCGCCTGCTACCAACACGTCGCCAATCGTGGCATGATGTAGTGTTAAAGTGCGCAAGTTTCCTTGCGCCTCATACGCCATCACGGAGCTACATGTGCGCATACAGGTGAACGAAAACCCTACAGACGTTCCTGACGGCACAACGCTGTTCGGTCTCAGTCAGAAAATCAAATCAAACGCCGACGTCATCATTCTAAACGGTGCGATTATGCGCGAGGATAGTCCATTGCGCGAAGGCGACGCCGTCGTCTTCATCCAACGAGGTGAAACACCAAGCCGCGACGAGCTCGAATCGCTCATGACGGCGCGCCATACTCCCGGCGTACACGCGAAAATCAACCAAGCCACCGTCGGTATCGCAGGGCTCGGCGGCCTCGGATCTGCGGTGGCGATAGCGCTTGCACGCATCGGCATCGGCAAATTGATTCTCGCCGACTTCGATGTTGTCGAACCCAGTAATCTCAATCGCCAACAATTCTTTGTCGACCAAATCGGCCAAACAAAAGTTGAAGCACTGACTGAAAACCTAAACCGAATCAATCCCTACGTCCGCATCGAAGGACACAAAGTGGTTTTGACTCGCGAGAATATCCCTGCGATATTCGGCAAGGTGGAAGTCATGGTCGAAGCGTTCGATGTCCCCGAGAACAAAGCCATGATTGTCGATTCGTTTGGCGCTAATCTCCCCAACACACCCCTCGTCGTAGCCACCGGTCTCGCCGGACACCACCCCAGCAACTCCATCCAAACCCGCCGCATGGGCCAGAACCTAATCATTGTTGGCGACAACGAAACCGCCGCCCAACCCGGCACCGGTCTGATGGCCCCTCGCGTCGGCATCGCCGCGCACCACCAGGCCAACGCAGTCCTACGCATTCTGCTGGGTGAAGAACCCGCAACCTAAATGGGAATGCTGGTAGTACGACTACAAAGTATGGGCCGGCGGCATGTATGATGGCTCGACGTTGTAGCTTCACCGCGGAGACGCGGAGGACTCAGAGAGGAATTCGCTTCGCGAGTCGAAGCAAGTGATGATCATCCACCGGGTTATATTTTTTATTGGCGCCGCAATCTCCACTTTCGCGATGGCAGAGGATAACGCCGTCTCATTCAATCGGGACATCCGCCAAATCCTCTCGAACAATTGTTACAAGTGTCACGGACCAGATGAAGAAATCCGTGACAAACAACCGCGACTGGATCTGCCCAATGCGGCCATGACACCCAACGCGGACGGCGTAGCCCCCATTGTTCCGGGCGATTCGGCGGCATCAGAGGCGTATCAACGCATCATTAGCGACGACGAAAACAATATGATGCCGCCGCCGGATTCGGGTAAGTCACTCACCGAGCACGAAAGGGAATCGATTCGACGTTGGATCGAACAAGGTGCGGTGTACGAAACGCATTGGTCCTACACGGAACCGACTCGCCCGACAATTCCGAGAGTAAGGAATGACGGCTGGCCGCTAACGGACCTCGACCGAATAGTGCTCGCACGTCTTGAAAGCGAAGGTCTCCGCCCATCCAAGAAAGCCGATCCCGCGACGTTGTTTCGGCGCATTCACTTGGATCTAACCGGCTTGCCGCCCACACCAGAAGCGGCGCGGGCATTCGCCAAACGTCCGACGAATGAAAACTTCGAACAGGCTGTCGACGATCTTTTGGGTTCACCGGCGTACGGCGAGCATTGGGCACGTGTATGGCTCGATCTTGCCCGATATGCCGACTCCAAAGGCTATGAAGCGGATCGCGTGCGCACGATGTGGCCCTATCGCGATTGGGTGATTCGGTCACTGAACGACGATATGCCGTACGACCAATTCACGCGGGAACAATTGGCCGGTGACTTGCTAGACCATCCGACGGAGGATCAACTGGTTGCCACAGCGTTTCACCGCAATACCCCGACGAACGACGAAGGGGGTACGGACGATGAGGAATTCCGTGTAGCCGCAGTGGTGGATCGCGTAAATACAACCATGCAGGTCTGGATGGGTACGACAATGGCCTGCGTGCAATGCCACACCCACAAGTACGATCCGATCAGCCATTCTGAGTATTTCAAGTTTTATGCCTTGCTCAACCAGACCAAAGACGCAGACAGGGCTAACGTCGAAACGCCGGTAATCGCGCTATATGAAGAAGGCCAAAAAGATAAGCAACAGCAATTGAAAGAGGACGTCGTCAATGCGGAAGAAGCGCTCAAGATAGCGAAAGCCGATCTCGAATCAGCATCTGAAGAAGAAAAGACAAGTGGCGAGGAATCGGTGGCACTTGCGGAGAAACACAAAAAGACCGCTCAGGACACCTTGAATGAATTTAAGAATTCGATCCCAAACCTACCCATCATGGGAGAATTGGACCAGGACGAACGCCGTACGACGCGCCGTATGGTCCGCGGCAGTTACCGCAATCTCGCGGAGGAAGTGACGCCGGGCACCCCGGCGGTATTTCCACCCATGCCGGACAACGCACCCATGAATCGGATCGGGCTCGCCGAATGGTTGATGGCCGATGAGAATCCGCTTACCGCACGAGTCGCCGTTAACCGTCATTGGGAGCGCTTCTTCGGTATTGGCATTGTGGAAACCGCTGAAGAATTCGGCACACAAGGAGAGTTACCCTCCAACCAAGATTTACTCGATTGGCTGGCCGTTGGATTTCGCGAATCCGGTTGGAGTCTCAAACAGTTGTGCAAGACGATTGTCATGTCTGCGACGTACCAGCAAGATTCGACCATCACCCCGGAGCTATGGGATCAGGACCGGTACAACCGCTTGTTCGCGCGAGGGCCCCGGTTCCGTCTGTCGGCTGAAACAATTCGTGATCAAGCACTCGCGATTGCCGGACTATTGAGCGATTCGATGTACGGGCCGCCCGTGATGCCCTATCAGCCCGATGGCATTTGGCAGGTGGTTTATAACGGCGACCCGTGGAAGACCAGTACAGGAAATGACCGATACCGGCGCGGGCTCTACACATTCTGGAGGCGATCGAGTCCGTATCCATCGATGATGTCGTTTGACGCGACCTCGCGCGAGGTGTGTGTGAGCCGACGGTTGCGGACCAATACGCCGCTGCAAGCATTGGTCACGCTGAATGATCCCGTCTACGTCGAAGCAGCACAAGGCCTTGCCCGGCGCATGCATCGCGCCAGCACGCACAGCGCCAAAAATGCCATTACCCATGGATTTTACCGCGCAACCGCGCGTGAGCCCGGTCGAAAAGAGTTGTCGGCATTAATGGATCTTTACGAACAAAATCTTGCGCGGTATCAGGATGAACCTGACGCAGCAAGACGACTTGCATCTGATCCGCTTCCGATGGAAGATGATAGTACCGATGTCGCGCGTTTAGCCGCGCTCACCGTCGTCGGCAACGTCCTGCTCAACATGGACGAAGTCCTCACTAAAGAGTAAATCGAGATGACACCAGACCTGGAATATGCAGAACACATTACGCGCCGGAATTTTCTCGGACAATTTGGCGCAGGCATCGGGGCCGTTGCATTGGGCTCGATGCTGACATCGGATGGCTATGCGCAAATTGGCTCACGATCCATCGGGCCGCATTTCGCTCCGAAGGCGAAACGAATCATCTATCTGCATATGGCCGGATCGCCATCGCAACAAGACACGTTCGATCACAAACCGGAATTGAACAATTGGAACGGCAAACTCTGCCCCGAAGAGTTTCTGGAGAACGAACGATTTGCATTCATCAAAGGACACCCAAAACTGCTCGCATCTCCACACACGTTTCACCAACACGGCAAGAGCGGCGCGTGGATGGTCGACTTGTTGCCGAACTTGGCCACGGTCGCCGACGACCTATGCATCGTTCGATCGATGCATACGGACCAATTCAATCATGCGCCCGCACAACTAATGTTGTACACGGGATCGCCCCGCCCAGGCCGCCCATCGATGGGATCGTGGATGACCTACGGTTTAGGCAGCATGAACGAGAATTTACCAGGATATGTGGTGCTCGTCTCCGGTGGAAAGACGCCTTCGGCCGGCAAGAGTGTGTGGGGCAGTGGCTTCCTGCCAACGGTTCACCAAGGCGTGCAATGCCGAACGAGCGGCGATCCCGTCCTATATCTCAGCGATCCTGATGGGATGGATCGGACAGTGCGCCGCAGCAGTTTGGACACTCTGAACAAACTCAACGAAATTCAATACGAACAATCCGGCGACCCCGAAACACAGACGCGGATAAGCCAATACGAACTAGCATTTCGAATGCAGCTTTCTGTGCCCGAAGTCATGAACATCGAAGATGAACCTGAATCCATTCGAGCAATGTATGGTGCGGAGCCAGGACAGACGTCCTTCGCAAACAATTGCCTGTTGGCACGCCGACTGATTGAGAAAGATGTTCGGTTCGTTCAACTGTTCGACTGGGGATGGGACTTACATGGCGAATCCCAAGGCACCGACCTCGTCAGCCATTTGCCGAAAAAATGTAAACAGACGGACAAACCAATCGCCGCCCTGCTCAAAGACCTGAAACAACGCGGATTGCTCGACGACACTATCGTGATTTGGGGCGGTGAGTTTGGCCGTACACCGATGAACGAAGAACGAAACGGTTCGAAATTTCTAGGCCGCGACCATCACCCCCACTGCTTCACCATGTGGATGGCCGGCGGCGGAATAAACGCAGGCGCACAAGTGGGCGCGACGGATGACTTCGGTTATCGAATCACGGAGACGCCGATTCACGTACACGATCTGCAAGCCACCATCATGCACCTGATGGGCTTCGATCACGAACGGTTGACGTATCGCTATCAAGGCCGCGATTTTCGACTAACGGATGTGCATGGTCTGGTTCGGCCCGAGTTGATGGCCTAATCGACGAGACTGGTCTCGTCAACCCGTCTCCCACAACTGCGAACTCGCCCGACTCGTCATTCCCGCGAAAGTGGGAATTCAGTGAATCTTAATCGGCTACGCGCCCGTATTCCGTGTATCGAGCAATTCGACGCCTTCGAGATGCGATGCATCAAGAATTTCTTCGGCGTGCCATTCACCATCGTAGTTGAGCGTCGATACAGACGCATTCTTACTCGTGAAGTCATCCAAGCTATCTAGCGCATCCGGGACAAAAATTCGCAGAAACGCCATACACACCATGCCGTGACTAACCACGGCAAGCCGCCGCCCGTCTCCGCCCTCGCGTTCGGCGAGCGATGTGAACGCGTCACGAACCCGTGCGTGAAACACCGGCACACTCTCGCCACCCGGCGGTTCGAACGTTTCGTCATTAAAGAATTCCATACAGGTCTCGTAGCTACTACCCGTAAGGTCTCCGGGATCGCGCTCGCGATACCCCGGGTCGTAGGTCAACGTAGCGCCGGTGTGCGAGGCGATAACCGTCGCCGTCATCACAGTACGCCGAATGTCGCTAGCATAGATGTGATCGATTGACTCACCCACAAGACGTTTCGCCAAACAGGTAACCTGTGCGATGCCAGTGTCATTCAACGGCACTTCGCCATGGCCCTGCATTCGGCCTTCTCGATTAAAATCGGTCTCACCGTGTCGAATAAGATAAACGCGCATGAATACTCCTTCACTTCGTAGCGCCTTACTATACGGACCAAGGGCGAAAACCTCGACCCCGAACCCTTTGCCCGCGCACCGAACGGTTCGGTACAATGGCGCATTCAATCTTAATCGGTCCGCATGTGCAGAATTGCATGGCGGAACTGCAAGGAAACGGTTTTGAAAAACGATCCAACTATTCGCCGATACGAGACCGCCAGCGGCACTGTCGTCTACAAATTGCCCGTTCAGGCATTCCCCAACCATTACACCAATTGCTACCTGGTGATGGATGATGCGGTCACGCTGATTGACACCGGTTCCGGATATGACGACTCCATTCGTACGTTAGAAGAGAGTTTCGCTAGCCTCCGGGAGGAGTTCAGCGAATCGGTCACACTGGCGGACCTGGGCCGCGTCATTATCACGCACGGCCATATCGATCATTTCGGCGGACTCACGGATGTGCTGGAAAAAGGCCGACCCAAAGTTGGGATTCACGCACTCGATGTGAGTGTGCTGAAAAATTTCAAAGAGCGGCTGATTGTTACGTCGCACAATCTGAAAATTTATCTCGAACGCGCAGGCGTTTCCGATCAACAAGTTGAAACGTTAATGCTGATGCATAAACGCTCGAAGGACGAGTTCAAGTCCTCACCTGTCGACTTTGTGATTGACCGCGGCCCGCTGCCGGACAGTGATTTCATGGTGTATCACGCGCCCGGTCACTGTCCCGGCCAGATCTGTCTGCGGCTCGACGACATCATGTTCACCGCCGATCACGTCCTATCCAGAATTACGCCGAACCAAGCACCCGAATTCATTTCGCGCTACACCGGCGTAGGCCATTATCTCGAATCACTGGAAGACATGCTCGAACTCGACGGCATTCGCATCGGCCTGGGTGGCCACGAGATGGAAATGCCAGATCTCGCCGGACGTATCCGCGACACCATCAATTTTCATCACGGCCGACTGGACAAAGCGCTACAGATCTGCGATAGACCGAAGTCGATCAAAGAGATTTCCCTCGAACTATTCGGCAAGCAAGAACAGTATCACGTACTGCTCGCCTTCTTGGAAACGGGAGCACATATCGAGTACCTTCACGAGCGCGGCCAACTCATCGTATCGAACATCGACGAGATCGAAGACGACGCCAACCCGGTGCTCTTGTACGCGAAAGCTTAACTCCCTTGGTCGAATGTTAGTACCTTCTGCAACGCGGCTTGCACCTGACCGGCTTCCGGTTCCTGACGAACTACAATCATGTATGGTTGACTCATGTACAAATCCGGCCGCCCCGGAAAGCGTTGGCCAGCGGAATTTTCTGCGAGCGCAAAGATCGGTCCCATACTCCTCGCGACTTTGTAGACTCTTTCGTCATTGATCCGGATGATTTCCACACGTAATTCGGGTCCATTTAGCGCAATCGCTTCGTCAAAACGCACATGCCGACTCTTCGGTTGCGGTACCGCCTCGCGCGACTCCACGACAAGCCCTTCGCGTTCCAATGCGTCGCCGATGTCTTCAGCACTATTGATCGTCACACCGGAGCCGCAACCGGCGGCACATATGAGGGCCAACACCATCGTTACCAATCCGCCTCGACGCCACAGGTACTCGCGCATCTCCCCACTCCTTTCGCGTTCGCTAGCCCAAGGCCTCCGCTAACATGGATTTCGCGTGCTCAAGACTGACCGCGGATACAGACCCATCAAGCAACCGGGCGAGTTCTTCAACTCGTTTTGCGCCGTCAATGCGTTCGATAGCGGAATGGGTTCGCGTCCCGTCGGACGATTTGCTGACTTGGAAATGGGCATTGCCCGCAGCAGCGATTTGCGGGAGATGTGTGATGCTAATAATTTGATGCGTCTGTCCGAGCGCCTGCAACTTTGCCGCGACACTGACCGCGACCGCACCGCCAACACCGGAGTCCACTTCATCAAAAACCAACGTCGGTATCGAATCTGCGCCAGCCAACACCGCTTTAATCGCAAGCATGACCCGAGAAATTTCACCGCCGGATGCGGCTTTCTTGAGTGGCCGGGCCGGTTCACCGGGATTCGGTGCAAGCATAAAATCAATGCGATCCACGCCACCCGAGTACAATTCGACTTCGGAAAAGGATGTAGCGAATTCCGCATCCTTCATTCCCAGAAACTGCAACGTCTCCGCAATTTCTCTATCGAGCTTGGTCGCGCCCTTCTTTCGCACTTTCGTGAGCGCTTTTGCGTCTTTTTCGGCACTCGCCTTCAACGTTTCCACCCGGCTTTGAAGTTCCGCAAGCCGCTCGTCCCGATTCTCAAGACCATCCAGCTCCGCCGCGGTTTCATCGCGATAAACCAATACCGCCTCTATCGAATCACCATACTTTCGCTTTAAGTCACCGATCTGCGATAACCGTTGATTCAACGTTTCAAGTTCCGCCGGATCGAATTCGACCTTGTCCGTTTCCGCTTGAATATCCCGCGTCAACTCATCGACCTCACCAGCGATACCGTCAATCCGATCGCGCATCGAAGCAAAACGTTCGTCAACACCGGCTAACTCGTCTAGCGCATGCCGGGCAGCGCTCAATGCTCCGGAGGCCGATCCGTCTTCGCTCTCGTAAAGGGCGGCAACCGCTCGAGCAGCCTGTTCTGCAACCGTTTCAGCGTTGGCGATCCGGCTACGTCGCGACTTTGTCGCTTCTTCCTCACCCGCTTCGAGGTTGGCATTGTCAATTTCAGTAACGGCAAAACGGAGAAACTCAATGCGGCGCGCACGCTCACGATCGTCCTGCTGCAAGTCGTTAAGCGCGCGTTCGGCCTCGCGTAATTCGACCACGGCCTCGCGCACTGCGGCCGCTTTCGATTCCGATCGTGCAAACGCGTCCAATAGAGCAAGCTGCCGATCCGGCTTTAGCAGTGATTGATGTTCATGTTGACCGTGAAGGTCTACCAGCTCGTCGCCAATTTGCGCCAGCACGGCGAGCGGAACGACTTGCCCTCCCACATAAGCTCGGCTGCGACCGTCTGCACCGATGGTACGCGTTAGAATCAGTTCGTCGTCATCCGTTTCCAGTTCGTGCTCGGAGAGCACTGCGCGGACCGCGACGTCATTTTCCTGGATCCGAAATATGGCGTCAATCTTCGCACGCTTTGTCCCCTCACGAACGATGCCGCCTGTCGCACGTGCGCCCAACACAAGATTGAGCGCGCCGACGACGATCGATTTCCCCGACCCCGTCTCCCCGGTCAAGACATTGAGCGCCTGTCCGAAATCGAGTTCGAGCTTTTCGATGAGCACAAAGTTATTGACGTGAAGTGATTCGAGCATATACGTGACCTACATCGAGTCTTCGCCCGCTTGCAGGTGTGCGAGAAATTCCCGGTTACCGGCGGGCCCCAAGAGCGGTGACGGCATCACCGCGCACCAACGATAGCCCATTTGCTCCGCTTCAAGCGACACCGCTTCAATGACGTCTTTATGCACCTGTTCATCGCGCACGACGCCACCTTTGCCGACGGCGTCTCGCCCCGCCTCGAATTGCGGTTTTATCAGGACGACCCCTTCAGCCTTTGGTGCCACAATCTTGCGTAAGCTCGGCAGCACAAGGCGGAGTGAGATGAACGAACAATCCACGGTGAAAAACGACGGCTTATCGGGAAATGAGGAAGGTTCCGCATAACGAATATTGGTTCGCTCTAATACGGTAACGCGAGAATCTTGGCGTAACTCCCAAGCGAGCTGACCGTAACCAACATCCACAGCGTAGACCTGTGCAGCACCGTGTTGCAAAAGGCAATCGGTAAAACCGCCAGTCGACGCGCCCACGTCGATGGCCACAATTTCGTCGACGCTCAATGGCCACGCGTCCAGCGCAGCGGCAAGTTTCTCGCCACCGCGACTCACGTACTTTCGACCGGGTTCGATTTGCAGTTCGATGTCAGCAGACACGCGTACACCAGGCTTGGTTAATGGATTGCCTTTGGCATCACGTACGGAACCGGTCTGGATAAGGCCTTGCGCTTTGGATCGGCTCACGCCTACGCGCCGTTGCACAATTACATCAAGGCGATCGTGCTCAGCGTTCATGCCGATGGCGTGCTGCCGGATTCAAGCAACACGATCGCTTGCGTACTCATCGCTTCGCCCCGGCCTTCTGGGCCAACCAGCTCGTTCGTCTTCGCTTTGACACTAATGCGGCCAATGTCGATGCCCATCACTTCGGAAAGTCGTGCACGCATCGCATCCAAATGCGGATTCAATTTCGGTTGTTGCGCGATAATATTGGAATCTACATTTCCGATGGTGTAACCCTGCTTTCGAACCAAATGTACCGCTTGCCGCAACAGCTCCATGCTATCGGCGTCCTTGTACGCGGGATCCGTGTCCGGGAAGTGTTGTCCGATATTCCCCGACGCCGCCGCACCTAACAGCGCATCGGTGATCGCATGCGCGAGCGCATCACCATCGGAATGGCCTGCGAGTCCTTTGTCGAACGGCACCTCGATGCCACCGAGGATGAGCGGGCACCCCGGCTCAAGACGATGCAGGTCGTACCCGATTCCGACACGCATTAGGCAAGCCCCCGTTCGATCACCGTCTCTGCGAATACGATGTCAGCCGGCGTGGTAATTTTGAAATTTAGCGGGTCACCTGGAATGAGTTTGACCCGATAGCCATAGTGTTTTACGAGCGAACCGTCGTCTGTTGTCATGGCGCCATCTTCGCGCCCACGTGCATGCGCGTCAACAATCACTTCCCGCCGAAAAACCTGGGGCGTTTGACACAACCACATCGTCTCACGAGGCGGAGTGCTTTTTAGGAAAGTATCGTCATCGGCTCGCAAGAGCGTATCGACCGCAGGAAGCGCGACCGTAGCGGCGCCGCAATCGGCTGCAGCATCAATGGCGGCCTCTACAGCAGTGCGCGAAACGAATGGGCGGGCCGCGTCGTGTATAACCACAATTTCCGCCTCATCGGGTAGCGCCGCAAGGCCGTTCCGAACGGAAAGATGGCGTTCAGCCCCGCCCTCGACAATGTGTATTTCTGCATCAATCGAAGCGGAATCGATCACAGCACGAAATTCAGGAATGGCGCCAGGCGTTGCCAGTACCACCGCACCAGCCGCAAGCCCCATTGAATGAAACCGCGTTAGTGTCCACACCAGCAGCGGCTGCCCGGCGATTTCGACCAAGGCCTTTGGCCGTTCCTCACCCAAACGCGTACCCGTCCCCGCCGCCGCAAGCAGCAGCCGGGCGGTCACGTCAGAACGCTCTGCATCTTCGAAAAGATCATCCGGCCTGCGGACGTTTGGAGCACGCTCGTGACCAACACCGCGACTTGTTTGCCAACGTACTCGCGTCCGCCGTCCACGACGACCATGGTACCATCGTCAAGATAGCCGACGCCCTGCAACGCTTCTTTACCTTCTTTAACAATTTTAACGTGCATCTGCTCATCCGGCAGAACGGCGGGCTTCAGCGCATTGGCGAGATCGTTGAGATTCAATACGTCAATGTTGTCGATTTGAGCCACTTTGTTCAGATTCAAATCGTTCGTGAGAATTTTCGCTCCGTATTGGCGAGCCAATTCAACGAGTTTTCCGTCGACTTCTTTCACCTGTTCCGGATCGTCTTCCACCACTTCTACAATTACTTTGCTTTCCGGCGCTTGCAACGCTTTCAATATATCCAAACCACGTCGGCCACGGACGCGGCGCAAAGCATCCGCGGAATCAGCGATATGCTGCAATTCCTTAATAATGAACCGCGGAATGATAAGCGTCCCGTCGACGAATCCAGTGCTGCAAACCTCGGATATACGGCCATCGATAAGCACGCTCGTATCAACCAGTTTTAAATTCGCGGCCCGAACCGATCCGCCATGAACGGCTTGCACGAGCGACTCGAACCTTGCCGCGCGGTTAAGGCCCAGAGAAATTCCTGCGAACCCGAATAAGAGCATGAAGGTCGTTCTAAGATTGAGGCGGATTGTCGCACTTGGGTTATCCCATAACAGACCCAAGACGTATTCAGCCAAGGCGAACCCCACGACCAGTCCGATTACAATAGAGATTAGGACCGGAGATATTCGCTCAAATAGATCTTGCGTGATTAAACGCAGCCCTAGCAGGACAAATAGACCAACACCACCACCTACTGAACACCCGAATAGCACCCACGGTAAAATTGGGCCGTCAACGTTGCCGTCTGGATTCGCTCCGATCTCCCCGGTCGGTGCCGCCAGTGTGAACGGCCACAGGCCGCCCATCAAAATGCATGAAAACACAAACACTACACGGATGATGTTGTTCGTCATAACGATATGTCTCCCCGAGAAAAATTGGCGTATAAAACTCTTGACGGACGAATATAGTATAAATATAGATTAGCACGAACATCTCTCTATTACACTCCAGTATGCGCTACGACCTTCGACACTGCAACTTCCAAGAAGCGGTGCAAGGCTTTTATATCGTATCCCGTTGCGCCCGATGAAGTTCCATCCAGCGATC
>Ga0315336_1006126_pt1 | contig 12558 bp, 26 predicted proteins | sample ASW5metaG_FD_204512 | JGI IMG/M metagenome (GOLD analysis project Ga0315336, IMG submission 204512) | Ammonia-oxidizing marine archaeal communities from Monterey Bay, California, United States - ASW #5 | ecosystem: Environmental > Aquatic > Marine > Intertidal zone | place: USA: California...
GATTCTGCTTCTACAGTCCAGCTTATATTATAATTAGTTAAAGGTATGGATTCATCAAAAACAATTCCCCAACTTAAACTATTGTCGCCAGCTACTTCTGTAATTTCTGCAAGAACAGTATTAGATATAGAATCATAAGCTTTAATACTATATTTAACATCTGTATAACCAGTTGTTATATCTAAAGATAAAGTAAAATTATATTCTTCTCTTCCCAGACCTGTAATATCAAATGTCCAATTAGTGTCGTCTGTTATATCAAAACTTGTACTACCAGAAGACCATGTTAAATCACCAATTATTTTGCTTTGTGTTCCTTCTGTGGTTAATCCTCCTTTATTTCTATGTAGCCACATATATAAATTACTAAAAGCATCGCTGGTTAGAAAATCACCTATAAAATCTATATTATATTTCTGCTCTATAGATGTTATTAATTCAGTGCATTTTATAGCAGGTTTTATATCAACATAAGACAGCCCTCTTTTAGATTGCGTATTATCATAATATAAATTTCCGCTATATTGTATTTTTTCATATATTTCATAACTATTGCCGCTTATGAAAATCTCTTCGCTTAAAGCTATTACCGTTGATGATTCCACAAACGTTACTAATGCAGTAGTATTATTAGATGTGTTTATAACATAATCTCCTATACTAACAGTTGCAAAATTAGCAGTTGAATCTTCAAGTTTACTAGTATTATTTGTTGATGCTGTTCCTGATTCTATATAACTAGAAGAATCAAAATATAATCTTTTAGTGTGTGTTATTAAAGGATATATAATAGAGTCAGTAATTGAATTTTCACTTAACCCTGTTTGAAACCCTAGATATACATTGCCAGCATTATAAGCATGATTATAGTTGTCTAAATAATCTAATTGTTGCAACTCATCATTTCCCATTACATCTTTAAGACTTACTATATTTCCATAAAATATAATGTTATATGAAAAAGGCACGTTGTCTTTAAGTACAGCTTTTTTTAGTTGTATTTTTCCTCTTCTAAATGGACTATAATTAACCTCAAGTATTGCGTCTTTTCTTATTCTATAATCAAATCCATCTTCTATATTACTGTTATACCAGTGTTGAAGTATTTTATTATTTTCTTTGGATGCTGGGATATTAAATGCCTGTGTAAAGCTAGTAAATATTTTATCTGGCTCTTTTACATCTTGTATTTTAGAAGTAATGCTAATAGTTTCATTGCTAAACATTTCTGCTTGCTGATAATTATTATCTTTATCTTTTATATATAATATTGGTTGTGACACTATTGTATATTGTTTATTTTATCAAATGCATAATCAAATTGAACAGTATATGCTATTAATTTTTCATTTACAGATTTCTTAAATTGTAATGTGTTAGACTTTAAGTTAATAGGCAAAGTGTTAGTGCCGTCATAAACCCACACCTGTTCAGATAACATTATTTGTCTTATTATTTCATTAAATGATTCTTCATAGAATCCTGTATTTATTGTAATAGATTCTTTTCCATTAGCAAGAAACTTTTTCTCCTGATGTTTTGATAAAGAGTATGTTGGTGAACCTCCGCTATTATCAAAATCAATAATGTTATTTTTAAATTGCTCTGAGGTTATATTTATATTAGTTGTTGATTTCTTAAAGAACCATAAATTTTGTAGTGCTCCATATTTATTATAAAATATTATATTTAATGGAGTGTATTTAGGTTCACATACTTTTTTAAGTGTAATTACAATATCAGAATAAGAAGCATTAGTACTAGAAAATGTAACATAATCTCCATCATTTAAATCTTCACTATCTGTAATTATAACATATTGTATTTTTTGGTTAGTATCACCATCATCTGTTATTGTAATGTCTGTTGTTCCAGAACCCCAACTTACATCATAAACATCCCAAAAATCTTCAACATTTTCCCAATATACATCAGCTCCAGCATTACTTGTTAAACTTGCTGTTATTGTTTGTGCTTCAGCATATACAGGAATCTTAATATCTTGTCCGTCATTATAATATACATTAATATTGTTTTGTAATACCATAGGAGTAGTATATTCAACGCTTCTAGGATTAATAGCATCTTCAAAGTAACCATAACCGTCTATTGCTAAGTAGTTTTCTGTAGTTGTAGATACAGTGCCTCCTGATGAATTATAAATTATAGTTACAGTTTCTATCCACAATGTATCTGTTGCATAATTATTATATTCAGTAATCATATAATCTCTTATAAGCTTGCTTAATTCAAAAGAAACATAAGTATTACTTCCTATTGCTTGTTTTTTTAAGGTATATTTTTGGTCAGCACTTATTTTATCTCCAATTACTCCAGTCCAAACAGAAAGCTCTAATTTAGCAGAAAATAACGAAGCATTGCTTACTTTTTTATAAAATGGACTTCTTGTGTTTATTATTGTTGACATATTTATTTTGTTAGTTTAAATGTATTTCCGCTTTTAATATATCCAAGTTTTTGCATAAACCCATCTAGATTCATATTTATGTCTTTTATAATTTCTGGAGCAACTCCTAATATATTATTTAATTGTTGATTGATTAAATCAGTTAGAAAGTTAGTTGGTTTTATACCTTCTCTATTTATCTTTTGTGCAATTTGATTTGCTATCCTATTTTTAGTTTCTGCTGTATCTTTTAAATTATTACCTTTTGCATCTGTTAGTTTTACTGGTTTAGCATTTATCCAACTTACTAATTCTGACACTGAAGGACTTGTTCCTTTTTTTGTACCTTCATCTACTTTTTCACCATACGCATTGCCATCTATATTAAACTGAAAAAAACTACCACCTTTTAATAGTTTCTTTTTCAATATTAAACTATCTGCCAAATCACCACTAGAATTTAATGGTTCGTTGATTGTTCTGCTTCCAAACTTAATACTGTTATAAGTTCTTTGTCTAGGTTCATTAATATCTTTTTTAGCTAATGCAATTAATTTATTGGCATAGTTAGTTAAGAATATTTCTGTATTTTTCAACTTAAAACTCATTAGCAGGCTGATTGTCCATTAGCATTAATATCTGATATTTGATTATTAGCAACGGTAATTGTTAATTCTAAGCTCCATCCCGCAAGTAAATTCGTAAATCTATCTTCAAACATAGTTGCAGTATAATCACTGTCTATTTGATATAAGTCAGTAAACAACTCTCCACGTCTTAATGCTGATTGCAATCCATTGATTACTGTAAACTGAGTATTTAATACGTCTTGTTTATTGTTTATGCCATGAAAATAGTTATTTAAATCCTTCTCATCTTCTGAAGTCTCATTTACAATATCCATAGCAATAACTTGTATATTGAATTGAACAACATGGTCTTGAAACGTACAGCTGTTTACCATTATGTGAGACAATGGAAATATAGTTTGCTTAGATAAATCTACTTCAAATATATCTCCAAAGGTAACTGAATTAACACTGGTGTTTCCTTGTAGGTAAGTTTTAAGTGTATCTAATATGTCGTAAAAATTGGTCATCTTTTATATGCTTTTTTTATTTCTTGTTGTTCTATGTCTATTTTCTCTTTCTCAAATGCTAAATAATTCAAACATTGGTAGAGTGGTAAATTGGTAACTTCATCAAAGTGGAGGACATCTCCTTTAGAGAGCGCATAAATTGATTGATACCAACCCCATTTTTTTCCAAATGAGCCTCTAGCGTCAGCAAATCCTCTTTCTTCAGATTGGCTTTCAAATATTTCGGGATAGCTCCCAGTAAGTCTTTCCCTAAAGCGTAAAAAAAAACCATAGAACTTATTGCTACATCTAATGGCATTTCTTTCATTGCTTCTTGTATTTCTTCATTAACCTTGTATGGAGCAATTCCATACTTATCTTTTTGTTTAAAGTTAACAGGTCTGTATAATACAGCCATTGCTTTATGCATATTTTGCCAATCAGAAAGATTAGTTTCTATATCTACATATTCACCAAGTGTAATTTCATCTAACTTAGGTATAAATCCCATATCGACATCAAGTAAATCAAATCTTTGTATTAGTTTAGGTTTCTCTTCAAATGCTTTATTAAGCACCACTAATACCTTATCATATTCTTTTAATGGAATACTATTAACTTCTTTTAATGAGACATTACAGAATATCTCTACGAGTTTCATATTTAAGAAATCGTTTATTTTTTCATCTTCTTTACCATCTTCAGTTTTATTCTGTTCAATAACCTTTATATACTTTTGGTATTGCCAAAGTTTAATGTCAGATAGAGTTGTTGGTACGTGTAATTCTATTTCTTTTAGTGCCATATATATAATTAATAATTAAGTTTAAATTTGTACTGTACGAGTTCCAACTGCTAATATGTCAGTTATATAGTATTATATATAGTATATTATACATAGTATTACTTTATGTTATATATTACTTTATGTTATATATTACTTTATGTTATATATTGCTTTAAGTAATATAATACTATACGTAATATAATACTTTATGATATATAATACTTCATGTAATATATACATAGAGCATATATATATAATACATATTAATGTGCCATATTGTCACTTGGGATTATGTTTATAGTAGTAGAATAGATATAATTCAAATACTTTATCACTCCATTCATTTAATTTATATGTACAAGGACTTCTTGTCATAATTCCATTGTTATATACATTTAAATAGTATTCCTTTGGATTTTTAGGCACAGGATATATTCTTATGTTATGCTTAAAACAATAAGATATTGCCTGTAAACAATTAACATCATTATAAATTATTCTCTTTTTTTTGGCTTTATTTATTATAATCATAAGGGTATTAAATTCATAGGGGTATTAGATTCATAAAGGTATTAAATTAACATAAGATACACAACTGTCAGGTGGAAAGTAAGGTGTGTAGAGAGAGTGGACTAATATCCACAACAGCTTTCAATTCCCCCAGAGTGGGGGGGTGCATGGCATTAAGATATATATATATAATTTTGATAATATATATAATATAAGTGTTATTTGGAGGCATATAGTAGGTTTTATATAGACAATATGTGTAATATGAAATGATAATTTATATAATTGTGTTAAATAGCTTTAAGATTAACATAGGAGTTAATTTAAGGCACTAATATTTAAAGGCTATTTTAACGGCTTTAAATGTTGGTTTGGAGGGTAGGTATACCTTAATAGCTTAAACGCTCTTAAAACACCCTTAAAATGCTTTAAAACAGGGTATATTTAAATATATTAAGCATGGTTATATAGTAACCTAATAGATTTAAGTATATTAAATTTAAGTATATTGTATATAAGTATAATTATATAGTTATATAAAATAAGTTAACTTACATCAACTTAATTAATCATAACTAACTAATTGTTAGGAATATAACAAAATGTTATATATAAAAAAAGCCCTAATTAAAGGGCTATATTATTAATAAAGAACGATAAAAGATTAATATAATTTAATATTAGCGTCTTTAATAAGTTGTAAGTTAGTTTTAACCTCTTTTATATATTCATCATCATATTCAAGTATGCCATCATAAAACATTAAAATATTTTCTTTAGTTTCATAAGGCAATATATAACGCTTTATAAACTTTCTTTGTTCTCCTCTTTTCATGTTTATATAATTTAATTATTTACAGTTAGGACATTCAAAATCGTTTCTATCTTTTACCCAATAAAAACAACCACAGTCAGAACATTCAAATTTTTCTTCCTGAATTACCTGTAATGGTTTATACTTTCTTTGTTCTCTTTGCTTCTTTGCGTGGTGCATTATGTTTGCTTCTAATCTGTGCATAATATTAGTTTAAATAGTTTCTAATTTATTTAATCTTTTTAATCTTTCATTAATTGGTAAGCTATCCCAATTATTAGGTTTTTGCCAATTTGGAATATTAGCTTTCATTGTAGCAAATACTATCCTTTCTTTATACTTAAGTTTGTCTTCTTTGCTTTCATTCTGGTTTGTTAAATTACCTAATTTTAAAAATGCACTCATAAAATTTAATGAATTATTTTTATTTTCTTTAGGTTCTTTGCTGTTCATCATCTTTTGCATTTCTGAATTACTAACTTTCTTTGCTAGGTGTCTAATTCCGTAGCTGGTTTGCGTCATTTGTTTTGCCGTAGTCCTTGAATATCTACTTTCGTTTTCGTACCATTGACCAAATTTATAAATAAATACAGGATAATAACCATAAGATTTAACAACATAACATCCGTTTTGATGTTCGGCACTTAAATTGTTAGCTTTAAATTCTATTCTGTTTGTTGTAAAATAATGGCTTTCTTTGTTTGATGTTTTCATAATTAATATAATTTAAGGGTTAAAATAATAGTTGATAAAATGATGAATAAATACACGCTAAGGGCTACAGTCATAGGGTGCAATACAAACCGTTCAATTAATGATTTGTGTTGCTTAGGTGCTTTAAATATCACGTTAAGTTCTGGAATTGGGACACTTGCATATTGCAAAGCTCTTTGACATTCTTTTTTTTGTTTGTCGTCTAATTCATAGTAAAACTTAGTAACTGAAAACCTAGCTTTTAATAAGTCTCTGTTTGTTAATATTCCGTCAAGTTCGCTAATTCTTTGTTGTTTCATATTGTTTAGTTCTTGTATTCTTTTTGTTTTCATTTTCATATTTTAGGTATTGATTATCTAATCTTTCAATTTGTTTTCTGGTTAATTTATTATAATTGAATATTTTTCTGGGGTCTATCATAATTAAAATATTATATATTTATTTTTTATGTTCTGTTTTCATCCACATACAAACGATGCAGAAGTAAATAAAACCTGTTATTAATGAAATCATAGTTATATAAATAGGTTATCAAATAAATTAAGTAATAAGAATAAGCATACTAATAAAATTAACATGAACGAAGAAAACGCTAAAATATCGGTTAATATTTTAATTATATTTTTCATTGTGTTATTTTTAGTAGAATGCCACAGATAACGGTTAAAGTAAAACATATAAATAACGTTTCTATTCCTATTGTGCCATTATAAAATAAATTCTCATTTCTGCTAATTATAACATATAATAATGTTAAAATCATAGTTAAATACGTTCCTATTGTTAAGGATGTTAATACTTTTTTAATTGTTTTTGTTTTCATATTATCCATTTTTATAAAGACAGTTAAACTTACAGATTCGCCATAAATAAGTTAATTCACCTCTGTTTAATTTATTTAAATTAATTGGCTCGTCTTTCATAAACTCTTCAAAAGATATTCCATTGTGCGCATCTTTTCTGTTATAAAACGCCTTGTTAATGGTTAGTTTTTGCTCTTCAGTAAATAACAATTCTTTAAATTTATTTTTCATATTATTTATTATTAATGCTGTGGCAAAATTGCCTTATTGTTATTTTATTTAATATCCTCTATTTAATAATTGTTTAACCCTTCTAGCATAAGATGAAAGGTTTTTATAACCAAATATTTTATCGCCTATAAAGATTAAATAAGAACCTCTACAGCCATCAGTAGCGGGAAAGTTTGAAGTCGCCCAATCTTCTTTTTCGTTGTTAAAATCTTCTCCATTTCTTAGAGCTTCTTTGATTTCTTGATAATATGTCATTTTTAATGTTTTAATTAATATGTAGCTAATATATATAATAATTTCCACCTGACAAAGTTATTAATACTAATTGTTGATATTTATAATCATTCTAAATAGCGTTAGTTATTTGCTTGCTTTTAATATTGTTTGTTATTTTTACTAATTGCCCTAACATGAACCTAGAAAATGCAAGGGGGCACCCCCTATTGAATTGAAGAGCCAAGATATTCATGCCTATTGAATTGAAGAGCCAAGATGTTTATACCCTATTGAATTCATACTATTAGATTCATACCTATTGAATTCATACTATTAGATTCATAAACTCTATACTTCTATTGCGTGAGTATTCTCTTATAGTCCACTTAACACTTCTGTTTGTATTGAATTGCTTAACATAAGGTCTTTCTCCTTTTTCTTTTATATTAAACATTAATACCTTACTCATAATTTGTTTTTTCTATATTCTGTTTCTAATTGTTGTAAATACAATTCATTCTTAGCACTTAATGTTCGATTCATAAGCTTTAGCTTTTCGTTCTCATCCTTGCTGTTTCTTAACAGTTCTCTTAAATGCTTTATTTCTATTCTGACTAAATCTTCTGTGTGTATCATGTCTTTATGTTTATTCTGTTATTTAATATTTCTATTATAGTAAACATTTGTTCTTCCTTTTCCTTTTTAGTTTCAACCACCTCTTTAACTCTAACCCAGAAATGTGTTGACTGCTTAGGAAAAAATATATCTTTTATTAAATTGCCAACCCTTCTCATTGGTCTTACTGTTTTGTATACTCTATTTACTTTCATAATTATATTATTTAATTTCTTTTAATGATTCTTTAATACTATCTAAACATATAGTTTGTTGTTTATTGTTTTCTTTAATCACTTGATGAATTATAAATGGCAAGTCTTTAAATAAACTATCTGTATTCCATACTAGCCACCTTTCATTCTCTCCAATATCTCCAAAGCCTATATGAAGTTCTCCATAAGAACATTGTAAATGATTAGTTTCATATATGTACGTGTTCGCTTTAGCTTCTGCTAATTGTTTTTTTAAATCTGCAATTTGTTGTTTTAGTGTCATGGTGTGTTTGTTTATTAATAGTTATTTATTCTTTTTTATTTACTTCATAGTTTGCTAATACTTTATTTGAATCCTTAACATTATTTGTTAGTTCTGGATAAAAAGTTATGTATTGTCTTCCTGAATTATCACAAGTCCAAAGATTCATTTCTAGTGTTTCTCCATTTTCTGTGTGTATTACTCCCCAAGTATCGCTTTGCCAATAAAAATTTTCTTTACTCATTACTTCTTTATTTTAAATTGTTTTCTTAATAAGTCTATTGTTAATTTCTGATTAGACTTCTGTATCCAGTCATTATTAAAGTTAAAGTGTTTTAGGATAATCTTTTTATTTTCTTTCATTGTTTAATGTTTTTTATATGATTTAATCTTTTCATTAACTGATAATTTGATTCAGTTGCTAATTGTATAAAGTCTTGTTTAGTTTCAAACTCATCAAAGGATAAGTCTAATATTTCAGTTATATATTGTTTTCTGTTCATTGTTTAATATTTTTTAACTTTACTTTTCTTTTTTTACAATAACCACAAGTGGCTTCTTCAACCCTTTGTTTTAATACGTTCAACTTATCTTTTAAGTCAGTAATCTCAAATTCATTTGAATTTAATCTTTTTCTATAATATTCTGTTATTACAAAATGCTCGGCATAAAGCATTGTTCTTTCTGTTGTACTCATTGTTTTCTTTTTAGTTATACACAAAGATAGTTAATAATTTGCAACTGACAAAATATATTTATGTTTTTTTATATAAACATTATTTATATGTTTGCGTTTACTTTACAAAATAGTTGCCATGAGGCACTGAGCGAGTTAGTAGGTATTGAATTGCGTATCTAGAAGCATCAATGCCATGATTGAATTTATCTATTGGAATTGCACCATTTAGTTTCCAAGTATAGTTATTAAATTCACGTATTAAATTCACAGAGCTATTGTCTATTATTATTTGGTGGTCTTGCATTAATGAAATTCCTGCCAATATACTACCCTTCTTTTTTATAGTAGGTATTAAATTTATGCCCTTAGATTTTAGTTCAGATAATAAGCGAGGTTCGGAATTATCCATTACAGTTAATCCACTTCCTGCATACCTCCTATTCAATTCATAAAGTTGAGTAGTGCTTAACCCTGCTTTATAATAATGCTCTTTTAACCATATTAGTTTTCTTTTTTTATCTATTGCCACTTCAACTAAAACCGACTCGTCAACAGAGAATCCTACATCCATGCCGAATATAGAATCTATGTCATCATTAAATTTGCCAATATTCCAATTAGTAAAAATAACACCCTCTGCTCTTTTAAGCCAGCCCCCAAGTATTTGATGTCTATATTTTTCTGGTCTTCTTTGTTGCATGTCTTTAAGTTGTTCAACAAAAGAATCAGATAGATGCTCTAAATTATCTAAGTAAGTTGTGTGTATATAAGTAATGTTTTCTTTAGTGCCATTAAAACCATCTGGAACTCCCCTGTTTTGAAAGAACCTTTGGTATATCCAACTCTCTTTTGTAGTAGGGTTTAGAATTAATATACATCTATTCTTAACTCCCTTTGCTCTAATACTAAAATCTATTTTATCAAAACTCTCTTCGTCTGTTAACTCTTCTGCTTCGTCTAATACAAAACTACTTACACCTTGAATAGATTTAAGTTTAGCAGTCTGGTCACCACTTGAAGTTCTAATACCACTAAAGTATATTGAACTGCCTGTTAAATTATTAATGATTTCTGTTTTAGTAACAGTAAACTGTTCTAGTGTTCCCATCAATTCAAGCTTCTCTATAAACTCAGGTATAATAGACATACCTGCTGAAGTCATTGTATAACGAGTAAACAATATTCTGTGTCCTTTCTCATACGTTAATAAAACTAAAAAGGTATTAATAGCAAATGATTTACCAGAACCACGCCCACCAGTAAGTATAAAATAACGACTATCAGAATTAAAAAGAGCTTGATACTTTTTATTTAGATTTAGGTCTTTCATCTTTTATTTCTTCAGATTCTATTTCAATAGTTTTTTCTTTATCTGCAAAACTAATTATAGGAATGTTTACCTCAGTCTTAATACTTAGTTCTTTTAATTCTTTTGGTTTGCCATATTTATATTCCCATAGTAATCTCATATGTGGAAAGCTATCTTTAGATTGCTTAGCAAGTTCTAACCACGCTTTCTCTTCGCTACCAAACACCCTCTTCATAGCCCCCAAAGCATAATTAGATAACTTCCTTTCTCTTGCCTTTGGTGGTCTTCCTTGACCTCTTGATATTCCTTTTAGAGCACCGTTGTTTGCTCTTCCATCTTTTTTCTTTTCCTTTTTTAGTTCGTCTTCTATTCCTTCCATAAGCTTCTGTTTACTAATTGGCATATAATAGAATAGTTACCTAAGTCTTGAAACGTATCTTTTAGGCTTTCATTATTAGCTTTTCTATTCTTTATAATTAAGTTTTTCCATCTATTAATTTTATCATTCATTCTAAACCATAAGCCTTGTAGTGCAAAACTCTTGCCTTCTTTACTTTCCATATCTGCACCTGTGCTAATATTTCCTATACCATAATCTAATTGCTTCTTTGCAAATAACTCAAACTGCTCTTCAACTACTTTCATATAGTTTTTATAAAGAATAGGTGATTCTTTTTTTAATAGTTGTCTATAAGTGTTTTTCATGTTTTATGTTTTGTGGTGGCATATTGCTAACTATCATTGTTATTTCATCTACATCTTTGTTAGACAAATGATTTATTTTTCCTTTAATATATTCTCTTTTAGTAAAATTATCCATTTTATTAATATTGTCTACGATGTGTTCTAACCAAACTGTTAAATTGTTATTATATGTTTTATACATCTCAAAGTGTTTAATAGAATGTATAAGTGTGGCATGGTTTATTTCCCAATTATTATTTCCATAAAACTCTTTAATCTTAGTGAATCCCATCTTTTTATATTTATATAATATAAAATTTAATAAAGACCTTGCCTCTATATATTCTCTTTGCCTAATAACTTTAAATAAATCTAACCTAGACAATCTGCCAACTTCTCTTGCTATTTCACTTGGTGTTATCATTCTTCTGTTTTTTTATTATTATAATCTTCTATTGCATGAAGGATTGCTTCACAACACTCGTAATGTTCTTCTTCTTTATAATGTTTTATTAAAAGGTAAGCCCCTTCTTTATCTAAAATTTTATTTTCTAAACACGTAAGTGTGTCTTCATAACACTCAAAATAATCTAGGTATTCTGTTGGCATTTATAATGTTGCTTTTATAATATAGTTTCTCAAATCAAAGTCGTTACTAATATAGTTTTCATATACTTTTATTGCATATTCAACTTTCTTTTCTCCACTATAATAAAACTCTTCACTGACATTAAATATACCCATTTCATTAATAGGAGACTTATCAATAACTATAAACTTATAATCTTTATATGATTTAGAGAACAAGTTACAATAAATAAAACATTGACTGTCATAATTATAAGTGTTTGCACTATATTTAAATTTAGATAAGAAGGCAGTACTCTTTAAATCTATTAAATTGCTACCTAATATATCTGCCTTGCCCCGAAAAGGATAGTCCATTAAATAATCTACCATAGGAACTTCAAACTGACTGTCTTTAAGTAACTCTTTTGCTTCATCACAATTAAAGAACCTGTCTCTCATTTTAAGTGCTTTGTCTCTATCTTTTACGGTAAACACATCCCACCTTTCTGCTTTAGCTAGTTTATATTCTTTATTAGCTTTTGTGCCTACATCTAAAAATAGACACTCATTGAATTTGTCCTCTTCTAATATACTAGCATGAAATAAATATCCTTGAGCAAGGGCATCAGATTCAGTGGGTAATTCAAAACTATTAGTATAGGAT
>Ga0315336_1006127_pt1 | contig 12556 bp, 8 predicted proteins | sample ASW5metaG_FD_204512 | JGI IMG/M metagenome (GOLD analysis project Ga0315336, IMG submission 204512) | Ammonia-oxidizing marine archaeal communities from Monterey Bay, California, United States - ASW #5 | ecosystem: Environmental > Aquatic > Marine > Intertidal zone | place: USA: California...
TAAGCGGGTCGCCGCTGAACATACTGCTGAGTCGTATCTCGAACGTGGTCACGTCGACGCAATCATCGAGCGAGATCATCTGAAGCACGAACTCGCTTCTGTTCTCGACCTAATTTCTCCAGAGTTCCAACTAACTTCATCCCGCCGTATGACGGTCGAAAAAGTAGCCGTCAGCCCTCGTGAAGCATGGGAGATGGTCAAACTAGCGCGCCGTCCTGATCGACCAAGAGCACGCTTCTATATCGAAAACGTATTCGCTAACTTCTTCGAATTTCACGGCGACCGCGTTTACACCGATGACCCCTCAGTGATCATTGGGCTTGCCCGATTGGGTGGCCAGAGCGTGATGATTATCGCTCAGCAAAAATCTACATCTAGCGATAACGACCCTGAATCCAAAGTCAGAATGGGCGAAATTACACCCGGAGGCTTCAGGAAAGCCAGGCGCGGCGTGATTCTTGCCGAAACGTTCAAAATCCCAGTTGTAACAATTGTGGATTCACCTGGCCCACGCCTAGGTATCGACATGGAACAACGTGGGTTAGCAAGCGCTATCTCACGAATGATCGACCAGATGGGTCGCGTCAAAACGCCAACACTTTCCATCCTCATCGGTGAAGGTGGATCGGAAGCCGCACTTGCGTTCGGACTAGCCGACCGAGTTCTCATGCTAGAGAACGCTATATACACGCCTATTGAACCGGAACGAGGTGCCCAGGCTGAGATGAGCGACCCGAGCAAGGCATCCGACATCGCACGAGCGCTCAAGCTGACATCAGTTGACTGCGTAGAGATGGAGATCGTCGACGAGATCGTGCCCGAACCGGAATCAGGTGCTCACGGATCGCCTGACGAAGCGGCGAGGCTTCTCAAGCGCTCGCTAATGCGAGAGCTATCTGAGCTTGCTGGCAAGAACACGAAGACCCTCGTTCGACGACGACAGAAGAAGTTCCGAAAGGTCGGCGAATACGGAAGTCGCTTCCGAACGGCTCTTCGTCGCGAAACGAAGGCATGGCAGGTTGGATTAGCTGCCGGGGTTCGAGCGTTCCGGCAATCCGGTGAAACTGACAGCGCACCAGAATTCGTCGATGATGAAGACTTGGTTCTGGACGAAATGGATGCTCAAGACGACGTCGAATTCGACGTTACCTAGAGAGTTCTAGTCGATTTAGAACGTACTTCTTGTTCACTCTCGATGCCGAGTGTAATTTCAATGAGCGTTCCACGAACGCGCCCCTTACGCTCTACTCGCTCGGCATAAGTGCTTGTATGTTAATAACCATGAATCCTTATCTAAAGTTAGTCGCCCGAAATCTTCACCTTTCAGCCCGCCGAATAGCGATCATCGCTCCTCTCCTCCTGATCATTGCTTCGGTGGCGTGTTCGGGTGATTCGGCAGACGACGATGGGATCATTGAATCTGATGGAATTGCGATTGAACTTATTGTTGAAGGGCTAACGTCGCCACGCGGACTTACTCTCGACCAAGATGGAAATCTGTTAATCGCGGAAACTGGTGGCGGTCAGGTGCTCAGAGTCACAGCCAACGGAGATGTCGAATCTCTTACTACCGACCGCATGCCACACGCGCTCAATACGGGTCCCGACGAGGAGTACCGCGCTGGTCCATCAGCGATCAGCCTTCTCGATGGCGAGGTGTACGTCATCGTCGGTGAGTTTCGGGGCAATCTATCAGCACGTCTCTACCGCATCACAGATGACAATAAATACGAGCCTGCGAGTCCGGTTACCGATGCTTTTTCACCGACCGCAAACCGATTCTCCAACCCGTACGACATCGTCAACGCGCCTGAAGTCGGTGGCTGGATAGTGTCCGACCCCGGTGGAAACTCCTTGCTCGCAGTCGATCTAGACGGAAATATTCGTGACTATGTTCTGTTCCCAAACTTTGAGGTTTCGGATCACCCGGCAGCCGTCGAGATGGTGCCAACAGGAATAGCACGCGGCCCTGATGGTGCTGTGTATGTCAGTTCGTTGACAGGATTTCCATACCCTCGTGGGGAGGCTGTCGTCTGGAGAATTGAAGACCTAAACAACGACGGAGATGCGATGGACGAGGGTGAAGTGGAGCCACATGTCACCGGTCTCACCACTGTCACCGACATTACGTTTGGCCCTGACGGTACGCTCTACATAGCGGAATTCTCATCAGACACGAAGACTGTTTTCGAGGGCGGAGATTTTGCTGTGAATACGGCGGCCAATCCTGGACGCATCCTCAGCTGGAACGGGAGTGAGCTAACAGTAGTAGTCAATGATGTTGTTTCGCCAACCGGGCTCATCGCAACCGAGTCGACTCTCTACATAAGCGAAGAGTACGCCGGAAAAGTCTCCAAAGGCCCACTCAAGTGACAACCACAGTTGGCGCAACGTAGAACAAGTTAGCCGCGGTTCAACACGTACTTCTCGATAGCCACTGCGGCGCCATCGTCTTCGACATCGGGTACGACATCTGTTGCCAGATCAATTAAGTGTTGCGGCGATCCGCCCATAGCTACCCGCGTACCCGCAACCTCAAACATCGGTGGGTCGTTCCAGCCATCCCCGATCACCATGAGATCCCCGACTTCGACTCCTACCTCAGCTGCGAAATCTGTGGCACCGGTTGCCTTGCTGATTCCGGCCCCGGTGTAATCGACATACCAATCGCCTTTGTTGTCGACCGACGCGTAGGAACTTACAACGTCGGGTGAAAATCTTCCGGCCCAATCACGCGCTTCGGTCTCATCATCGAACTTCGCCATCACGATTGATAGCTGCCAGTCACTGATGTTGTCAGGATCATCGATGAATCGACCGGCGTCAGATACGAGAATCCGAGACGAGATTGTCTTTAGATCAGATATCACCAGTTCCGCCTGATTTCGATTCAACGTGCGCCTGCTGATAGATCGTCCGGTAAGTGGGTTCATTAGCGTGGCGCCATTGTCGGAAATTTGCGGAGTGGTCAGTCCAAAAAGCCGAGCGAAGTGGCAAACATCGTCCTGCACCCGACCCGATGCAATCGCCACAGGAATCAGCTTTGACGCTGCGGCTATCGCCTGCAATACCCTGGCTGTCGGTCGATTGCTCTCAGGCAAAACAGTTCCATCGAGATCAATTAGCAAACCAGATGGTATCGGTAACTTAGTCAAGCACTTGAACCGGATTTTCGAGCACTCCACCATTCAGCGCACGGCGAGCGTTTTCAAACGAGAACTCAAGCGCCCTATCTACTCGTTCCTGTGACGAGCCTGCCAAATGTGGCGTCAAAACAACGTTGTCCATCTGCAACAGAGGCGTATCGACCGGAGTCGGCTCGATCTCAGTCACATCCAAACCTGCCCCAAGAATTTCACGGGAGTTCAATGCTTCGATAAGCTCGGCTTCGTTCTGCACCGGACCTCGACAAGTGTTGATGAATATTGCATCTGACTTCATCGCTGCGAACTCACGTCTGCCCATGAGTCCTCTTGTTGAAGAAGATAGCGGCACATGAACCGTTACGATGTCGGAACGGTCGAGAAGTTCATCCATCGAAACTCTCGTTACGTTGAGTTCCTTCTCTTTCTCAGCAGAGAATTCTCGGACATCGGTGTAGAGCGTCGTTGTCTCGAATCCTTGCAGCATTTTGGCGACCCAAGTACCAATGTTGCCTAAACCGATAATGCCAACGGTTCGACCTGATATTTCGAAAACCTTCCCGAACTCGCCCGATTTTGCAGGCTTCTGCCACGTGCCATCTTTGACACCGTCAATCCCCTGAGGAAGTCGTTTGTAGACCATCATCATCATTCCGATGGTGTGCTCTGCTACAGAACGTGCGATTGCTGGGGAGTTGTTGCAAACCTCGATACCCATCTCTCGAATAGCGGGAACATCGAGCGAATCGAATCCAGCACTCATTACTTGGAGCAGCTTCATTTTTGGCATTTTTGAAAGCATCTCGGTCGTGATCGAAAGACCGTTCGTAATTACGGCAACAGCATCGGCAAGTGCTTCAGTCTGCTCGGTTTCCGATGCTTCGGGGCTAACAACACCCCAATCGAGATCGTCGGGACCCAGCTCAAGTGCACGAATCGTCCGCGCTCCATCATGTTCACCGTAATAAATAACGCTGTGGCCCATAGGGTGTCTCTGTACTTTCTGCTACCTGCGCTCTGAGATGCTTCGTCTGCGAGTACGCACGTTCAAATGAATCTCGGCAAAATATACATCGTTCATCGAACAGTGCATACATCTACGAAATCCAATGCTGAAACTCGATGGCTTGACGGGGATAAGTGCGATAATTACTACCGAACATTTATTCACCGGAAGCACCCTGTAAACATGATCGAAATACCGACTCTCCAAGTCAGGTCTAGTCTCGAATATTCAATGGCTGCCAACACAGGTGCCAACGGCGGCCCCGTCGAACTAAATCGATCATTCGGCGGCAGGAACTAGACATCTCAAGCACCGCCTCAACATCGCAATCAGTGGGTTCCAGCAACACGCCCACACCCCAGCTAACCCGATTCGCCCAAGTATTGGCAATTGCCATTGGTAGCGGTGCGCTTTTTCTAGGTGCCCTCGATTTCTCGATCAACGTCAACCTTCCGCGGTTTCGGTCAGATCTTGGCGAAACGATTATCAGCGTTCAGTTGATCATCATCATGTACCACGGTGCCCGAAGCGGAACCGGATTCGTAGCAGGCGGTATTGCCGACAGGTTCGGCATCAAGTGGCCGCTTGTTTCCGGCATCGTGCTCTACACCGTCGCTGTCGGTCTAATCTCGTTACAGGATTCGCTGACGCCTATCGTCGCTCTACGAATCCCTCAAGGCATCGGCGTGGCAATACTGTTCACACTGGCCCCTGCTCTAGTCGCAAGGGCGTTTGGGCCGACTCGCAGAGGCGCAGCACTTGGGGTCACACTCGGAGCAATGGGGCTAGGTACCTTCACCGGAACATTGGGCGGCGGATTTTTAGGTCAGGAAATTGGCTGGCAGGCGATTTTCTGGGCACGTATTCCTATTGGTATCACCCTTCTACTTGCCGCAGTAATTTGGCTAAACGGCAGTCTCGCAAAACCGGTTTCAGGTCGAGTAAATAACCGATTCGACCTACCGGGTTCGATCACGCTGTTCGCTACGTTGTTCACCTTCGTGCTGGCTCTCTCGTTCGCCCGTGTCGAAGGTTGGCTCACACCGCTACCGCTATCACTATTCGCCATAACACTCGTTCTGGGCTACATATTTTCCAGAGGCAAACGAAGCGGGCGGTTCACCATCTTCCCTGAAGGCTTAACCACGTTCGCAGGCTTCAAATCGGGTGCAGCTTCGAACTTGCTCCTCACTGTTGCCTCGTTCGTTATGTGGTTCTTGTTCCCGTTCTATGTTGCTGACGTGATGGGGCGAAGCGGTCTTACGCTAGGAGCATTGCTCGCTCTTATGGCAGCCATGAACTTTGCCGGTTCTGGATTAGCAGGATGGCTCGCCGATCGAGCAGGAGATCGACCTATCACGTTTATAGGAACGATCATCACAGCGATTGGCCTACTACTTGCTGGCACTGCGGGCGATACACCAACCATGGCGACCGTGGTGATTGCCACGGCAATATTGGGTCTTGGATTCGGTATGCATCAAGCCGCCGTCTATGCACTAACTCTTCGACAGGCACCAAGTGAGCACGCGGGAGCAACATCGGCAGCGCTAACGGTTTCACAAACAATCGGAACCGTCCTATCGATCGCATTGATGACATCGCTACTGAACTGGCAACAATCGTCAAACGGGGCATCATTCGCCGAGGCGTATCGGTTCTCTTACTTCGTGGCCGCTGGTATAGCCGTCGTTTCGGGCGTGATCGTGCTCAAATTGCGCCGAAATAGTGCCTAAATCGGCAAGTGAAGCCGATAAACACTCCGAACCGTACTCACTCGTAACCCGCCCGTTCGATTCACCGTGTTATCCTTCCGCAACATTGAACTTACTGGTTCATCAATCTATGGTATTTATCATCAGATTTTGAACTGAAACACCCTTACCCTGCGTACATAGTTACGCTTCGTTCTCGGGGGAAAAATATGTCTATACGGACTCGTATTATTCTGGTTCTTGCGGCATCACTCGCACTAACCACCATACTGGCTGCTTGTTCGGGCAGACCAACAACGGTGCAAATCGTTGAGACTACGAAGGCTCAAAACAAGCTAGATAACGCTCAAGCCACTCGACAGGCTGTTATCGATGCTGGTGGTGACCCTGACGCAACAGTTCAGGTTCAGATTTCTGGTGACAGTGCGGCTGCAAGGGCCAACGAGGAACGAGCAGCCACAGCAACGGCCCTCGCTGAAGAGGGAATTGTTGCATCTGGTGTCGGTGGAGCAGCAAGTGACGAGCTAGATCAGGGTGCAGCTTTCGATGTTGAAATCCCTGACGGTGCCGCCGAGAGTGGACTTGTTATTGTGGAAATTCTGACATTTGGTGCTGAGGGAACGAAATTTGTTCCTGACATCGTCAAAGTCACAGTTGGATCGACAGTCAAGTGGACCAACGATCGACGATCTGCAAGCAGCTCAACTGCGCACCCAGGGCAAGATGATCAGTGGGATTCAGGTGCGGTTTCTAAAGGAACCTTTGATAAGGAACCCGGAAGCTTCGAGTACACGTTCAACGTCGAAGGTTGCTTCACTTACGAATCGCAATTCTCAGGTGACGTGAACACAGGCGCTGTCTGTGTAGTCGCTGAGTAAAGCCTTCTTCACAAATCGGTAAATGCTGACAAGGCCGCTCAATTGGAGCGGTCTTGTCGCGTCTGGGAACAACACGTTCTTGTTCAGATGCTTCCAAGGTCATTCGCTTCAGCGTGACAGGACGTCTAGCGGTGCTCGTCAATGTGCCCTGCCCTGAATCAATACCGACTCTGGTCCGACTTCGAGCTAGGTGTGCAATCAAATTGACTCCAGTTAAAAACCTGCGACGTTATGAACGAGAGACCCTTCACCCTCCCGAATCGTACGAGTCCTGCACAAACCCTTCTTTCTTGGAAGGGTGTGGATTTCCTCAAGAATGCCGCACGAGTCGCTCTACGCTGCTTCTGGAGCTATACGCGAGGCGAAGGAACCCGTGGCGATACACCGTTGCCGTGCCTATGCCGAGGACCGCTGCCTATTCGAGAGTGACTCGCAGCTCATGTGCAATCTGCAGTTCACGATCCCGTCTTAGATTTCATTGCACAAACAAAAAGACCCTCAGCACGAATGCTGAGGGTCTTTTCTTTTCAAACTAATTCGCTAGTCGAACCTAGTCGATCTGGCGCAACCGTGGGTCGAGCCGGTCTCGCAACCAGTCACCCAAGAAGTTCAGCGAGATCACGACCATGAAGATCGCCGCAGATGGTACGAGTACCTGGTGTGCTGCGATCGACAGATAGTCACGACCTTCGTTAGTCATAACACCCCATGCTGGCGTCGGAGGCTGAATTCCAGCACCAACGAAACTGAGCACCGACTCTGAAAGGATCAGACCCGAAGTGTTCAGCGTTCCAACAACAATGGCAGTGTTCATGATTCCCGGAAGCAAGTGCCTGAACAGAATTCGGAAGTCGGAGGCACCGTTTACACGGGCAGCCGCCACATAATCCATCTGCTTCAACACTAGAATCTGGGCACGAATAACCCTCACGAAACCTGCCCACGCCACAAGCGCCAGCACGAATAGCAGAACGGTTAAGCCACGCCCGAAAATTAGCACCACAATCAGTGCAACCATCAGGAATGGCATCGCATACCAAATATCAACAAATCTGGTGATAAGTTCGTCGACTAAGCCACCGTAGTAGCCGGAAATCATTCCAAGCGACACACCGATAAACATACCCAGAACCAGAGAAACCATAACCACCTGCATCGAGATACGAGCACCGTGGAGTACACGAGTGAACACGTCTCGACCAATGTGGTCAGATCCAAACAGGTGGAATCCTGCTGGCCATGCGCTGTAACGCGGTGGGTCCTGATCTTCTGCCGACAATTCTGAGTATTTGAACATACCCAAGTGACGATCACCAATAGGTCCGATATCACGATCGTAAGGCGCAACTGTAGGACCGATTATCGCCGCAACTACCAGAATTACCAACACGAAGGCTGGAACCACCGGGTACTTGCGGAAGAACCACCAAGTTTTGCCGAAGAACGACCTATCAACTTTGACAGGGTTAAGGGGAGCATCCAACGTCGCCGAATCGACGTGCTGAATCTCGCTCTGTGTTTCAGACGTTGCCATGAGTAGTCCTCGTTAGTCCGCGGAGTTGCCGAGACGTACTCGGGGGTCGATGAGTGTGTAAGCAATATCAGCGATAGTCGCAAACACCAAATAAATCAGAATGAATATGAATACCGTCCCAAGTAGCAACGGGAAGTCATTGTCATTCACCGCACGGAATAGAGCGTCATAACCAATTCCAGGCCATGAGAACACGATTTCAACAACCAGCGCACCGTTCAACCAGCCAGAGAACACCAGCAGAGCTGAAGTTACCGGAGCGATCAGCGCGTTTCGAAGAGCGTGCTTGTAGATCACCCAGTTCCAACCGACACCTTTAGCACGGGCAAGTCGGATGTACTCGGAGTCGAGCACCTCAAGCATTGATGAACGAGTAAGTCGCATCAGGCTTGCCGCAGCACCCCAACCAAGAGCCATACAAGGAAGAAGGTATTCCTTCCAGTTGAAATCTGGTGAGCGTCCTCCCGCAGGCAGCCAATTAAGCCACACTGCGAAGACCCAGATGGCGACCAGCGCCGTTACAAATGGTGGAGCCGCCTGCCCAACAATGGCAAGCCCCCTCCCGAAGTAATCCCAGAAGGTGCCGCGCTTTACTGCAGCCAACACCCCCATCGGAATTCCAAGCATAATCGCAAATATCCAACCGCCGATAGCTAGCTGCACAGTTGCACCAATCTTGCCCTTGATCAAGTCGACCACAGCTCGGTCACGAGCCAACGACACACCAAGGTCACCTCGAAGCGTATTACCCATCCAGTTGATGTACTGCTTCCACAATGGGTCGTTCAGGCCCATACGTTCGCCCAAGTTCTCCCACTGCTCCTGTGAAATACCGTAACCGGAGTCAGGAATAAACAGCTCACGCGGGTCACTGTGGAATTGGATCAAGACGAAAATAGCAATCGTCGCGCCGACAACAGAGACGAGCGAAGATAGAAACCGTCTTGCTAGAAAATTAGCCATTTATAAGTACTTCCGAAGTTGTTCCACTTGGTTCAATCACCACGTGGTCTGCCGACTTGCCATGCAGACCCGCATCTTACTCGAATTCAAAACACAAAAGTGTCCAAATTCAACCTAAGTGCAGCGGAAAGTTAGCATTCTGAGCTATCTATGTCAACGCTCACTAACTAGAAGCAAGCCTACGAATCCGCACTTACTAATTGCACTGAATTCAGGGTTTGTTACAAACGAGCTTAAATGAAAGACGGGGGCCGGAAAATCCGACCCCCGTCTAAGTAAGCAAACTAATTGCTTCCTAAGAGTAAAGACTCTTAGTTGAGTTCAAGGAACTCAGGGTTACCAGACACGTTTGAATAGTGCTGCTGGTAGCCATCCCAGCTCTTGACACGGTCGTTCACTACGATTCCTTTAGGAACCTGGAACACACCAGCGTACTGGAGCCAGAACATGCTGTAGTCAACCCAGTTCAAGTGCTTCTCAGCTCGGACGCCTGCGTCCTGTTCTCCGAGAATCTCGAAGAGCCACTTAGCACCAGCCTGAGACTCGAAACCAACACCCCAACCAGGTCGTGACGACGATGTGTCCACCGTAGGCAATGGCCAGTCAATTGGGTATACGTTCGAGTGAACGTCACCGTTCTTTAGAACAGGAAGGAACTGAACGCGCTGTCGCATTCGTGGGCTGATAACTCCACCGTAGTCCTCAACAAGACCTTCGATCTCGATACCGAGTCGGGCCCAGTCAGACATAACGGTGTCAGCAACTTCAAGACCAACAGGTCCTGCTTCTGCTGAGTAAGCCTGAAGAGTGATCTTCTCGAAGCCTTCGCGCTTACCACCAACGAGCGGGTAACCCGCATCGTCAAGAAGTGCGCCGGCTGCGGTTAGGTCACCGTCAGCGATTTCCCAAGGAACACTTGCTGCTGTGCCTGCGCAAGTAACAGAGTTACCCACCCAGTCGAAACAACCAGTTGATCGGGAAGCATCCCAGCCAGGGTACTCAGGACCCATGTACTCGGAGTAGATCGGAGTACCAATACCGTTCAAGAGAACGTCATTGATTGAACCACGGTCGATAGCGGTCGAAAGAGCAAGTCGAACGAGTCGAGCCTGTTCCATGTCGTCCATACCAGCCGGGTTGTCCGTGTCCGTGTAAGGAGCGTTTCCACAGAGGTCGAGGCCTAGACCTGCGCCATCTGTGCAAGTGTCACCCTGGTGACCCCAAGGGTTACCAATCCAAGGCCGGTCCGTCTCTAGAGGCGGAGCGTTCCATGGCTCGAGCGGGTCATCCGTTCGAGCGTGACTGTGCTCCCAAAGGTTACCTGGGAACAAAATCGACTGACCAACGAATCCACCAGGCATAGTCTCGAGGAAGGTGAAACCGTCCGCGATTACGTCTGGAAGGAGCTTGTAGTCAAGCTCAGTCATGTCGATTGCGCCGTTCTTCAACATAGCGATTTGGGTTGTTGCTTCAGGAACCTGAATTCCTGTAATCGAAGCAACGTTACCAACCTGTCGCCAGTGGCTGTCGACGGCGTGTACTGAACAGCGGTCACCTGGTGTGCAGGCGCCCTGTACGTAAGGTCCGGTACCAACGTGGTTGGCTCGGGCCCATTCGACACCTTCAGTGTCGGCTGTAGTTACTTTGTGGACTCCACGTGCGGCTGAAAGACAACCGAACTGTGAAACAGGGAGACAGTAGTAAACAGGCGATACAAGACCGATTTCGATCGTGTAGTCGTCTACTGCTGTTGCTTCCAAGAAGATTGCAGCGAAGTCACCACTGTCACCATATGTGGATTCAGGGTTAGTCGTTGCGTTAGAGCGGTTGAACCACTCTACGAGTTCAGCGGCGTTAAGCTCACCGAAGTCTTGGTCTTCATACCCAACTGGGCTCTGCCACTTTAGACCCTTTTTGAGAGTCATTCGTGCACGAGTACCAGCAGCGTCGATGTCCCATGTGTCCACGAGGAACGGAGTCATCGGGTTACCATTCTGGAAGTTGAAGAGAGGCTCTTCAAGACCACCAATTTGGTTCGTTGCTGATGTGCGGTATGGGCCAACATAGCCAATACCATAGACAGCTTCAAGAGTTCGGAATGCCCGAACTACTGAACCTTCAGGTCCACCCATTGCGTCAGGCGCCTTAGTGGCAGCTGCACCACCAGAAGACGCTACCGTTGCTGCAGGCTTCGCAGTAGCTGCGGCTCCACCGGAACCACCGCTTGCAGCAGGCTTAGCTGTAGCCGCTGGGGCTGCAGTTGCTGCTGGAGCAGCGGTAGGCGCAGTGCCACCACCACCAGATGAGCCGCCATCGTCATCATCACTGTCACCGCCACAGGCGATCGCAGCAACGAGGAGCAAGCTAGCCAGTGCCAAAAACACCGGTGCCCATCGCTTATTCAAAACTAGATCCATACTATTTCCTCCGAAAGGCCAAATAAAGAAAGAACAAAATTTCAAAAGAAAATTGGTTCGTTCCATCACCAAGGTCTATCTGGCCACTCTACTGAAAGGAAAACCTTTCAACTCGTTGCCAGTCGTGCCCCAGCTTCGTAATTGCCTTGTTACGAGATGGCTCGGAAAGAACAAATCTATCCACTCCCACCATCGTAAGCAGCCGCGAAATATACACGGATCAACCGAAAAGTCAACGTCCACTAACGTACTTTTGAACACGGTTCACGGTAACTACAAATTGTTCCCAGTTTCACTACCAACTGCCATATTTCGTAAGTAGACTTCCGCAAGTAATTTTCAAACAACCTTAAGTACTCCACGCCAGTATTCCTTGGCGTATCCGGAACCCCAATGCCGACCAACACAAGCTTCAGCATCAAATCCGTCGAATCCATTCACCTTGCATTCAAAAACACGGCATCCTATTGGGAGTCGTACAGAGCAAATGAAGGTGATCGCCAAACTGAGCGTTTCGAGTTCAAACAGGGCTGGCAAACCGTCTACGCTCGTTACATCGAGACGCCTCTCGTTAAAGTGACGCTGTCTGATGGAACAGTCGGTTGGGGTGAAGCGAATGCTGGTATCGGCCCAGAAGTCGTGACCCTCATCGTGAACGAACTTCTCGCCCAGATGGTCGAAGGCCAAGAATTTGAAAACCCTGCCGCTCTATGGGACTTCCTATACGACACGCAACGCGGACGCGGCTACTCATCTGGCTACTGGCTCGACGCTCTAGCAGCCATCGATATCGCTGTTTGGGATGCGATAGGCAAGCGTGAACAGTCGCCAGTTGCCGCCCTGCTCGATCCGAACCCTCGCAAGCAGTTCGATGTTTATCTCTCAGGCGTGCGAAGGTCG
>Ga0315336_1006128_pt1 | contig 12556 bp, 9 predicted proteins | sample ASW5metaG_FD_204512 | JGI IMG/M metagenome (GOLD analysis project Ga0315336, IMG submission 204512) | Ammonia-oxidizing marine archaeal communities from Monterey Bay, California, United States - ASW #5 | ecosystem: Environmental > Aquatic > Marine > Intertidal zone | place: USA: California...
CAATTCAAACCATGTTAGAACTTGGCGACATTGAAGCTGCCTCTGACTTAATGGTTGACCTTGTTCTTTCTAACTAAGAAGTTTTTTGTATTTCTTTAATCGTGTTTCTAGTCCTCTGCGGAGTGTCGCAGATTTTGGTTTGTCTAAATTACGGCAAACAATCGTTAACATTTTGATGAGCCCGTGATAATCATTCACCGAAATTACCTCTGGTGCAACTTTTGCTGTTTTTTTCTTTTGGACTACTCCGTCAATATCTTTCATGTTGTGGTAGTTGCCAAGGGCTAAGCACAAACATGTTGAAAGGTATCCATACTCACAAAACGCAGTGGATTCACATGTTCCACCCGGCATTAATTTTCGTTGCCAAGCAAACTTTTTTTGTCCATTCATGATGTTTGTTACTGTATTTGTAAGTTCTGGGCCAAACACGCTTGTTTTGTCTCCAACACGTAAAATTGGACCGGCTCCAATAGGAGATTCTGGGAAACTACGCGAAGTTTCCAGGCAAAGCAATCGAGATGTTTTGGGCACACTACGATTTTTTGCAGCCGCTATTGCACCAACAAATCCAATTTCTTCAGCTCGTGTCAACAATACACAAACGTGGCCAAGTTGAGGCATTCCTTTTATATTGTCCAGAGCAGAAATGGCTGCGGCTACTCCGGCCAAATCATCACATGCTGGGGCGTGGAGTAATCCATTTTTGACAGTCGGTGGTGGAAATTTCCACCTTGCGATATCATTTTTAATCAGAATTCCTGCGACACTTTTTTTCAGTCTGACAACGACTCGCTTGAATGGTTTCGCTTTTGAATCGAGCGATGTGATTTTGCCAATATATCCGTTGTTCTCATTGTCAAACACATCAATGTTGGCGCCTACGAAGTAGGCGTCATGGACTCCACCACGAAATTCCATTTCGAGGTGAAATTCATCGAGTTGTTTCCTAACAACAAATGCGGGATGATCGAGGTGAGCGGTGATATAAATAGGATTCTTTGACGAACGTTTAGTTTGCCTTAGGATGAGATTGCCAAAATGATCTCGGTTTAAAGTGACCCCTTTTTGTGTTGATGCCCAATCCTCAATCCATGAAATGACTCGCCACTCTTGCCCCGCGGCAGTCGGAATTGCGGTGAGTTCCATTAACCATTTCAAATGTTTTTTCATGCCTCTTAGTTTACACCCTCGCATCCTATTTTTGGTGACAGTCCCCTGAGGACAGTCCCCCTGTTAAAATATGGAAATGGCTTTAGCGACGATAGAAGAAGTGTTAGATGATCTCCGTGATGGGAAAGTCATCGTATTAATCGATGATGAGAATAGAGAAAATGAAGGCGATTTCGTGGTTGCCGCAGAGCATATTTCTGTTGATCTCATCAATTTTTTCACTCGTACAGGCGGTGGGTATCTCTGCGTTGCGATGACTGGCGATGATTGTGATCGCCTTGAGTTGGGCCCCCAAGTAAAAGACAATACAAGTGTACGTGGCACTCCGTTTACAATCAGCGTTGATGGCCACCCCCGTCATGATGTAAGCACGGGCATTTCAGCGAGCGATCGCGTGAAGACAATCGAGTTACTCGTAGATGAACACTCTAGCCCCAACGATTTTGTTCGCCCTGGTCATATCAATCCACTTCGTGCTAGAGATGGCGGAGTACTTGCAAGAACCGGTCAAACAGAGGGGTCAGTTGATTTATGCAGGCTAGCAGGCTTGAAACCCGCAGCTGCAATTATTGAAGTCGTTAAAAAAGACGGTGATATGGCTCGGGTTCCTGACCTTGAAATCATTTGTGAAAAGTTTGATTTCAAGATGTGTTCGGTTGAACAAATTATTAAATACCGTCTAGCACGTGAAAGTTTGGTTAATCGAATTGAACCCGTGTGTGGTACGCCAATTGAAACGCCCTATGGAAAATTCAACCTTATCGCCTATCACAGTGCAATTGACGCAGTTCCTCACCTTGCACTTACAGTCGGTGACGTTGGCGAACTTGATGAGTATGGTGTTGCGAAAGCAATTGAAGAACCCACCCTTGTTCGAGTTCATCGAAGGAATTTGTTAGGTGATATTTTTGATGCTAACGATCACCCTTCTGGAAGGGAACTGCGCGCATCTCTTCGCATGATTGCAGAAACAGGGCGAGGTGCACTGATCTACCTTCGCCCAGAGCAGTATGGTGACGAGTTTGTCGATCGTCTTCAAAAAATTCAAAGACCTGAAACCGATGTGAATGTACCTGATTTGACGGTTGCAGAAAAACCGATGGATCGTCGTGATTATGGAACGGGTGTTCAAATTATCCGAGACCTTGGCTTGAAAAAATTAAAGTTGTTAACGAATCACCCTAAACATCTCACAGCACTGCATGGATTTGGCATTGATATCACAGAACAAATCCCAATCAATGTCACAGTCGATCGTTAACGGCGGTTCCCGAATAGGATTGCCAACCTGAAGCACATTTTCACCGCCTCAAGGTAAATCCATACGAGGGTAACCATAAGTATGAAGGCACAAAACCATTCCATCTGTTTTGGCGCCCCTGATTTCACTTGGTTTTCGATGGTTCCAAAATCAATGATGAGCCAGAGTGATGCTACGCCCAAAATCAAAACATTTATGCCCAGCCCTATGAGCGCCGTATTGCCGCCCTGCAATGCCGAACCAACTGAGAGAAAAGGCATTTGTTCACCGAATAACGACATGACAAATGAAACGAGATACGTAATAAAAATTCCAAGGGTAAGTACACTAACAGCCGCAGTAAACTTTTTAGTTGGTTGTAAAATTCTCATGTAATACAAGGCGAGCATCGCGATAAGAACGCTGATTGTGACGACGAAAGCCTGCAGAGCAAGGCCCCCCATAGCTCCATAGCCCATGTTTACTAGAGCGCTGTCTAATGCGTGTGTGATGACACCAAGAAATGCACCCTGAATCGCAGCATAAATCCATGCGGTTTGCTTTGCCCTGAGTGGATTATGCATAATCATGAAGAACACAACAATGGTCGCGATAAAACCCGCAATCCCCAGTGGCCACGCAAGTGCGGGTTGGTTTTGAGTGAGCCAAATCCCGAACATACCACCACCAACAGCAATAGAGGTTAATAACCCTGTTTTGTTGACAACGCCAGAAATTGATGCTGTATAAACACCACCGGCGGCAAGACCTTCCTCCCATGCTCCATGGTTTCTCAACGCAGGATTACTTGTTTTTAGAATATTTTTACCAAGTCTCATAATGAATGCTCCGTTGTTTGGACTCGTGTATTCTACTCACATTCTTCATGAAAACAGACGAACTTATCGAAGCATTTGAAATATTTGCCCCCGCGTATCTCGCTAATGATTGGGACAATGTTGGGCTATTGGTTGGGGGACCAGATTGGTCCGCCAGCAAAATATTACTGACCATTGATTTGACTGAAGCGGTCATGGATGAAGCAATTGCAATGAACGCGAACACAATCGTTGCCTACCACCCACCCATTTTTGAACCGTTAATGTCAGTTACTAACCGCACATTTAAAGAGCGAGTAGTGCTTGATGCCATTGGCAATAACATAGCAATTTATTCTCCGCATACTTCGCTCGATATTGCAAAGGGTGGAGTAAACGATTGGATTGTTAATGGTATTGGCGTTGGCGATGTGCGAGCACTTCGTCCTTTTGGAAATTTACCACCAGATGAAGAATGTAAACTGGTTACTGTTTGCCCTGAAGATAAAGTAGAGGAATTGCGCCAAGCACTTTCAAGTGTCGGTTGCGGACGAATTGGTCAATATGAGCAATGTTCTTTTGCAACAACTGGAACGGGTACATTTATTGGCAATGAGGGCACGAATCCCACCCATGGAGAAGCGGGCGAGTTACAACGCGTGATTGAATGCAAGTTTGAAATGGTTGTTTCGAAGAACTCACTTTCACTCGCTATCCAAGCCCTACGCCAGTTTCATCCGTACGAAGAGCCCGCCCTTGAAGTCTATGAACTTGGCGAACGTCCTCGAAGAGAGATGGGTGTTGGGAGAAGAGTTCACCTAGACAAACCTGTGCAACTAGACGAACTTGCTCGAAAACTGAAGAAGCATTTAGGAATAGGATATGTACGCGTTGCTCCCGCCGCTGGCAAGGATGATCGTATTGAAGTACAAACAGTTGGGCTTTGTGCAGGGGCTGGTGGTTCAGTATGCGAGATGGCGATTGATGATGGTTGCGAAGTTTTCATTACTGGGGAAATGACGCATCACCAAGTTGTTGCGGCAACGGCGCGTGGATGTACCGTGATGCTCACAGGGCACACCAACAGTGAACGCGGGTATCTACCCACACTCAAAGCACAACTTTTAGAGTTGCTGCCCAAAGCAAACATTACAGTGAGTAAAGCAGATGCCCCGCTGTGGACGTACTTTTAAATCACCCTACACTGATTTATATTGCGGGCAACCCACAACATGGTCATTTACCATGCCAACAGCTTGCATGAACGCGTAACAAATTGTTGGACCGACAAATTTAAAGTTGTGTTTCTTTAAATCTTTCGCCATCTCCTTGCTTATAGGTGTCGATGCAGGTAGTTGTTTATCAGTTTTCCATTTGTTTTGTATGGTTTTGTGATTGACATGTTTCCATAGAAAGTCGTCAAACGAGCCCTTGCCTTGCTCCATAATGTTAAGCCACGCTTTCGCATTGGCGATCGCACCATTAATCTTCGCTTGACTGCGAATAATTCCTGCATCTTTTAAAAGTCGGTTTACTTCTCGTTTTCCATACCGAGCTACTTGTTCAGGATTAAAATTGTCGAATGCAGCGCGAAAATTTTCCCGTTTCTTTAAAACAATAATCCAAGAGAGACCTGCTTGAAAACCATCTAAGCACAATTTTTCATACAGCGCCTGATCATCACGCTCCGGTACTCCCCACTCGTCATCGTGGTACGCAACGTACACTGGATCATCCCCACACCAAGTACATCGGGGCATATTAGTGGCCTCCAAGTAATTCTTCTAAAAGGTCGAGGGGGTTTGGCGCTTCTTTGTCTCCCCCACCAAGCGCATCGCCGATGGCATCACCAATGGCGGTAATAGCAGCACTTTGTAAAATTTTGCTGAGGTCAAAACTCGGATCAACTTTTGTAATAGGATTGTCAATAGTTCCCGTGATGAGAATGGGTACATCTATATCAGTTGCAAGCCCACGCAGTTCTTTGATTGAGTATCCCAATCCCGTAAGCGGCACAGCAGTATGTATGTTGAGTTGGCGGTTTACAAAATTGATGGTTCCCGAATAGGGGACGGAATATTTATTTACGAGAGTAAGGTTGAATTTTTTGTATGTTGCTATGCCATTTCGAATCTCAATAATGATGGGATCGAAAAATGCAGGGATGACTTCAACGTGTTTCGTATTAAATATTGGAAGAAGTTTCATCGTTGCTGAACCACTATCAAGTTCAACTTCACCAATATCAATATAGATATCCGCACTTAGCGTTGAAACATCACCATCTAGTGCAACCTGCCCACTAGCAACCTGCATTTGTATCGGTTGCTTGACCGACCGAATATCAGAAAGAATTGGTCCCAAATCTTTCAATAAATGTCTTGTGAGTGAGGAGGACAATTGCAAATCTGCAAGAGTCACAACATCCGCAACGGTAGAGAGTTTGTCATCTGAAAATCGCAATGACGTTTCAAACGCAGCATTTGGCGAAGTGCCACCGGCAACAATAACTGTCCCACCAAGCAAGTCTGTGCCCTTGACTTCTACAGCGATAGGTGAGCCCACAGAGTCTGAAAGAAGACCGTCGAACTCCCAGATTGCATCAAGGAGATTCGCATCAATACCAGTTGCGGCAATGTGCCCACTGAGTGTTCCATCCTCTTGCCGAATAGTTTTGACTTTTGCGAAGGTGTGTTGCTTTCCTATGTCAAAAGAAACATCCAACTCAGCATTACCATCAATATCAATAGATGTAATGTTCGATTGAAGTGTTGAGTTTGCATTGATAGGAAATCCAAACAATTTTGTCGCAAGTGATTTGCTGAGTTTTGTATACACCCTTGCGTCTTGCAGTGAATGCAGTTGCCCCTCCTGCATTTGCAGGTTACCAAACAGTTCAGTCACATCACTGAGAAATTCGACGCGAAATCCATCGCGGATAAAAACCGCGGTAGATGAAAATGAGGGACCAACATATTCAAGCAGAGGCTGTTGTTTTTCTGGGATGTACGGTTGTACGAGACCTGTTGGAATGTTTTCAGCAATCGCCATTCCAGCGCCATGTGGAAACCGATTGACAATCGTCCTAGCGAGATCGGTGACTGAGTGGAGTTTATTTTTATTCGTTGAATGGAGTTGGATTTGGAATGTAGATTCAAGTCCATTGAGAAAAGCAGATCCAGTTGAATGTATCTTTCGCTCACTTAACTTTGCAGAAAAACTCGCTGTGGCATTTTGAATTTTTGTTTTTGAGGGGCCATGCTGTAATTTACCCGAAAGTTCAATCGTCCCAACACATTCCGGATCATCGTTGAAACTGTACCCATATGGAACGTATTGAGACATCTGAATGCGAACATGACCATTCCCTTGAATATGGTTATCAGTAAGGGCTCGTAACAATTCGGAATTCAGATCAGCCGAAATATCAACATCTGAAAGTGCTCCATTGTCAGAATCAACAATGGCAGACGCTTGCATTTTTTCCGATGAAAAAACCGCTTTCATTGGTGGTCCACCAGAAGTTCGTTCAATATCTAGATTCATCGTCTTGCCAAGATCTCGAGGGGGATCAATGTCATACTTGTTCAGAAGGGGCGAAAGAATTGTTGTGGGTACCTGTGCTAGGTTAATTGTTCCAACAATTTCTTTATAATCAAACACAAAGGCGCCCTGTTGTTTGTCAGTCGAAATCAGTTGCGTCTTAACAACAAAGAAACCCTTCTGTTCATCATATTCAGCGAACGATCCGGTTCCCGAAATATTAATCGCCTCGCTGAATTTTGGCGATGAAATTGACCCTGCTAATTTAACAATAGACCACCCACCCTGACCATTGATTGTTGGAAGCGAGACATTTTCAATTGAAATGAGACATTCACCACTTGCATCCCAGTTAAAACCACCGCTTTTTGTAAGCAAGTTTGGTGCATTGCCTGTACATTCAATGTTTCCACCGGAATCAGTTGTCGCAGTGAACTTTCCACCGAAGTGCCTTCCTGGATCAACAAGCAGTTCACCCTTTACATCGAGTAATACGACAGAATCCTCACCCTCGAGTGTGAGTGTACTCAAGTGAGTCGTGAGCACAATGTTGGGAATGGTAATTGCCGATTCACCCGAAAGAATTTCAAGTTCAGTAGTTTCCGCTTCAGCAATCTGCTCCCCGCTAGTTGCATGAAAAACAACATCGCCTTGTACGTCAACGTGAATCAAAGCACTGGGTCTGATGAAGTCAAACAAGGAATCAGAAACAACAATTTGAAGATCCGCCGACGCTTTCTCGTCCTGAAGGTGAAGATCTGAAAGTACTTGGGGTCCTCCCCAAGTGATTTCTATAGCACGAATCGAGTTTCCACTCCCTTGGGTAAGCTTTCCTCGAATGATGTTGGATACGATGATTGGACCCGCAAAATAAACACCTACACTGAGGATGACAATTGACGAAAGGATGATGATGAGTACCTTTTTCATACTCTACACATCATACCTCTCTGGTATCCTGAAGCATTGATGAATGACGCACCCCTGCATTTAAAAGCGAATGCGAAGGTTAATTTAACCCTGCATGTTGGCAAAGTACTTGAGGCTGGAATGCATCCAATAGAGTCAAAAATGGCACGTGTCGCATTTTCTGATGAAATTGAATTGACGCGACTCGATTCCAATGCTCCTTCAAGGTACGCCATTCTTTGGCATGAGGATGCTCCAATAAAAACAGAAATTGATTGGTCAATTACTGACGATTTGGCTGTTCAAGCTCACCGACTTCTAGAATTGACTGTGGGACATTCCCTGCCGATTCAGCTGAAACTAGAAAAGCGTATCCCAGTTGGTGGCGGTTTGGGAGGCGGAAGTGCTGATGCTGCTGCGACATTCATTGGGGTATCCCAGTTGTTTAATTTAGATATTGATTTGAACGCGCTCGCCATGACGTTGGGTTCGGACATCCCATTTTTACTGCAAGGTGACACATGTGTTGTCCAAGGAGTCGGCGAGAGCGCTATTCCCACGGAGTTTGAACTCCTTGATCTCGTATTGATTTTCCCACCTTACTCTTGCTCCACCGAAGCGGTGTACCGGGCATTTGACACTTTGAAAGCAGAAGAAACACACTCAAGCAATAATCTCATCACACCGGCATGCCTTGTTGAACCCCGGCTTGCTATTGACATGAAGGCATTAGAGCGCATAACTGGGCAAAAAATACACCTTTCTGGGAGTGGCTCTACGATGTTTGCAATCTGCGATAATGCAGAACACGCAAATGAACTTGCGTTGAAGATTAAGGAACAAACGGAATTATTTGCGTTAGCAACGCAAACCTGCCAAGGGCCACTGGAGAGCACATGACCACGATGATGATTACAAATTTTATCCCTGCAGAGATTGACGCAACTGATTGGGAGAACGTTAAACCTTATTACCAGCAACTACAAGATCGAATCTTCAAGTGCTCAGGGTGTATAGAACAATTTCTTCTTGACCGAAGTGAACTTGATGCAGCAGTTGAGGAAGCGGGTTCAAATTTGTATATCACAATGACATGTAACACAGAAGACGAAGATGCGAAGAACGCATTTCTCTCTTATGTTGAACATGTTGAACCAGAACTGAAAAAACTTGGTTTTGAATTAAATAAAAAAGTTGTGGAATCACCCCACGTCCAAGATTTGAACATGGAGCGGTACGGCGTTCTTATTCGCGATTGGATCGCAGATGTTGATGTTTTTCGCGAAGAAAACGTACCTCTACAAACTGAAGATACCAAACTCGGTCAAGAGTACGCTGAGATTTGTGGCGCGATGATGGTGCACTTTGACGGTGAAGATAAAACTATGCCACAAATGGGCGTGTACCAACAGGAACAAAATCGGGACGTCCGAGAAGCATCATGGCGAGCAGTTGCAGAACGTCGACTTCAAGACCGCGATTCCATTGATGGTATCTTTGACAAAATGGTTTCTAACCGAAACCAAACCGCAACAAATGCTAGCTTTGAAGATTATCGTGGGTATATGTTTGCGGTAAAACATCGCTTTGACTATACCCCCCAAGATTGCATCGCATTTCATGATGCAATTGACCAAACATGTATGCCAATTGTTCGTAAACTTGCAGAGGAACGCAAGGATGCGCTTGGCCTAGAAACACTCCGCCCCTGGGATTTAGCCGTAGACCCACAAGGACTCGCTCCTTTAAAACCATTTGATACTGCAGAAGACCTCATTGAAAAAACATCGAAGTTGTTCCATCGAATGGATGTTGAACTGGGAGGCATGTTCGATTCCATGCGCGATGGAGGGTACTCACTCGACTTAGCATCTCGAAAAGGGAAGGCGCCAGGTGGGTATCAAGCGAGTCGAGACCGTCAACGTAAGCCGTTTATTTTCATGAATGCCGCAGGATTGCCACGGGATTTAGACACGATGGTGCATGAGGCGGGCCACGCTTTTCATTACATGTTGTGTCGGCACGATGATTTAGTGTGGCACCGTGGTGCACCCCTGGAATTTGCAGAGGTTGCTTCGATGAGCATGGAATTGCTTGCATACCCATACATTGATGAGTTTTATACCGAGGATGAATGCAAAAGGGCGATTCGAAAACACCTCGAAGGCGTCGTGAGTACATTGCCATGGGTTGCAACTGTTGATGCGTTTCAACATTGGATTTACTTGCACCCAGAACATACACGAGAAGAGCGAACTGCTCATTGGCTTGAACTTGGGGAACGATTCGGCGGTGGAGTCGATTGGTCTGGTTTAGAAATGGAACAAGAAGCAGTTTGGCACCGTCAACTGCACCCATTCGAGGTCCCCTTCTACTATGTGGAGTATGGCATTGCGCAACTTGGCGCCTTGCAGATGTGGTTGCAATACCGCAACAATCCCGAGCGTGCACTTGTAGCATATAAAGAGGGCTTAGCGCTTGGGGCGAGCAAACCACTTCCACAACTATTTGAAACTGCAGGTTTGCAATTTGATTTTTCAGTAGAGATGGTAGGTGAGCTCATGAAAACGGTTGAAGAAGAGTTGGACAACAACGCGGAATGAACATTCACGGTGGTTTCCGCTCAATTGCGTATGTGTTAAAAAAATCATGGGCTTCTGGGGGAATCCGCGCGATGTGGAAGGCAATGCGTACTCCAAATGCTTGCAAAACATGCGCACTTGGAATGGGCGGTCAACTCGGTGGGATGGTGAACGAATCAGGTAAGTTTCCAGAGTTTTGTAAAAAATCTGTTCAAGCCATGGCTGCTGATATGCAAGGCGCGATTACCCCGGAATTTTTTGAACACTATTCAATCGCGCAACTTTCAGCAATGTCTCCGCGCGAACTTGAATCTTGTGGCCGGTTGACCTTTCCAATTTACGCTGGGCCACTTGATGTGCATTACTCCCCCATTTCTTGGGACGAATCGCTTTCAAAAGTTTCATCTCACATAAAAAACACAAACCCCCATCGGTCGTTCTATTATTGCAGCGGTCGTTCAAGCAACGAGGCGGGGTTTTTGTTACAACTTGTAGCAAGGATCCATGGCACCAACAATGTCAATAATTGTTCATACTACTGTCACCAAGCGAGTGGAGTTGGATTAAAAAGTGTAGTTGGTTCAGGGACGGCGACTGTTGATGTCGAAGATGTTTCAATGTGCGATTTCATATTTTTGATTGGGTGTAATCCGGCATCGAACCATCCCCGTTTACTGAAATCTCTTGTGGAACTTCGCAGGCGAGGTGGAAAAGTGGTCGTAATCAATCCATTACGAGAAGAGGGATTGTGCAAGTTTAAAGTTCCAAGCGATGTTCGAAGTCTGTTGTTTGGTTCAACTATTTCAGATTATTACCTACAACCGAATATTGGTGGAGACGCGGTGTTGATGCTTGGGATCATAAAGTGGCTTCTTGAAAACGATGGTATTGAGAATGATTTTGTAACATCCTATGCAGATGGATTTGATGCAGTATTAAAACAAGCCGCGGAAACATCATGGGAGTGGATTGTTCAGCACAGCGGTGTTCAGTTGAAAGAGATTGCACACGTTTCGGAAATGTATAAGGCGTCATCATCAGCAATCTTCTGCTGGGCGATGGGTATTACACATGTAAAAGGTGGAGTTGATGGCGTTCGCATGATTGCGAATGTTGCCATTGCACGGGGGATGGTCGGTAAAAAGGGAGCTGGGCTACTGCCATTGCGTGGGCACTCGAATGTTCAGGGCATGGGAACAATTGGCGTTGTTCCGACTTTGAATAAGGAAATGGAAGAAGTGATTGAAAACGCACTAGGCATCTCGTTGCCAAGCGCCATTGACTCGCCAAATTTTCGCGGTGGAGATACGATGGCGTGTATGGAAGCTTCGTTTGAGGGCGAGATTGACTATGCGATGTGCTTAGGAGGCAATTTGCTTGGGGCGAATCCAGATACCGAGTTTGCAATGCAAGCATTTTCTAAAATTAAACTTGTTTCATACATGTCAACAACGCTAAACCAAGGTCATTTCTTGGGTCGAGGTGTTGAAACGGTAATTTTACCTATGAGGGTTCGGGATGAAGAAACTCAGATAACAACCCAGGAATCCATGTTTAGTTATGTTCGCCGAAGTGAGGGCGGGGTACAACGGCATCAAGGTCCACGAAGCGAAGTTGATGTCCTTGCCGATATCGCGAGCGATGGAATTGGCGTGATTGATTGGAAGCAGTTTAAAGACCATGACACCATCCGCCAACTCATTGCGAAATGCGTTTCAGGATTTGACCCGCACCATGAACACACGTTGGCAGGGCGACATTTTCACAGTCCAACATTTCATACTGAAACATCAAAAATCAAAGCACATACCATCGCATTGCAAACAGCTACGAGTTTGAATGCGAATCAATTGCGCTTGATGACTATTCGCTCCGAAGGTCAATTCAATACAGTTGTGTATGAAGAAGAGGACATCTATCGCCGCCAAACAAGACGCGACATCATCATGATGAATAAGGAAGATGCGATGGAGATGAATCTTAAGCAAGATGAATTGGTAAGTGTAAGGGGGAGTTCGGGTGAACTTCGCGTCATTGTACGGCACATGGATATCACGAAGGGTAATTGCGCGATGTATTACCCAGAAGCAAATGTGCTACTCTCACGTGAAGTTGATATGGAATCACGCACCCCTATCTTTAAAGGCGCTCTGATAACCATAGGAAAACCCTAGATTCCCTTGCCAAGAAGCCTGCGTAACCTAAAACGAATTTGGCGAATTGGAATACGTCTCAATTTCCCAAGCAGTATTTGATCCTCTCGTTTTCCGGTTTGCGGCCTTTTTGCACCA
>Ga0315336_1006129_pt1 | contig 12555 bp, 8 predicted proteins | sample ASW5metaG_FD_204512 | JGI IMG/M metagenome (GOLD analysis project Ga0315336, IMG submission 204512) | Ammonia-oxidizing marine archaeal communities from Monterey Bay, California, United States - ASW #5 | ecosystem: Environmental > Aquatic > Marine > Intertidal zone | place: USA: California...
CTCGATAGAATCCGTTTGCCATCGGGTGTGAAAACAACCTCGCGAATTGCCTTGGTGTGCCCCGCCAGATCGTGTTGTAGTTTTCCGGTATCTTGGTTCCAGAGCATGAGCCGACCCTTGGAACTCGCTCCGACTGCGAGCGAATCCGTAGGCGACACGGCGAGCGCCGTAGGAAATCCCCCATTTTTTGTATTGCCCCAACCTTGATCTGCCAACTGGACTCGGCCGCCTGATGCCACGTCAAAAACCGCCAACCGGAGGTTCGGTCCCCACGCCACGCCTAGGATGTTTCGTCCATCGCGCGAGAATCGGATGGGGAACATGTTGGCGCGGAGCTCGCCTGTCTGTACCAACGGGAGCGTGGTCGAACGAGGCTCCTTCGGTGCTGACGGAAACGACTCTTTCGCCGCGTCAGTCCACGTGTCGCTCACGCGAACCGCGTTGTTCTCCAGCCAAACGTGCAAGACAACCTGGCCATCTTTTTTGAGTGTGAAGTCGTGCGCTGGAACTTCCAAGCCATCCCGTTCGATGAGCAGATGTTTTCCGCCGGTTTTGACTTTGATCGGCTCGCCACTGTTGTCGAACGTTACCGTCTCGCCGTCGATTGTGGCGGTGATGGCTTCGTCGTGAATCTCAACTTTGACCAGACCGTATTCCGTTTTCAAGAAGAACGTCACCACTCCGAATACAACCGCTGCCGTGAATGCGGCCGTCGCCGTCCAGACGGCCCAGCCGGGAACGCCATAGCGGCCCATCGGTCCCAGGTTGAGCATTACCGGGATGCGATCGCGACGCTGCCCGGCGGCTGTCAATTTCGCATGCAGCTCTTTGCCTCGGTGGTGGCCCGGCTTGAGTTTCAGTAGCCGTTCAACGCGTGGTAGCGAGTCGTCATAATTGTTGCGGCTGACGCTGTCTTCGATATCAGCAATCAGATAATCGGTTTCGTCCTGTCTCTGCTGCGTCCGTTCGTAGAGGGACTGCATTTCCGGTGTGACGTGCCCCGCGGGGATCTGCGCGAAGATCTCGAGAGCCTGTTCGTAGTCGTGAATGCGCAGGCACTTCTTGGCGGTGTGGAAGAGGCTTTCAGCTTGCTCGCGTTCTCCGTTCGTGCGGGATCGGCGCGACGGCTCGACCAGCTCTGCGACTTCAGCAACCGGTTCTGCCGCTTCGACCACAGGTTCCGCGACTTCAGCAACGGGCACGTCGTCTAAGACCAACTCTGCTTCGGCGATCACCGAGTCGGAATCGTGCGGGGCGGCTTTCAAATAGCCTGTCAGTGCATCGGCCACCCACTTCATCGAGGCGTAGCGGCCGTCGATGGACTTGGCCATCATCTTCAGACAGATCGCTTCCAACTGCGGATCGACGCCGGGCCTTAGTTCCGAGGGCTCCTTCGGCTCAATGGTCATGATCTGCCCGACAACCGCCGCGATCGAACCTCGAAATGGCAGTTGACCGGTGAGCAGTTCATACAGAATGACGCCCAAGCTGTAGATGTCAGACGCCGGTCCGATCGTATCGAGTTCGCCTTCGACCTGTTCGGGCGACATATAGGCGGGCGAGCCGATCAACGCTCCCGATTGTGTTATGCGTGCATCTTCGGTCTTGTTGATCTGTCGCGCCAGGCCGAAGTCCATAATGACCGGCTCTCGCTTGCGATCGATGAGAATATTTGACGGTTTGAGGTCGCGATGGATGACCCCTTGCTGATGGGCGTCTTCCATGGCCAGTGCCAGCTTACGGATGGTCGACGCAATAGGGCGGGCCGGCGGTGGCTTGTCGGCATCGACGAAATCAGAAAGCGGACGACCGTCGATATAGGCCATCGTGATATACCGAATGCCGTCGGACTCCCCGATATCGAACAGCGGGCAGATGTTACGGTGGTTCAGAGCGGCCGCCGAGCGGGCTTCCCGGTAAAAGCGCTCGATCACTTCCGGCTCGTCGTCATCTTTGAACTTGGGAATTTTCAGCGCCACCTGGCGATGAAGTTCGTCATCGCGGGCCAGGTAGACGACGCCCATCGCCCCTTGTCCCAGAATGCGCTCGACGTGGTAGCGGCCGATTGTGGTACCAGTCACCGATTCGCCCGTCGATGTGGAATCGCCTTCGCGGGAAACCACGGAGCGATTGGGCGGCACCGTTTCTCCCGAAGACGATCCCTTAGCCGTGTCGATCGACTGCTTGGAATCCGCATCGGAATCGTTCGCCGGTCCGGCCATACGCTCCACAAGTTCTTCGGTTTCGAAGAAGGAGCGCAGTTCATCGGCAATGTCGGGATACTCTTCAAATAGTCGCTGGCGATCGATTTGATCACCACGATCCAGACGCAAGAGAATTTCCGTGATGATGCGGTCGCTGCGTTCTTCTCCCACATCGCGTGATTCCGGTGGCCCGTTCATCCGTCGATTCCCGTTTGGCACATGACCAAGTTCTCTGTTGTGCGTGCTGCGCCCACGCCCTGACAGCGTCTTGATTTCGTTCGCGTGCTAATCTATCAGGTAGCTCCGCAGGTTCTTCAAACCGCGTTTCAAAAGGCCGCCGATCGCATGTTCCGACCGGCCCATCGATTCGGAAATCTCCATCACGGAACAGCCTTCGAGGTACCGCAGTCGCACGGCCTCCCGCTGATCTTCGGGAATTTCTCCCAGACATTGCGCCAACCGCACGGCTGTCTCGCCACGCATGGCGCGTTGACTGGCGGACGTCTGGCGGTTTTGGGAGATGGCATGCTGCTGCAACGCGTCGCCGGCTGGCTTCTCTCGCCCAATGGCGCGCTTTTTGGTGTAGACGTTGTTGCGAATCGTGTCGCGCAGATTTCGCTCGTGAATAACGCGCATCCAACCAATGAAACCCCCTTCATCGTCTCCCGCGAACTGTTTGAAATTGCGGATGGCCGAAAGACACGTTTGCTGAACGAGATCAGATGCGTCGATCCGAGCGTCCAAGCCGTCCAACTCCCGCTGAGCCAACAGCTGCAGGTACGGGCGAAATCGATCGAGCAGTACGCCCAGTGCCTCTCGATCTTCGTTGCGAGCACGTTGAATGAGCTGTTTGACATCGATTGCCGAACCGTTCATGAGCGATCTATTTTTCGTCTCTGGTACAAGAATCTCGGTTCGCGTGAATGTCGGGCGCTCGAAACCATCGGTTTTGCGAAATCTTGCGAAAATCTGCGTGCACGTTTACGGGCGACTGGTCGAAAGGATCCCGATCACCAACAGCGGCCCATCTATTTTCGACGACTCCATCGGCCCGAAGGGCTGCCGGACCAGTGGGTTATGGCGAAGGCGAGTATACACGTCCACGTCGCGGCCGTCGAAGTCATTGCCGCCGCTGGGTTCACACATCTGTTGAAGAGTGCTCGACGACATCGGTTGTGGTCACTTTATCACCAGCACACATGCCACTGATTTTGGCGAAACGACGCCTTTGTCGCATCGGCTCGTTCCACAACTTGTAAAACGAGCCGTAGAGACAGTCCGAAATCCACGGACCGTGTTCATCGAGAGTCAACTTGACCATCGCCTCTCGGCGACAGTAAAGTGGGAGCTGAAATCAAGATATGTTGATGTGTCGATGCGGTCGGCGTTCGCGCAGACTTCGCGCTCGGCCGTGGCTTAGCGCGTCGTCGGTGACATAGTGCCGCGCGCTCGTCACCGATCGCCTCTCCGAACGTTCACGCTTACCCCACTCGGGTTGGCTATCGAAAGTTCGCGGTGACATGTAAATGCGGATGCCGATTCCGTGCAAGTCGCAGGAGTCGGCCCGTTCGTAGAAAGGTCTCGTCGGTGATCAGACGGCTCGACCAATGCGGACGATTTCCCGGCAGGCGAAAGCTGTGTCTCGCAATCGGTCTCGCGCTGGCGACGACGACCGCTGCCACGGCACAATTGCCCAACCCCGCGCTCAACACGGTCTTCCCACCGGGTGGTCAAGTCGGGCAGACAGTCGACGTGACCATCGCCGGCGACGCGCTCGAGGAACTTGAGACTCTTCAGTGCAGTGACCAACGCATCCGCTTTCAGCCGGTCGGTCCGAATCAATTCCGTGCGACAATTCCTGCCGACGTGATGCCGGGCGCGTACGATCTTTGGGCCGTGGGCCGCAACGGAGTCAGCTCCCAGCGGACGTTTGTGCTCGGCAACCGAAGTGAACTTCTGGAAGCCGAGCCGAATGAAACGCCCGACTCGGCTCAATCGATTCCGCTCGACGTGGTCGTCAACGGACGAATCGAAAAGGGGGGCGACCAGGATCAGTTCCGTTTTTCCGCGAAGCAAGGGCAGCGGGTCGTTATCGAGTGCCGAGCGGAACGGATCGATTCAAGGCTCAGCGCCGTATTAGAATTGTATGACAACAACGGTCGCCGTATAGCGGTCAACCGAGGCTCGGCGGGGATCGATCCGATGATCGACTTTCGTGTTCCGGCCGACGGCGACTACGTCGTGAAACTGTTTGACCTCGTGTTCTCCGGCAGCGGGGAGCACTATTACCGGCTCGAAGTCGATACCGGTCCGCGCGTAGCGTTCGCGGTACCGTGTGTCGTTCAGCGGGGCAAACCGGCGCGGGTCACGCTCTACGGTTGGAATCTGCCGCAAAAAGGCGACGCGTTCGATAGCGCCCAAGTCGACGTTCAGCCGCCGAGTGAGCCGCTTTTGGCGCCGATGCCCGTTCGCCTGCGTGCCGAACAGGTGACCGTCGACGCGTTTGCTTATCACTATCCCGGCGGACACGCATCGGTTTCGATCGGAGTGACCGACGTGCCCGTGATTGCCGAGCAACAAGTGAGTCACTCTGTCGATTCAGCTCAGGAAATCTCATTCCCCTGCGAAGTGAGCGGGCAACTGCTGGCCGGCGACGAACAAGACTGGTACGCAGTCCAAGCCGAGCGGGGCGACGTGATTTGGATCGAAGCGTTTGGCGCGCGGATCGGTTCACCCGTCGATCTCGACGTCAGCTTGCTCGACTCGTCCGGCGAGAACGAATTGGCCCGCTTCAGCGATGACGTGCAGAACGTCGGTGGAAAGCGATTCCCATCGAACCATCTCGATCCGGCCGGCCGATGGGTTGTCCATGAGGACGGACGATATCTTATCATGATCCGCAATCTCATCGGTGGTTTGGAAGACGATCCGCGGCGCGTGTATCGGTTAAGCCTGCGCCGCGAGGAACCCGACTTCGATCTGGCCGTCGTTCCGCGTAGCGAGGCTCCGCTGTCGCTAAACGTAAGCAAAGGCGGCCGCTCGATCGTCGATGTCTTAGCGTTTCGACGGCGGGGGCTGACCGGTGCGATTCGGATCACCGCGACAGACCTGCCCGCGGGCGTCGAATGCCCCGACATTTGGCTGGGTCCCGGAGTCAACTCGGCACCGCTGACCATCACCGCCGACGCGAAAGCTGCGAATTTAGTGAGTACGTTGAACGTGGAAGGTCATGCCGAGTCGGTCGGTCGGCGAACGGCGCGGGGCGGAACGACGGTCCGTGGCGGCACGGCGAACGGCTGGGGACGGCTCACCGCGACAATTCCGCTGGCGCTACGCGGAGAATCGTCGCTGAGGATCGTCGCTGATGGTCACGAGACACGCCCGCACCATCTGTATGGCGACATGAACGTCAGGCATTCACCCGGCGGAATGTTCGATGTGGCCGTTCACCTGGAACGACGCGATACCGGGCACAACCCGCCCGTCGAATTGATCGGCGTGGGCGTGCCCGCCTCGATAAAGAATCAAACGGCGACCATTCCCGCCGGCAGCAACAAAGGTTACCTCAGCTTCTACTTGCCGCCCACGCTACCCGTGGGCCGGTATACGTGGGCGGTCAAGGCGGTCACGACGGTTCCCGGCGCGACAAACAAGGAAACGGGTCAAACCGAAGCGAATCAGGTCACCGTTTTCAGCAACCCGGTCACCGTCGACGTGCGGCCGGCCGCGTTCGTGGTCGACGTCGATCCCTACGCGCCGAAGACGATTCGACGCGGCGAGATCGTCAAGGTCAACTACGTGGCCAGGCGAATTAACGGGTTTATCAGCAAGATCCACACGGAACTCATGGCACCGGATGAGGTCGTCGGCATACGGGGACGCGGCGTGACGTTTGTGGGACAGACCGACTCGGGTACAATACAAATCGTCGCTAACGACAACGCGCCATTGGGGCAGCAACCGTTTTTGCGGCTGTACGCGGTCGGCGTCGTCGAAGATCAACCCGTCTATCACGGGAGTTGTTTCCTCGATCTGGAGATTGTCGAATAGGAGAGGGGACGGATGAGGATTAGAGCCGCACTCGGCAGCTTAGTGAGAGTGACCACGCCGGCGCGATCGGTTCGACCGCTCGCAGGTGCCGACGCACTCGGTTCAATCTTCACCAATCTGGTACTCATCGTCTTCGTCGGTTTGTCGGCCGTTACGACGAGTGCAAACGCCGGCGATGAGCCGCTTAGCGTTGAGATCGAGCCGACGGAAATACAATTGTTCGCCGACGGTTGGACGCAGCAGTTGCTGGTAACCGGCCGATCCGGCGAGCGACACGACTTCGACTTGACGACCCGCGGCCGATTCGAATCCGCGAACCCCGAAATCGCGACTGTGTCACCGAGTGGTGTGGTTCGATCGATTGGTAGCGGCGAAACGACCATCCGCGTGAGCGTTGACGGTGTCTCCGCCGACGTGCACGTCACCGTCAACCCGAAAGATGAGCGCCGCGCGGCGCGATTTCGGGCCGACGTCATGCCGATCCTTACCAAGCTGAGTTGCAACAGCGGTGGGTGTCACGGGAAGTCGACCGGCCAAAACGGGTTCAAACTTTCCTTGTTGGGGTTCGAACCGGAAACCGATCATGAAGCGCTGGTCAACGAAGCCCGCGGGCGACGCATTCTGCCCGGCGATCCCGGTCGAAGCCTGCTGTTGTCGAAAGCGACCGGCCGAGTTCCCCACGGTGGCGGACGGCGGCTCGATATTGCATCCGACGACTACCGCGTGCTGCGCGACTGGATCGAACGCGGCGCCCAGGGACCCCGCGACGATGACTCGATCCTCGAACGCATCGTCGTTACGCCGAAGCAACGCGTGCTCGCGCCGGATTCAAAACAACAGCTGCAGGTGACCGCTCATTATTCCGACGGCTTCGTTCGAGACGTGACGCGGCAGACGGTGTTTGCGTCGAACTTTTCTGAGACGGCCGACGTCGATTCCAGCGGTATCGTGACAACTCAGTCCAGCGGCGGCTTATTTGCGGTGATGGCCCGTTTCGGAGGCCGAATTGGCGTCTTCCAGGGGACGGTGCCGTACCACGCCGATCGAGCGGATCAGCAAACTGACAACTTCGAGACGCAGGGATTCACCAATGTCGACCGGCATTTGTCGCGTCAGTGGAGTCGATTGGGAATTCGCCCGTCGCCGTCGGCCGATGATGCGACGTTCGTCCGCCGAGCGACGATCGACATCTGCGGCACGCTGCCGACGGCGGACGAGGTCACCGATTACGTGTCCGACGCGCGGGCCGACAAGCGGTTGCACTTGATCGACCGGTTGTTAGAGCGGCCCGAGCATGCCAGCTACTTCGCGCTGAAGTGGGCGGCCGTCCTACAGAACCGCGGCCGAGGCTATTCGACCAGCAAACAGCGGCCCGGCACCGCGCTGTTCTCCGCGTGGATCCGCGACTCGATCGCGGCGAATAAGCCTTACGATCGTTTCGTGTCTGAGTTGATCACTGCGACAGGCAGCCAGCGCGAAAACCCGCCGACCATTTGGTATCGTTCCGTTCGAACGACACAAGATTACGTCGAGTCGATCGCTCAGGCGTTTCTCGGTGTCCGAATTCAATGTGCCCAATGCCATCATCATCCGGCCGAGCGTTGGAGCCAAGGCGACTATTACGGCTTGGCAGCCGCGTTTGCCCGCGTGGGCAGAAAAGGGGGCTTTGCTGACGCCGAGGTGCCCACCAACGAAATCATCTTCCTCAAACGCGAAGGCGCGGTGACGCATCCGCGCACCGGTGAGGTCACACCTCCGCGTCCTCTAGGCGGTCCCGATTTTGCGTTGTCGCGATACGACGACCCGCGCCGCGCCTTGGCAAAATGGATGACCGAGCCTGAGAATCCTTTCTTCGCCCGCACGATGGTCAACCGCATTTGGGGGCATTTCTTCGGTCGCGGGATCGTGCACCCGATCGACGATGCACGGAGCACGAATCCGCCCAGCAATCCGGAACTGCTCGACGAGTTGGCTCGCGGTTTTGTCGAGAGCGGTTACGACGTTCGGGTTCTCATCCGCACTATTGCCGGCTCGCACGCGTACCAATTGAGCTCGACCCCCAACGCGAGCAATCAGCAAGACATTCAAAGTTTCGCCCGCTTTTACCCGAGAAGGCTCACGGCCGAAGTTCTTCTGGACGGCATCAGCCAGGTCCTCGAAGTTCCCACTGAGTTTTCAGGCGGCCCTGGAGCCTTTCCCAAGGGAACACGAGCTGTCGACCTGCCGGATGAAAATGTGCCGACCAATTTCCTGGATGTGTTCGGCCGCCCGGCGCGGACGTCGGCTTGTGAATGCGAGCGGGCTGACGCCCCGACGTTGGCGCAGGCGCTCGAACTCGTCAACTCGAATGAAATCCAACGCAAGTTGACGGCCGAAGAAGGTTACGTCGGCGGATTAGCGAAGAACGATCAGCCGCACGAACAAAACGCACAAGACGTCTTCTTGCGAACGTTTGCCCGGACGCCTCGATCGGATGAACTGGCGGCGGCTGTCAAGTTCCTCGAATCGGAAGCCGATCGAGCCGAAGGATATCGTTCGCTGTTGTGGTCGTTATTGGCGACAAACGAGTTTATGTTTAATCATTGAGACGCGCTCCGAATCCCTCGGTTGGACGGCTTTCAAATGAGTCGCCACAAGGAAAACGAGAGTCATGTTGACCGTGTACAAAAACCAAGATCGTAGCCCGGCCGGCTTAAGCCGACGCGACTTCCTTCAGTTGGGCGCCCCGGTTTTGGGTTTGGGTCTTGCCGACGTGTTGCGGTTGCGAGCCTCGGCCGACGAATCGCAGCATGCCTCCGGCGTCGGCAACGGAAAGTCGCTGATCGTCTTCTGGACGCACGGCGGGATGAGCCAACAAGACACGTACGACATGAAACCCGCCGCACCGGCTGAGTATCGGGGCATGTACCGGCCGATTGCCAGTTCGGCGCCCGGCATCACGGTCACCGAACGCTTTCCGATGCAGGCCAAGGTGACGCATCGAATGTCGCTCGTGCGGTCGGTGCATCACGAGAACGGCATTCACGCCCCCTCGGCTCATTGGATGCAGACCGGGTTGTTCGGTCCCACGCTCGCACGCAACGCCGCTCAATACCCCTCGTTCGGCTCGGTCATCTCTCGCTCACTCGGCGCACGGGCCGAGCACATGCCGCCCTACGTCACCGTTCCCAAGTCGGAGGCCTTCGGCTATCAAGGGGCGGTTTACCTCGGCAAGGCCTACAATCCGTTCGAGGTCGGCACCGATCCCAACGCGAAGGAGTTCAAGGTTCCCAACCTGGCGCTTCCCAAAGGCTTAACGCTCAAAAACGTCGAGTCGCGCCGGCGGTTGCTCAAAAACTTCGACACGCTCAGGCGCGACGTCGACAAGTCGGGTGTGCTCGAAGGGCTCGACACATTCAAGGCCCAGGCCTTGGAGATGGTCACCGGTGAGCGGGTTCGCAAAGCCTTCGACATCGACAGCGAGCCGGCCGAACTCCGCGACCGCTACGGGCGCCACCAATACGGTCAAAGCGCACTATTAGCGCGTAGGCTCGTCGAGGCGGGAAGCACCTGCGTGAGCGTCAATACAGGATATTGGGATCACCACGACAACATCGAAAGCGGGCTGGAAGAACACCTGCCACCGCTGGACCGCGCCATCGCCGCGTTAATCGAAGATCTCGAACAGCGGGGAATGTTGGACGACGTGCTGATTTACTGCGCCGGCGAATTCGGTCGCACGCCGCTCATCAACGGTCACGCGGGCAGAGATCATTGGTCGAACTGTTTTACGGTCATGTTCGCCGGCGGTGGATTGCGCGGCGGGCACGTCGTCGGTGCCAGCGAAAAGTTCGGCGGCGAAGTCCAGAGCCGATTGGTCACGCCGCAGGATGTGCTGGCGACGATCTACCAGACACTCGGCATCCCCCTCGATACACACTACGAAGAATCCACCGGCCGCCCGGTGAGTATTGTCGGCGCCGGCAAACCAATACACGAACTGACATGAATAACCCGATTAGGAAACACTATAACCGGTCCTGAAACCCTCTGTTGGCTCACGAATGTCCTTGTTTTCGAGCGTCGAATTCGCCCACAACCGGGTTTCAGGATGGATTCTATTGCGAGAGGGCCAATAACTTCGATACTCTGTTATGTGTCCGCAGACCCTCTGATGGACGATAACAGCCCTCCGCTCCGTTTTGAGCAGTTTCCTACCACAACCGCGTTTTTGAGCGGTTTCACTAGATGTCGTCCCAAAATCCTCTGATGGGTGATGGGCTCTCTGAAATCCTAGAAACAAAGACCACCACAACCGGATTTTGGGATGGCTTCAAGAACGCTTTGACACATAAAACCTCATGGGCAAATTGATTGTCCCCGAGAAGGACGAAAATGTTCCGGCGTCGTGAAATCCTTCAAGTCGGCTGCTCCTCGTTTTTCGGGCTGAGCCTGTCGAGCTTGCTCACGCGGCAAGCGCTGGCGGCGCCGTCCGAGCACCCGATCAAGTCGGTCGTGCTCGTCTTTTTGACCGGCGGGGGCAGTCACATCGACATGTTCGACCCCAAGCCGGATGCGCCCGAGATCAAAGGCGAGTTCGAGCCGATCGCCACGTCGCTGCCGGGCGTGCAGTTTTCCGACAAGATGCCGGGCATGGCCCAGCGCGCAGGGAAGCTGTCGATCGTGCGCTCGATGTCACACACCGACAACCGCCACCTCTCCGGTTCGCACAACGCACTCACCGGCGCCGTCCAGACGTTTCGCGGCAATTCGAACCAGGACAAATCACTCAACCGAGACGACTGGCCATCCTTCGGCTCAGCCGTGACGTTCCTCAAGCCTCGCGCCGATCGGCTGCCCGCCCAGGTCACGTTGCCCAATCCGCTCATCGAAGGTGTTCTCGTTTGGCCCGGCCAACACGCGGGCTGCCTCGGCCCGGCTTACGATCCGTTCGTGCTCAAGGACGATCCCAACGGCAAGGATTACAAGGTCAAAGGTCTTTCGCTCATCGACGGCTTAAGCGTCGAACGGCTCAGCGATCGCCGTGCGCTGCTCAAAAGTATCGACCAGCAACAGGCGGGCGTCGATGCCTCGCCACAAGGCCGCAAATACTCCAGTCAGCAGGAACTGGCCTTCTCGATGCTGACGTCGTCGAAGTTGAAAGCGGCGCTGGATATTCATGCCGAGCCGGCCGAAGTCCGCGACCGTTACGGCCGGCACCAATACGGGCAGACGTTACTCCTGGCCCGTCGGCTCGTCGAACTCGAGATGCCGGTCATCCAGTGCAACATGGGCCGCGTGCAAACGTGGGACACCCACGTCAATCACTTCCCGCGATTGAAAACAATGTTGCCGGCTCTCGACACGGGCGTGAGCGCCTTGCTGGACGACTTGGACGACCGCGGGCTGCTCGATCAGACGCTGGTGATTTGCGTCGGCGAGTTCGGTCGCACACCCCGCATCTCACCCTTAGCCGGCCAGAAGGTTCCCGGACGCCACCACTGGGCACCCGGCTACACGGCCGTGTTCGCCGGCGGCGGCGTACAGGGCGGTCAGGTGATCGGCAAGAGCGACCGCATCGGTGCCTACCCGGTCACCGTCCCGTTCCATCCCAACGACGTCGGCGCCACGCTCTACTCCGCCCTGGGCATCGACCCCCACCAAATGATCTACGACCGCCTCAACCGCCCCCGCCCGCTCAACCACGGCAAAGTCATGGACCCGCTCTACACGGGCGTCGCGACGTAATTCGCGCTAGACGTGACTGTCAGCTATCAGATGGCACTGGCGGCGTGTTGTTCAATGTGAAGTATTGCAATGCTTCCGTCGTCGCACGTTCACCCTCTCGTGCGTTGTCACCCGGCGCGTGCATCATGATTGGCTGTCTGATGCCATTGTCGAATTCGAGTGCTCGCCGTCTTTGGGTTCCGGATAGGTGCGTATCTTCACCAGCCAGCCGGCGATTCGGCGTGAGCCGCAGATGAGATATACGGAACAGGCGAGATACAGAATGCCTTGCACGATTTCCGTGCCGTTGGCGGTTCTGAATTGTCGAGCCTCGGAACTGGCGAACCACACCATCGTTTTGGCAAGTGACGGGACCACTTGGAGGAACGCATAGATCCCCAGAAGCTGTGCGGCGATACGGTAAACGTCGGTGAGGTTCGCCGAGTTCGCGCGAACCGAATCATGAACCGCTTGTTCGCGGTAAAAGAATGATGCAAGACGTGGCGCAAAAAGCAGCAGAACGATGGCAACGACACAGTAAATGACCGGCGGCACATAGAAAACGATCATCGTGTAGGCGGGATAGAAATCGACC
>Ga0315336_1006130_pt1 | contig 12554 bp, 11 predicted proteins | sample ASW5metaG_FD_204512 | JGI IMG/M metagenome (GOLD analysis project Ga0315336, IMG submission 204512) | Ammonia-oxidizing marine archaeal communities from Monterey Bay, California, United States - ASW #5 | ecosystem: Environmental > Aquatic > Marine > Intertidal zone | place: USA: California...
TGACCCGTGGGCTGCCGAGTGGAACGTTGAGCCGGGCGCGCAAGGTGAGGATGTTGTCGGACCGCGGACGATGAATTTGGAACGATTAATTGATGGTTTGTGGAGTGCCCTTCGTGCAGAACGAATCCCACCAGTGGCGAAGATTCGGCTGTATTTCTGGGCGAGATAGGGACGGGGAGAGAAGACGATAGTGAAGAACGACGATCTTGTGCGAGTGGGGCTGATAGGTGGATTGGCCGCCGTGTGGGTGTTGGCGGTGGTACCCGGGTCAATTAATTTTGCTGACGACTTGCGGGTGGCAAGCATTGACGGTCAACCGTCGGCGCTGTGGAGGCAAGAGGTGTCGGCGTGGAGCAGGTATGTGGTGCTTGTGGCATTGGCAGTCACGCTGCTGTGGTACGGCTATGGTGTGTCACAACGCATTGGTCAGTGGTCTGGTGTGAACCACCGGCTTGCGTGGAATCTCTGTCTCCTGGCGACGGTGTGTATGGTCGCGTACGCGGGATTTAGCCTCACGACGGTGGCTCAAGGTGTTGAGGTGGTGTGGGGCGTTTACGCGTTTCATGGCTGTGGTCTGTATTACGTCGCGTCGGTACTGGCATCTCCGACACGGTGGAAGTACACACCCCCGTTAGCTGTGTACTTCCGAAAACTGTGACGGCGGTATGAAAGAGAACCTATGGGTTGTCATCTAATTGGTATCGGCGGGACCGGGGCGAAAACGATCGAGGCGGTGACGCGCCTCTGTGCGGCAGGGCGCGGACCGCAAGCGTTGTCCGTGATCTTCCTTGATCCGGATACGGCGAACGGCAACATTGAACGGACGCGGGAAGCGTTTGAGGCCTATCGAAGCTGCCGCATGCCGGACAACGGCGCGACGTGGGGTGACGTGGGTTTACTGCGCACGGCGTTATCCGGCGGTGAGGTGGTGACGCCATTTGAAAATGACGTCGCTCCGACGCTGAGCGGATGGTTGAAGTACGCCGCCTTGCAGCAGCAACGGCCAGAAATGGCGGACCTCATCGATGTGTTGTACACCGAAGAAGAAAAAGAGACGCCATTAGAGAAAGGATTTCGCGGACATCCATCGATTGGCTCAGCGGTTATGGCTGGTCAGGTGACGTTTCAACACACCATTCAGTTTCAGCAGTTACAGGCGGCGGTCGAGCAGGACGTTGGGAATGGCGAGACGGCGACGATTGTGCTGGTCGGATCAATCTTTGGGGGGACGGGCGCCGCGGGCTTTCCGACGGTGGCTCGGATGCTGCGTGAGGAGTTTGCAGCCCACGCGGGTGGAATGGTGCAATTGGGAGGCGTGTTGGTCCTTCCTTATTTTTCTTTTTCGCCAGAAGGCCAGCTCGATGAAATGGCGGCCAAGTCGAGCGAGTTTTTGCTGAGTACCCAAGCCGCACTGGAATTTTACGTACAGAGTGAATACGAGCAGTTGTATGACCAGCTATACATCCTGGGGGATAGTCAGCAAAGTCCAGTGAGCACATTTGCGCTCGGGGCCGGCGAGCAACGGAATGACCCGCACTTTATTGAGTTGTACGCAGCTTTGGCGGCGCTCGACATGTTTGCCGGCGGGGGGGCGGATGCAGCACGCAAAGTCTCGATGCTGGCGCGGCGGGACATGCAGGATGTCGCATGGACGGATTTGCCTGAGGGGGCCGAAGTCAAAGCAGCATTGGGGCAATTGGTCCGGTTCTCCGTTGCATTTACGCGGTTTTACCACCCGCTGATCAAGGACATTCGACAACATGGTTCCAGTTATCGGGCGGCGTGGTACGCCGATCTCATACAAAAGGCGTCGGTGTCTCGTGATGACGAGGCGACGACCGAGGTGCTGAGCCGGCTCGATACGGTCTGCATGGGCGTGTTGGACTGGGCGGAACGTCTCCATCACTCGTCTGGTGAGCAGCGGAACATGGAGCTATTTGATTGCCTGACGTTTGCGCCAGCCGATGATGCAACCCAATTTGATCCCGCGCGATTTTCAGGAGTGGTACGGCCCGATACGTCGACGGACCACACGATGACGGCAGTGTGGGACCGACTGTGCCAACAACAGTACGCACCCGCGTCGTCTGGCACGAATGGAATTGGGGTGTTTATTCGTGCGTTGTATGACGCGTGTGGGACGTCGGCGTAGGAGAGGACGTTATGTCAGAACCATTGCTACCGCCATTACGAGAAGATGGAAACGATCAGGTCGCGGTGTTTGCGAATCATGGAGTCTGGGACCGACGGGGAACGGTCGCATTGGCGCAAGTGGCAAGAAGTTTGCGCCTTGATCAAGCTGATGACGGCGAGGCGGAGATCGCCTCAATTCCGTCGATGTGGGCGCGACCGTTGCTCTTCGAGATGGCGCTGTTCGATCATGACCATCTCTTACATGACACGGTGGTGCGAGAATGGCGCGGGTTGCTTGCACTTCTGGCACTGCGTCATACCAAGGGGATTTACGATGTCGAGGCGGTTGAAGTGATTGTGCCTGCCAACGATGAGTTGGATGCGGTGAATGCGTTATATGCGACTCGGCCGACACATGAGACCGTTGCCAGCGATACGGTCTGGGCGGAGCTGTACGTTATCAAACGATCGGGTCAGGTGGTTGGGATGACGTCGCCGAATACATTGGTGTGTACGGCACAGCAATACGAAGCGCGTTTGGAAGGATATGAGGTTGATTGGTGCAAGGGAGATGTCTGTCGAGGACTTAATGTGCTGGAGCGCAGGCAGTTACTGACCTGGCTTGATACCGTCCGTGCTGATTTACTCCAAGACAATAACGTTAGACCGAACGCGAATAGGTGGAATGATTTACTGAAAGCGTTTGAAGAATACATTGATGCTGTGGAGAGCCCCGACGAACGGTCTGTGCGGGTCGGTATTGATCCGACCGTGGGATGGCAAATTGGTGTGTTGGGTATGCAGCGCGGACTGTATCGGCATCTTGATAGGAGCGTTGCGCCAGCGGCGGAAGATCCGACTCGTTCCCATGTACGGCTAAAACCGAGCGAGGCACGACGCCAAAATGGAGCAGTGCCACTTTTGGTGATTGCGGAGGACTTACATCAACAATGGAATATTGCACGCGGGGAGATTGAAGTGATCGGCGGGGCATCACTTGCGGCATCTGCTGGTCCCTATGTCGTGAATCCGAAAGAGTACGGTGGTCGGCAACTTGGATCCTGCGAGGTTATCGGTGCGCAACAGTTTCTTGCTGAGACGATCACCGTGGTCAAGGACCGGGGTGCGTTACCGGGTATGGCCAGGAGTTACGGTGCGGACATGTTGCTTGCAAACAACGATGAAGTGACCCCCTTGCTGCCCATTAATGAGAGATTGCTTCAATACCTGACTGCAGTTGATATTGCGGCGCGGGTGAGCTTCACGCCCGTTAATAACGGTATTCTTCTGACGCTTCGGCTTCCGTTATCCGGTATGGATGGGAATGGTCGGGATTGCCTGGTTAAGAAAACGTATCGGTGGGCTGACCAAGAAATACTGCTGGTAGATGACTTACCGGTAATGGAAATCTGGCCAAATTTTACGACTACTGATCGTCGGTGGCAGCGTTATTACACCTTCTATCGACGCTCGGGAACGAAGCTGTATGCAAAGCCTTATGGTGCCGACACGCCTTTGGCTCGACACGTCGAATATGAAGACGATCGACCTGACACGGTTGACGTTGAGATTTTGATGCAGAGCGATTTTCCAGAAGCGCTGATCTGTGAGGTGGAAGAGTCGGATGAGACGGGGCACGCGATGGTGTTTCGTGATGCCGGGTTGCTGTTACTGCCAGAGCCCCGTCTAAGCCCGCCGACCGGACAAATCATGAACATTGGTATCGATTTTGGTACCAGCGGCACCAATGCATACACGCAGCAGGCGGAGGCGAGGCCCGAGCCTCTGGCAATTCCAAATTTGCTACACCAGGTGACAGACTCGGGGATGGCTCGAGGCTCGTTGTACGGATATTTTATGTCGCCGGCTGAAGAAAAACTCCCGATACTAAGTCTTTTTCTGGAGCAGTTGCACACAGGAGGATTGCCGAATTTGATTCGACCCGTCATTGATGGGCATATGGTCTATCAGCCCAATCTGTCAGCAGTTAAACGAGGGGCGGACGCGAGCAGCCGAGTGGCAACAAACCTAAAATGGGGCGGTATGGCGGAGCGCCAACGAGCACGAGCATTCCTGGCTGAGCTGTCGCTGCAGTGCGCGGCGTTAGCCGCGAGTCGGGGTGTCGCCAGTGTTAGTTGGCGCTTTGCTTATCCGACGCAATTTTCAGAAGCGGAACGTGTGGCGTTTGACAATATTTGGCGAGCAATATGTGACGAGACTGAAAGTGTGACGGGAGTGAATACGGAAGATGAAAGGCCTCGCCAGCTCACTGAGAGTGTGGCGTCGGCGAGATTCTTGGCGAATCACCCAAATCTCAGACAAGCAGCGCCATTTGGGCGTGGAGTGGTTTGCGTTGATATCGGCGGTGGCACATCAGATTTATCGGTGTGGCAGGGAGGTCGAGACGGCCTGAAATTTCAAACATCACTGCGATATGCAGGTAGAGATATTTTTTGTAAGCAGTTGGTGAATCAGCCTGGGGTATTGGCGGCCTTTTCGCTGCGCGACTGGGATGCCATCGGTGAGAGCTCTGAGCCGACTGCGGAATGGGCCGGTTTAGAGAATCTTCTGCGCGAGCAAACGGAAAGTGGTCGAACAAAGGGGGAAGAGATGTTGTTGTCGCTCCCAACCCATGAAACGAACCCTGACGTTGCGGTATTCCTGCAAAGTCTCGCCGCGGGTGTGACTGGTCTGATGTACTACGTGGGATTAATTTTGCGGAGTCTCGCGGCTTCGGGTGACTACACTCGTGTGTTGCCTGATGTATATGTGCTCGGTAATGGGGCGAAGATTTTAAACTGGCTAGCAGCGGGTCGATTTGCTGAGGGCTGTGCGGCGGAAAAACTTTTAAAAGCGACCATACGGGAAGCCAGTGGCTTTGATGCTGACGATACGTTTCGTGTGTTGATTAGTCCCCTACCAAAATCAGAAGTTGCGTATGGGCTGGTGTCCGATCAATTCGATTTCCAGTTTCATCTGGATGATACATCTCCGGTCGCCGGTGAAGACTTTCAGGTGTCCGGCGAGGGGATGGCATGGTCGTCACGGGTGACACCCAGTCACCTAGCCGAGGGGCTGACTATTGGGGAACTCGAGCAATTTAAGTGTTTTCTCGACCAGTTTCAGGCCAATTGTCCTGATGCTGGATTGCGAGAGTTTATTCGAGACCAGGTGGCGGTCGATCAGACTAAGAATCAGCTTGATGTTATCTTGGCGAACCAGCAGGGGCGTGAGCCAGACCAGCTTAGTGTTAACCCACCGTTCATCATGGCGTTGCGTCACTATTTGCAAATCCATCGTTGGTCGACGGGTGATGAACAACTCAACAACTAACCCAATCGAACGGCATGAGGCATGAGGCAGTGATAAAACGGCTCGCTAAGACGAAAGGGCTGCGGCCTCTGCATCGACGAAAAGATGATGGCCCGGGGCGGCGTGTTGCGCGCTCTGGCGTCGTGCTGGTCTTGATTTACACGATCGCCGTATCGTTGGCGTCGGCTCAAGACATCTCCGTCGATGGAGTCATTGTCCACAGTGATGGGGCGCTGCGCGGATTGTCTGATGTGTGGGTTTCATTACATTTCGACGATGAGACCTACGCCACTGAAACAAATGAAGAGGGGGCATTCACAATAGTCGTGCCGACTGACGTATGGGTAGCGGACTCGGCGAACCTGGTTTGGCGTTGGCGCGACAGGCGAGGCAGTAGAGAGATTCAGAAACAGGACTCCTCTTCTCTGATTGAGTTCGCGGGAGTCGATTTGGGGAGTACTCAGGATGAGACTGTTGAACAGCAATTTGGTCGAGGACCCGTTCGTCCAAGCGAGTCGCGGCGGAATCGTGAAACTGTAGGTGCAGCAGAAGAAATGGCGGGGTCAGCGGGGGTGACGATCACATTGTGGGGTGTTCAAATTACGCTTCCGTACTGGTTGTTATTACTTCTGCCGGCTGCAGCGGTTATCTTGGGTATTTTTGCGGTCGGTGAACGGTTGTACGAGTGGTACCAGAATAAGAAACGTGAGTTTAAGGAAGAGATAGTAACAGAGGCGGTAGAGCAAGCAAAGTTTGAGATTAAGCCAGTCGCAATGGATGTACAAAAAGACTACATACGCGAATGGGTTGCGAAGGAATTTCAGAAGCTAAAGGAGCAACCTCGTCAGGAGGAGAAAGATCAGTCGAAGAGCGCTGGGCGAGAGCCAAAAGTCGTCTATCCAGAATCTCGTCAACGTGCAGTAAATCGTCGGAACTTGGATCCACGTCAAGAAATTGTCGATGGCTATAACCGGGCGCGAAAAGATGACACGCACCGTCAAAGGTTTAACGAGCAATACACAACCGTAAGAGTTGGGGTGGAGAACCACGAGGATCGCAATCGGTCTGTGCACGCTGGGAACAAGCCGATTTTTAGAGCTATGTCGAAAGGCAACTATGTTGCAGTACCGAAATCGCCGGGAAGTCCTGAATGCTGGATGTTTCCAGTGTTTCAGGGAGAGATAGACACGTTTGTGTTCACTGGGGCTGGATTTGAGGATGTTTTTTTATGCGAGGGCTTCGATCACGCTAAAAAATATCAGAAGGTAACCGTTCTGGAGGCCGCGGAATTCCGAAAGAAAGCCGATGGCATGTATGAATTAGTTGAAGGAAAGCGGGGCCGGCTGCGGTTTGAGGAAGATTAGCCGTTTGCAAACGGTGTTGTGTTTGTCGGCGGTTGAAGGACCGAAGCACGGTTATACCGCTAGGCGAAGAATTCGCCATGAGTCTGCGTAGATGAATATCGTAATTGTCGGGATTCAGGGGCTGGCCGCTGTCTGGCTTCTTCTCCTCATCAGGAATACCTTTGAACTTCGGCGCCGTGGAAAAGAGATCACGATGGCGCTTGAGGTCGACACGGTCCAGGCGGAGCTGAATTCGCATCTTGCGGGCGGCGGAACCGAGACGGAAACGCCTGCGACGGTGCTCGAACAGCTTTGGGTTACGACGGGAATCCAGGGTGACGGACCGATTGGTCGACACCTGGCGGCAGTCTTTGAAGCGGGCTGGCACAACACGAAATTGGACGTGTCGGCGTTGATTGCGCTGTCGACACAACGGTTACTCCGCACCACCGCGTTTTTGCAAACCATCCTCGGATTATTCCTGGTCATCGGACTGTTCGGCACCTTGTTTGGGTTACGTGAAGAACTGCCGGCATTGGGGGGCATGATTACGGGTGAAGCGACTCAGTCGACAGTGACAGCGCGAGCGGGAATTCTTGGGGGATTAGTCACGGGGTTGGCCGATGCGTTTGCACCGAGTCTATGGGGCGTCGGCGTGACCGCCGTGGGGATCCTCCTGATGGCCGTACGCGGGCGTCTGGTGACCACCGCGTTGCAACACCAACTGGAATCCGCGACGTTGACGGTGTGGGTGCCGGCGTTTCTCCCGAACGCACCACAACAGCTCGATCGCATTCTGCAACGGATTGCGCAACAGGTTGAAACCAGTGGCGCGACAGTGAAGGAAGTCGACGGGTTGACGACGCGACTGCAGGCGCGGTCTTCGGAATGGCTTGAGATTGTCGACGTTGCCACGGCTCAAATGAAGGAGATGGGCGCGACGGCCGATCGGTTTGCGACGGCGACGACGAAATTTGGGGACGGAGTGACACGATTCGAATCGGCAGAGGGCACGCTCTCTGAGAGTGTTCGTGAGTTCTCCACGGAGAACAAGGCTTTACACACATGGCTGAAAGCGGAGTCGGATCGCGCGGCTGCCGTACACACCACAGTGCTCGAGTCGATTCGGGATCAGCGGGACACTTTAACGGAAGCGTTTAACTCGTTGAAGGCGTATGAGACCGAATATATTTCCCAGCGGAGCGCGATTGAGGACGCGATTAAGAAGAGTGTCGAGGCGTCAACGCATGTGCTGGCAACGTCCGAGGCGCAGGCAACAAAGATAGTGACGGAGCTTGGCGAACCCCTAAAAACTGAACTAAAAAACCGACTGATCAGTTTGAACAACAAGACAGAAGCGGGGTTGGCGAATATTGCGACGCGGTTAAATGAATTAGACGCCCCGCTGAATAAAGCGACCATCGAGTATAAGAATGCCATCCATCGAACGCAGCAAAACTTTGAGACGGCAAATCAAAAAGTCGCAGATGAATTTCGGAAGCAAAACAAGCTCGTCACTGATCAAAACAAACTGACGAAGGAGCAGGCCGAGGAGTTGATCACACAACGGAAGGCACTCGATCAATTACTGACAGCGACGAACAAGCTTGTCGAAGACCAGAGCTCGCAGTGGGAGAAATTATTGTCGGCGATCAGAAATCTGTCCAAGCAATTGCAACGTGTGACAGTCATTAGCCCGTTGAAAGTCGTGAAAGATTTGTTTACGTCGGGTTCAAAGCGAGACACCTCATCGAAAGACCAGTAGCACATGGAGAGATACGCAGGGTCGGAGATCAACGCCTGGCCGTCGTTCGCCGACTTAATGCTGTCGGTGGTCCTCGTGTTAGTGACGATTCTGGTGGCCGCGGTGGTGTTTATCACCACGGGTCCGGACTATAGTGCGGTGGAGGCGAGTCAAAGAGCGATTCGGGCGGCGATTGAGACGAAGAGTGATCAACAGTTTACGAACGAGGAGTCTCGTACGTATAGCATGTCGTACCCCATGTTGGACCGGACGACGAGCACGATTAAGGTGGTCGATGAGGCATTACTCCAACGGTTCACATTTGGAGCTGGTGTCCTGTTTGAAAGCGATGAGGACACTTTGAATGCTCGCGGAGCTGATCTCATAACTCAGATCGGCGAGTCCATTGTTGAGGAGCTTGGACGCATACGGGAAGTGCAGGTGCATGGCCATACCGATACACTTTACGAGCTCCGGCCTGGCGAGACCGTCGAGGATGGCCAGCAATATAATTTGGATCTCGCGTCACGACGTGCGGCGAATGTGTTTCGAGAATTACGAGAGGCCGGCGTTGACCCGATTACGAATTTAATGTCGATTGCGTCGTACGGACCGTTCCGCACGGTCAACCGAATCGACGACGAGCCGTATGATGAGGACCAGTTGGATGCTGACAACCGAACTAATGACATGCGAGCGCAGAACCGCCGGATCGAGTTGTTGCTTCATTTTCACGACCCAAACGTCGTGACCCGGTGATGGCGGCCTCGTTATTCGCAGACCACACCGTCGTTGTCGCGGTCATTCATAAAGCGATAGGCCGGATGGCTCCTGACCACCGGGGCAATTCCATGTCGCCGGGCTTCGGCACAGGTAATCCGACCATTCCCGTTGTCGTCGTATAGCTGGAGCGGACCAGTGCTACTGCTCGATGGGCGGCGTGCCGGCCTGTTAGTGCGTGGTGCAGACCGCCCGCCCGACTCACAGACGATGCCATCGCCGTCGCCGTCACGCATGTACGGATAGGCAGGATGTGTTCGCAGGACGGGGGCGATGCCGTGGGCCCGGGCTTCGGCGCATGTAATACGTCCGTTGCCGTTATCGTCCCATTGCGCAATGTCTGCCGGAAGGTTGCTCGCTGTCGAATCGGTTGCCCTGGCAGGTGTGGTGGAGGACGAGCGAACGAGCGTGGTTGAAGAGCAGCTTGTTAGGATGCCGTCGAGGACGTCGGCTTCCTGGCGATCAACGGTTAACTGGTATTTCTGACGCACCTGCACCACGCGGTCCGCAAACCAACAACGGTTTTGATCGGGGAGCCAGCCGACGGCATCGTGGCTACTTTTCTGCGCGCGGTTCACGGTGGGACTCGCGAGCGTCAAATTCAAGAGGTCGGTAGCAAATTGGCGACGTGTCTGTGCGGAGGCGGCGCACAGACCACTGTCGTGGGCTTCGGAGCGAGCCACGATGTGTTCAATGTCCGTATCGCGCCGGCTCGCAAACGAGACTCCGGTGTACGGACTCCAAATTCCCCCCAAGCTGTCAATGATGCGTGGCTCGACGGATTGCGGATAGCGATAGTCGTCGGGGGAGTAGGGACTACAACGAGCTTCGGGGGCGACACGCAGACCGCGCCACGTCTGGGCCGACGTCGTGGTTGACGTTAGGCAGCACGTAATGGCCACGATTGAGATACCGAGCGGCCACGGAGGTGCGGAGATATTCATGGCCCTAATTGCCCCGCTTCGGCTCTTGACCGCAACTCATCGATAGTTGGCCGCTGCGCGCTAGCCACGACAGCTGTCGCTACCACCAGCACCACCGCCGCGAAGAACGTTGTCCACTTGCGCCATGGCATTACCGCGCTGCGCCGCTCGCCGGAGCCAATTCGCCGCGATGACATCGTTCGGTGCAGTCCACGATTTATACAGCAATTTTTGTGCGACCGTTTGGTGCCCACTGGTTGTGTGTATCGAGTACGTCTCGGCACCGAAATACACGACGACGAGCACAGCTTGATCGTTCTGATGGGGGAGAGATAGGGGAAACGAAGCAGGAGTGGGTGAATTAACCCTGTGTTGACAGGGGTGAAATGGTGGAGGCGGCGGGAGTCGAACCCGTGTGGTGTGTTTCTCTAACACAGTCATAGCGTGTGACTTCTGAGTTTAACTGGTTTTATTTCCGTCGCTTACATCGAACTTCGTTTCCACATGAATACTCTGGCATCTACATAAATCAACCACCGTCACGGCGAGCTGACGGAGAGCTATTTGGAATCAGAGTTGAGACGTTACCCGGGTAACCGAGAAGGAATTAATCGATTACTTAATGAGACACACCAACGGACACTGCAAACAACATTGGAAAAACAATGCCGTTCCAACCCGGTCAATCAGGTAATCCGTGCGGCCGCCCAAAAGGGTCTCGCAACAAGAACAGTTTTTCAGTGCGTGAGTGGGCGACGGGGATCATTGAAGATCCAAAGGTGCAAGCGCGGTTGCTTGCCGATGCGAGAACAGGAAAACTCCATCCATCGGTGATGACGGTGCTCATGGCCTACGCCTACGGCAAACCACGTGACACCACGACCTCAGAACCGATGATCCCCATGTCAGAGATCGAAGACGCTCGTCAGAGCTTGGAGATTAAACTTCAGCGTATCCGTGTATCACTCGAATCCCGTTGAACGGCTCATCTTGTAGGGGTAAGCTGGCACCACTTTTAGTCTAGGGAGGAACAACGTGCATTGCAGAAATTGTGGATCAGAGGTTGCTGAGCAAGCCATCATGTGCGTGAAGTGTGGAACACCACCCAAGAGTGGAACACACTTCTGTCAAAATTGTGGCGAAGGAACCGTACAGGAGGCAGTTGTTTGTGTGAAATGTGGCGTGCAATTAGCGAAAGGACATGGTGAAGGAAAGGAGTGGCTACCAACTCTCCTTCTGTGTTTCTTCCTTGGTGGGTTAGGCGTCCATAGGTTTTATACAGGGCACACTGCTATCGGTGTGATTCAACTGCTTACACTTGGCGGTTGCCTCGTTTGGGCATTTGTGGATCTAATTTTAATTCTTCTCGGCAAGTTTAAGGATGCCGATGGAAATGAACTGGTCAAGAAATAGGCTCGGTGCAATTCAGGCGATGGGGAAGCTGGGAGCGATATTTTTTCTTCCTACCGTATTGTTTTTTTTGCCCATCAGCTACTTGGATGCCATTCCAACCATCTGCTTAATAAACAATGCAACGGGTTACGCATGTCTTGGCTGTGGGATGACACACGCCATTGTCAGCGTTCTCCATGGTAATTTTGAAGAGGCCCTTTCGTATAACTGGAGAGTGGTTGCTATTTTGCCATTATTGGTAATTACATGGAGTAGGCAATGTATAAGGTTAGCGGCTCTTCGTGGCCACCTGATTTCGTGAGCTAAGAGAGACTTTGATGCTTGGGTACGAGTTTCTTGCACAGACGAGCCCCAGCTTTAATGCGGTGGGTGGGGATAGTTCAGTGAGGCCGCCCACGCCTCTGGTTCTCTCGCGTTAAACGCAAGCATGAATGCATCCATGGCGGCCATCGCCGCCACTACCGCGCCACCGGCGAGTGCCAGGTAGAAGACGAGGCTCAGACCCGAGCGAGCCACCATCGTACGACCCGTCATTGCGACCTCCATTTGTAGCTGTGTGGCTTAATCTTACAGGTTGATGTGCCAGCTGCAACTGTCCATGCACGGCGCTCCTGCGAAGGCGATTCAGGGACTGGCGGGACATGAAAACCTCTCGACAACCCAACGCTACATGGATTTCAGTCCGAAGGCTGTCGAGAGTGCGATTCAATCACTTGATGGGGCTGCACCGGCCTGGGCAGTGGAGAGCTGGCGGAAACGTATCGGGTGCGAACGAAAAAGTCCCTGTGTTTACAGGGGGGAAATGGTGGAGGCGGCGGGAGTCGAACCCGCGTCCGAAGATCCAGTTTCAAAGGACTCTACATGCGTGTCCGCTCTTTAAAGTTTCGCACCCGGTGTCGAAGAGCG
>Ga0315336_1006131_pt1 | contig 12553 bp, 9 predicted proteins | sample ASW5metaG_FD_204512 | JGI IMG/M metagenome (GOLD analysis project Ga0315336, IMG submission 204512) | Ammonia-oxidizing marine archaeal communities from Monterey Bay, California, United States - ASW #5 | ecosystem: Environmental > Aquatic > Marine > Intertidal zone | place: USA: California...
CTGCCAGGTAACTGTTGGGAGAGGCTTGGGCCCCATCTTTAAGACGCAGATAATCGTTTTCCAACAACCAACGATTCAGGTCGACATTACGGCGAAACGGCTTGAAACCATGGTCGCTCATCACGAACAGGGCCGTGTCGGGGCCAATTTTTTCGCGGGCTTCGCCAACCAGCGCATCCATCTTCTGGTACATCTCGCGGATCGCTGTGGCATGCGTGTTGGGTCGATCACCGAGGGCCGGATGACCGGGGTCCATAAAACGCCAAAACATGTGCTGAATCCGATCCGGTCCATCGAAGACGCACACGACCAGTCCGTGGCGTACGCGATCGAGGGCATCGAAGAACATTTGCCGTCGTTCGTCGTGGATTTGGTACGCCTGCTCGAGAAAGGTGTCTTCACTGAGCGTACCGTCCGAGAGTGCGGACGTGTCTTCGGCAAGTCCCAACGTGGCGAACAGTCCCTGCCGGCGGGACAGGTAATGCGCGTACGCGGGCGGGTGGGAAATTGGCATCGCGGGTGAGGTGGGATCAAATTGGATCGGCGTGCAGTACAGTTCGACCTGCGGTTCGACTTGTCTCAAATTGAATCGACAGATCCCGCGGAGCTTGACAGCAGGCGCGAGGCGAAACGTGACGCGTGTCCATTGGCTGTGCTGGCCAACAACCAGCTCCATGCGCTGTGACCCGATTGTGATTACTGCCTTTTGGTCAGACTCCCGTTTCACGGTGAAAGGCATCCGGACCTCCTGCCCATCTCCACGCAAAGGATTGGCAGGGCCTTGCAGATGTCCGGCAAGCACGTTTCCCTTCGGTTTAAGAGGGACCCGTTGCCCTGCCCCGTAGGAATCGACCGATTCATCGTTGCTAAGTCTGCTTGCAGACTCACCGTTGTTCTCGACATAACGAAAGTGGGTTCCTTGTGTGCCCAGCACGTCTGGCACACTCATTGCGGCCAGCTGCACGCCGTCAAAGCGGTCACACGGAAACGTGATCGGAACGCGGAGTACAGCACTGAACACGCCGGCATCGCTCAAGACCGACCAGAACGGCTTGCTCCTGCGCAAACCCCGAATCTCGGCTCGTGACACCGGTAGCCGATACGGGCCGATCGGTAGTGTCCGCCGCGGCGGGCGAATGTGAACCGAGGAAATAACCGGACCATAGGTTGCCGGATTCCGGCTGATAAAATCAAAAATATTGTGTTTGCCCGGATTGGAACCCGTTGAAAAGCTCGACCAGGCGACCGGCGAGAGTGGCGGGTAGGTCGTGCCCAAGCGGCGGTAGGCCCCCTGGCCTCGCAATGTTGCAAGGTTTGGTAACAATCCTTCGTCGAGAAAATTTTCGGTCAGGTCTGCATCGAGCCCGTCCAGGCCAAGCACCACGACACGACCGACCTTGGCTTCGCGCGAGCGTCGTCGTTTTCCGCGGAGCAGGCGCCACACGAGGCGAAACGGCCACGTGAAGATGGCCAGCAGCGCCATCAGCACGGCGATCAGAATGGCCAGGAACGAACCGGCAATGGCAAGTCCTGCGCCCGGCCCGATGTAGGCAAACAGTCCATTCAGACTGTTGATGGTCCACGACGATGATAATTCGACAAGCGGTTCGACCATCAGGCGGCATCCTGCTTCTGTTGTCGGTACAAGGTTAGCTCGGAGGCAGGGCGAAGCATGGGCAGCCTCATCAAAGTTCCGGACCGAGCCTGGCCGGAAACACAAATGATGGCTCTTTCCGTGAATTGGCAAGGACCGCTTCGGAACCTAACCGGCTGCGCCTGCGGTCCCGGCGGAAAAGCCGTCTGGAGGGTAGCACTCCCGCACGAATTTGCCAAGCTGAGGTCCCAACTTGCAGTTGCGTTTCTTCGCCCACCGGTGCGCAGCCAGCCGGACAAAAACAATCTCGTTTTCACGAAAAGAGGGGCGAGAGCAGCGGGGCAACTCCGTACGGTTTGGCCGTGTGAAAAGTTGTCATGACGGCTTCTCGAGGTCCGGATAAAGGGGCAACGACAGGACCGTGCCATTTTCGTCGGCCGACCGAAGGGCTGCTTCCATGACCTCGACACACCGCAATCCCTCTTCCCAGGTTAAACAGGGTTTGGTCCCATCCTTGATCCAACGGACAAAGTCGCCAGCTTCCTGTCGGAAGGCGTGATCGAACCCCAGGTCATCAAACCGCTCAAAATGGGGCTCTGTGTCGTCGCGGCTTTGCCAGGCGAGATCGAGGTGTTCCATGGCAGGCACAAAACGCATCCCACCATTTTCGCAGACGACCAGCGGTCCACCCGACTCGCGGAATTTCAAGACTGGATAGACCAACGACACGTTGAGCGTTGCGATTGCGCCGGAGTCAAATTGCAGCGAAACGTGAAGCGTATCGGGGAAATCGTATCGCGGATCAACCTGGGGTGCACGCAGCCCGCGAACCGTGAGAACGTTGCCGCACATGGCTCGCATCCAGTCGACGATATGCACACCGATGACCGGCAATGTGCCCCCGCATTTCTCGCGGCGAGTCCACCAACCCTGGTGATCATAATGCCGTGCATCAAAATAAGCGCACGATGTGATTGACAGCACCTGACCGAGTTCCTCTTGTAATTCAATCATGCGGCCCCAGGGCGGACGCAGGCGGCGCTTGTGCCCGACCATCAACCGTACGTTGGCTTGTTCGCAGGCACGTACCATCTCCCAGCACTCGGGCACCGTGTTGGCCATGGCTTTTTCGCAATAGACATGTTTGCCGGCCTGTGCCGCGGCCACAGCGATTTCTTTATGCGTGAAGTTCGGACTGGTGATGGCGACGGCATCGACATCGATTTCAGCCAGCAGTTGTTGGTGGTTCTCGAATGCCGGAAGTTCCAGGCCAGTCTGCTCGGAAAAATCTTTCTGGGATTGAGGATTTGGTTCACAAATGGCAACGACTTCGGCAACCTCGTTGATATACTTGGCAAACTGGGGCCCAAAGTCGCCCGTGCCACACACGGCAAAGCGGAGTTTTTTGTCAGTCACACGTTTTCTCCTTCTGTTGGTTCATGCAAAGCGAACGACGACATTCGGGAATACCCTTGAAGTCATCCACATTCTTGCCACAGCAACAAGGTCGGTAGCCACAAAGCTGTATCCTCGTTGGTCCGTATGGCCATTGGACTGTACAGCTTGTGGAGTGTCATTTCAACGGTGTGCACTTTATCACCTCCTGTTACAGGTGGCGACATTCCTCGTCCCGCTGCCCGTCGAATGTTTTTGCAGCGTCTCACGAAAGGCGGTCGACGGCGTAGCGAGACGGCGAAACTTCCCGGCATTTCACTTCGCGGACCTCGGTCTTCAGCGTTTTTCAACCAATGGCGAACCGCAAAGCCTTGACGGCCTGTGATGGATTGCCGATGCTCTACGAGTCTTCCCGACCGCTTCTGGGGAGCGTTCCGCACGAAAAGGTTAACCTGGAGAAGTTCGAGTCCTGGATGGATAGCTTTATGAGTCGCCCCTACTTGATATCAGCCGTTGGCACACCCCTTACTGACAATGACGAGTTGCATGTTGACGGGCTTGCTGTGCATCTCGATGCGCAAGCCAATGCCTCGATAGACGGCATTCTGGTCGCCGGATCGATGGGCGCCATGCAGCTCCTGGCTGATCGTACTTACAGTGAGCTGGTTGCACGGTCTGTCGAACTCTGGCGCCGTCGGGGAGAGATTTTAGTCGGGGTGGGCGACACCAGCTTTGTCCGTACCCGCGAGCGTATTCGCACAGTCAACCAGTATTCTGTTGATGGAACAGTTGTTCTTTCACCCTATTTTATCAATTTCTCACAAAGCGAACTGGTCGATTATTTCCAAGCCCTGGCAGCCGAGTCGAAAGCACCGCTTTTTTTGTATGACTTGCCAGCCCGCACAGGAACCAGCCTCACCATCGACACCGTCCTTACGTTGTCTGAAACACCAAATATCGCCGGCATAAAATGCTCGGGCGATACGTCGCAAACACGCCGTTTGAAAATGGCCCTTGGCGATAGCGACTTCCGCACGATCTTAGCCAAGCCCATGATGATCGACTCGCTGTTCCGGGCCGGAATGCGTGAACACCTCGATGGCGTGTACGCGATCGTGCCGCAATGGATGAAAAAGATTGCCGACGCGGTGGAGCAAGAGGATTGGCAGCAGGCGAGCAAAAATATTGCTCACCTTGGAAACTTTTTGGACGTTCTTGTCCAATACGATGTATTCCCCGCAATGACCGAATTGCTGAATGCTCAGGACGTCGCGGGCAACTACGCACCTCGGCCCTTTGCGCGTCTTGATCACAAACAGCGCGAAGCGATCCTCGGCGAGCCGGTCGTCCAAGAGATGCTTCATGGCAGTTGAGGTAAGTTACTTGCGGTAAAAAAACCTGTGAAGTTTGCTGATTATGAATGATACGCTGCGAGACTATTTGGCTTTGTCAGAACATGAGCGATTGTCCTTGTATTGGGAATCCCAAGGCATGGGCAAAAAAATTGCTCCTGAATTGGCAGATTTCCAACACGCATGTGCCAAAATGTTTGGTTCGTCATTGAATCCGGGTAATTCGGGCAATGCGGCGTTGCTGCTATCGGGTGGGCCAGAAGAATACGAGGCCATGAAACGCGACTCACCAGGGAAGAAAGAATTTGCACATGGTTACCAGGCGCCCGAGGGCTTTCGTAGTCGGTTCATTGTTTGTACGGCTGCCCAGCAACCGCTGGGCCTTGCGGAATATGATCCGCGGCGTTTGATTGGCGTGAATCAAATCAGTGAGGATGGAAAGTCGTACGAGCCCTTGTGGGGTGCACCTCGAGCAACGAGTGAAATTTTTTGTCACATCGAGCAGATGGCACAGACACAGCTGCCTGCCAGCGGACATGGGCATTTGTGTGAATTGAGTGCAACGATGCAGGGGAAAGGTGCGGGCGTGGACCTGGCATCGCTTAACGACTCGTTGGCTTGTTTTTTGGAAGTCGATTATGTGAAACAGTATGGCTACCTCAAAGAAGCAGTTCCCGGCAATCCGACCTTCGGTCGGCAGTTGGGTGCCGAAGCAAAGCGAGTCAAACAACCGGAAGGTTTTGCAGTTGTCGTGTGGGGTACGCATGGGGTCAGCGTGGCTGCCAACAATCCACTCATGATGTGGTCGAAGATGGAGGAAGTTCGGCGGCAGTTTCAGGTCACGCACGCTGCCCAAACGGCTTTTGGCGGGATTGATACCGTGCGACCAGAAACGATAAGGGGCCTTGTCGAAGTGTTCGGGATTCCGTTTGAGCAGAAGCAGTTAGACCTGATTCTAGCGAGCAGTAAGACGGGAACCTTCTCCTGGAAGTCTCAAGACTAGCCGGTGATGGGCCGGCAAGCAGTGACCAAGCGGCTGGTAAGCTGGTCCTTTCAAACGAGCCCATGATCCAAGCGACCATCGCAGACGGGTAAAGTGCTAGCTGGCGGGGTTGCCAATATTGTCTCTTGGCAAGTTTGCGGCTACTATTGCCGCCCCCGTGTAGCAAGGATCCCGTGTAGCAAGGATTTTTCTAAGAGCCACAGTCATGAAATTTGTAACGGTTACGCCCGCGGGGCGAAGACGCTATTTAGAGGTTCTGGCTGCGTACCTTCTTCGAAATCGGGATATCATTGACGAGCACCACTGGTGGCTGAACACACGCGTGCCGAAGGATATCGCATTTATTCATCAGCTTACCGACCGATATCCGGACTTCTTTCGGGTCGTTGCCAAGCCGATGGATCCCAAGCTCAGCCTCGCAGGTAGCATTTGGCGTTACCTGCGCGACTGCACCGATGAAGACACAATCTATGCCAGATTCGACGACGATATATGCTACATGACCGACGACGCCCTTGCCAACTTGCGGAGATTCCGCGAGGAAAACACCGAGCCGTTCCTGGTCCTGGGGAATATCGTCAACAACGCGGTATGTTCCCATTCTCACCAACGAGCAGGTTTGATTCCGACATCGTGGGACGCGGTTGGCAACGAATGCATGGACGAAGTCGGTTGGCGCAGTGGTGCCTTTGCCCGGCGGTTACATCACCGGTTCCTCAGGGATGTCGAGCGCGGGGCGCAAGCTCGCTGGCAGAATGTGGCGATCGAAACCGACGGGACGAGCCGATTCTCGATCAACGCGATTAGTTGGTTGGGCAGAGATCTTTGCGGGCAGCCCGAACTGGAAATCGACGAAGTTGAAGAAGAGTCATTTCTTACAGGGGAGTTGCCAGCGCGGCTGCGGCGTCCGAACGTCGTGTGTAGCACGGCCCTTTTTTCTCATTTCGCATTCTACCCGCAACGAAATTACATCGAGAGGGCGTCGCCCGATATCCTGGCTCGCTATCGAGCAATTTCGCAGGAAGTCGTCGTGCCCAGACGCAAAAGACGTCCCCTGCTCGTAGGCTCGTATGAGCACCTTCGTCGAGGGACCGTAGCGGCATTCTACGGAGTGCGGAACTGGAAACGCCGGCGGGCTGCGTAAACGGAATCATGCTGCTTTGCGCGGCCACCCAAAGAGTGGGCGGGTCCAAACCTTCTCGCCATTTTCGTCAATGCCCTGCAGGCGTGCCGTGCCTCGAACAAGGCCTTTTCGATGTCGCTTGTTGCGAATGCCGTACTTGGTTCGAATTGCACGGCACTCCCGGCCCGGGTTGATGCCCAGAGCCTTGAGCCGATGACGAACGCCACCGGAAGCAAGGGGCCGGGTGTGGTGAACGGGTACGGCATCGATCACGCCGACTTCATGTTGAGGTCGTGTCCACGACCAGACCCAATCGATTCCCCAACCAGAGTGGTTTTCTTGAAACGTTGGTAAAGATTGTGAAAAGGCATCCAGCGTAAAGAGGGGACACATGATTTCTACAAACCGGGTGTAACGCAGTACGAATTTGGGGTGATGGCGTAAAGCCTCAAACGAGACATCTCCCTTCCCGATTGCCGGTTGGGCGATCTGCAAGCTGTACTCTTCCGCAAACCGAAAGAGCTGGTTGATCTGCCGGGTCGTTGCGGCGATATCATCGTCCGGTATCCAGATGCGATCGTAGTGCAATACGATTTCCCCCAGCTCCTCTTGAGCCAGGTCAGAGAGCATCCAGAATTTGATCCCTTTTCGTTGGAAGTAGTAGTCCGCCTGGTCCGCATAACGTCCAACGTCATCCCCGAAGTAGACCAGGCACAAATCGAAGTTGCGCAACCCGGGGTCGTCGAGCCAGGTCGAGTGAACGGACTCGTCCCCAATGACACCAATGACGAGGTTTTTGCGCGTCGTCTTCGTCAAGATGTGTGCCGGTTGCATCACGCGACAGTTCGCCGACGAGTTGTGTTTTCCGACAACTGTTGTGATGCAACAGACAGGGCCTGGGCGATGACCTGGTGCATGTCGTAGTACTGATAACTTCCCAAGCGACCGCCGAAGACCACGCCCGACTGCGATGCCAATCGGTGATACTGCTCGTACACCTCGTTGTTTCGTTTGTCCCGTATGGGATAAAACGCTTCACCCCCAGTCGTATAGTCTTGTGGATATTCCCTGGTGATGACGGTAGCATCGCTCTGCTGCAAGGCAAAGTGTTTGTGTTCTATAATGCGCGTGTACGGAACTTTGGCACTGCTGTAGTTGACGACCGAGGTTCCCTGGTAGTCGCCGTGCAGACACTCGGTTTCGAAACGCAGCGAACGATACTCGAGCTCCCCAAAGCGATAGTTGAAATACTCATCGATCTTGCCGGAATAGACGACCTGGCCTGCCTGGGATACGAGTTCGTGTCGGTGCTCGAAAAAATCGACGTTGGTTTCGACACGGATGTTCGGGTGGTTGAGCATGTTTTCGAACATAGCCGTGTAGCCATGCGTGGGGATGCCCTGGTACGCGTCGTCGAAGTAGTTGTCGTTCCAAGTGAGTCGAATGGGGATGCGTCGGATGATCGAGGCGGGAAGCTGCGCCGGATCGCGGCCCCATTGTTTGGTCGTATATCCACGGATGAAGATCTCGTAAAGCTCGCGGCCAATCTGGCTGACGATCCATTGCTCGAGATTTTGGGCCTGCTCGCATGGCTCGCGTAGCTGGTCCAGACACTGGCGGGCTTCGCCGGGCGATGTGATGCCCCACAACTGATACAACGTCATTAAGTTGATGGGAAACGAAAATAGCCGGTCGCTGGCTCGAACCACCCCGCGGTGGCGGTAGTGGTTGAACTGGGCAAAACGATTGACAAACGCCCACACCTCAGGATTATTGGTGTGGAAGATATGCGGTCCGTACTTGTGGACCTCGATGCCTTGGATTTTCTCGCTGTAGCAGTTGCCGCCAATGTGGGGGCGGCGATCGACCAGTAGTACCGTCTTGCCAGCATCGGCCATGCAGCGCGCAAATACGCTGCCAAACAGGCCTGCTCCAACGACGAGGTGGGTCGACATGGTGTGGACGAGTTCCTGGAACAATGCATTGGTTTTTGGACGCGTATTTTAGGGATCGGGTTTTGGGGCCGGCATAGTCAACTTCATTGCGATCATTTTCCCAATCTACGGCCCGGGGTCGTGCTAGCACTAGCACTGTCGCGGGCGAGTCGGTTTGCTTATACGCAGCCTGTTCGAACAGGTTTGACCTTCCAGCAACCAGGGAGAACTTGCCAGCAACGAGCGAGAAAGTGATGGCTGGCCCAGAGGACTGCTGGCGGCGGTTACCGAGTGGCTTGCAGAGGGGCCCTGTTTCTCGGTTTTATACTGCGCTCGTTGCGGAGAAGAATTTTCAGGTTTCAAGAACCCCGTATTTAACAAGTCGGGCCGACTGGATTCGAACCAGCGACCTTTTGACCCCCAGGCCATCCAGAACGCACAGAATCAATGGGGTTTGTTCTTAGGCGTTACGAAAACCCATTTATATAAGGTGTTTCTCAATATGCAACCCCTCGCCCATTGTCGCTAATTGTGCTGATGTTGCACTGATATAGTATACGCGAATGGTACATAGAAAGCTTGTGTGACGGCCACAACACGTCTACGGAAACGCCAGGGCGTGGTGAGTTTTGATGCGATTAGATCACTTCGGATGGAACGACTTGCTCGATGGGCCTACTGAACCACGTGCAGTAACACACGTCGTTTTGTTAAACGCTCGGAAATGCTCAGGTTATGAGTTCCACAATTGGCACAGGCACCTTCACCCAATCGTATTGTGTACTACGGGCGATGTGCAGCCCATGACGCGAGAAGAAGTCCTCCTATCGATAGAGTGGATGGTGGTGTATCAACCCTTATTGAGCGAGTGCCTCTTGAATTATGATGATCGCCTCGGCAATATCTCGGCGATTGCGATCGTAGGTCTCGAAGTCCCAGCCATTATGTAAACGGTAAGAGCCCTTAATAACAGGCTCGACGCCCGGCGAAGCGACGAGCGTATCCCAGCGGCTGCTCGGCGGCCATTGCTTCTGCTCGATTAATGTGTACAGCGTCTGATTGTAGTCTAGAACGTTCATTTGCGTGTCGGCCGCATCCGTTATAGCTTCTTGCTGTTCGACAAGCACACGAACCGGTTTCCAGATGCCCCCGGCAGCATCGGTGTTTCTAACGCGCACGACGACGTGATTCGACTGCCCTTCCTTGAACTGGTCCGAAATCTCCACGCTCACCGGCTGATCCCACATCGCTGTACCCGCATCCAGGTTGTCGCCTACATACTCGCCATTGATCCAAAGCGTGTAATTTTCGTCCACCGCACCGAACTGCAGCCAGATCCTCTTGCCCTGCACGTAGGGAATGACCAGGTCCACTGCGTACCAGCCGTCACCGATGTGGTCTCCTTCCCAGTAATCGTGCGTCGAGATGGCGATCCAGGGCTCCCCTTTCGTTGACGGTGCGAACCACTTTTCCGTCTGCCCTACCTTGTCCGGGTCGGTGCGGAACATCCAGAATTTAGGAGCCTCGCCAATCAGTCTCATCCCATCCGGCGGCCGCCACGCTCCGGTAGGGGCCATTGTCGCTCCTTCCTCGATCATGGTGGTGAAGTCGAAGGATCCTGTTATTCTCCTCCGCGTCGTCATGGCGGCGCGAACGGCTTGTTGCGCGTCGGGGGAGTCCGTTTTCGCCTGCGCCTGCTTGGTGAGCGCATCCAGCGTCTGAAGGTACCGCAGATCGTCAACCCCCTCGCGCCTCGCCGCAAGGGAAATCGCCGGTCCTCCGAGCCGTCCCGCTGCCTCACGCGGCGGGAAAAACCACTGGACCTCGTGCCAGTAGTACATGTCATCCAGAGGGTTGTATGGGTCCCCTTGGGGAAGAAAGAATTTGCACTCGAATTCCCCCTCGACGCCGTCGCCGATCGTTTCAAAGAAGTAGCCGGCACCGAACCGCGCTGCGCTCAGGTCAGGCGTCATCGCCCCGTGGTAAATGTTCATGTTATAGGAGTAGGTTGTGATGCCCAAGTTGGCTAAGTCCTGCACCACCTCTGGCTGAACTTGCCTGGAGCCTCCCATCATGATGTCCGAGAACCGAAGTGCTTCGCGTGAGTAAACCCCGTACTCGCCTGGCAGGGCCGGCGTGAGTTGATTAACGGTCGTGTTGGCCCCCGCTCGCTTCATGAGTTCGAGGCGCCGGATGGCCAAGGGTAAGCAGGTCCGATTGCCCCTCCGGTGGTGGCTAAACCTCTCGTCTCCCGGGCTCACGATGATCTCGGGCCAGCCCCGGTGCCTGCCTTCCTTGAGGATCTCCCGGAGGATCTGGACGTAGACCCTCGCGTAGGATTCGCTGAAAATGGGGTAGTCAGTCCCTTTTTTGCTGGCTTTTGTCGTCTCTTCCTTAATGAGATCGTAGTATTGGCTCCCTTTGTAGCGACCCAAGACGGCGGCAAGTTCCTCGGATACCTCCTGTTTGAGCGTCTGCTTGTCTACCAGCTTGCGAACGGCCTTCCTGACGAACCGGTCGAATCGAGGAACGAAGCACACTGCCTTGAAACCCGCTCGCTTGGCCGCTTCCATGCGATTTTCCAGGGGCGAGCCCTCGAACGTGACCTTGACTCGCCCGTGATCCCCGAGGGCCAGATGCCTGGAAAAATCGTACGTACTCTTCTCCGGATCCCATTGCCAGAGCCCCGCACTGGTGAAAACGGTGTTGCCCCCGTGGTGGCTCATGATCTTGTACACGTCTGCGATGGTACCGATCTCCCCTTTGTAGCGCCGATCTAAATCCCAGAAACCCAGGGTTACCGTCGGCTCAAGCAAGGTAATTGGAAAAACCTTCACCGTAAGGCTGAGCTCGTGAGCTTTTCCCCCCTCTTGTGTTATCTCAATGTCGCCCCGGTATACCCCCGCCACCGCGTCGGCATCCGCCTGCAGCGTCAGCCAATACTGGACGGTCCTGCCCGCTTCTATATTGACTGCTCGGGCCTTCTCTAAACACACCGGCATGTTCATGATTCCGAACGTCCCGAATTTGGACGTCTCGCTCTTATGAATCGGGTACCCGCCCTGCATCATTCGAGGCGAGCACCTCACTATCCGAACCTCGGGTGCAGCAAGGCGGTCTCCGCTCTCCGAAACTAGCCGACCGGTTTTAACTTCGAGTCCCTTGATGTCTTTCAGTGTCCTCACGCAGAAAGTAACGGACTCGTACTCCCCGCGCGCGGCGAAAGCGTCCAGCTTGTCGGTGATCTCTCTTCGCTGCGGGATGGAGTTGGGAAAGACCAGGTCCATCCAGTGACGGCTGAAGACGAGATACCCGCGATCTTCCTCCTTGGGATGCAGAGAAGGCATGGGCGTCTCGTCCACATACCGCATTTCCACGAAGTCGTGAACACGACCTGCGTTATCGGGGTGGCCGCTCTCACGGATACAGCGAGCGGCCAGATCATCCTCCGCAGCCGTGAGAAGCAGCGGCGTGCTCTTACCGTACTCGTCGCCTGCGGCTGCGCAGCTGTACAGGACGGCGAATAGGATCTTGCAAAGCACTGCTCGTTTCAACATGGCCAAGCCTCCTTTTGTCGTGAAGTTTATGTAAGCCGTGATTTTCAAGATGTCGCTCGCCCGGCTCCGCTGAGCTATAACCGAAAGTTGAACAAAAGATTGGGGGATGGGCTTCGCAAACTCCAATCCTCAACAAGTGGTGTTCGGGGTGAATTGAAAAGGGCGGTGTGTTTGGGACCTTCGACGTTCCTACCATCTTGGCTCAGCTGCTTCACTTGATTCATCTTGAATTCACTATTTCCTCCCTTAAGGATCAGGGCTGTCGCTGGAAATCAAATTTCCTATCCGTGGGGCAGGGTCACAATCTCATTGGGAGCCCGGGACTTTTTGTTTGAAGGTAACTATCTTGACCGGCTTCCACAGTCCGCCTGCGCCCTTGGTATCTACAACACGGACGGCAATCAGGTTCTCTTTTCCGGGAACTGCCTGGTCGGTGACATCAATGAAAAAAGGCTTATCCCATCCTGAGGGACCGATATCAAACTGCCCACTGAGTTTTCCATTTACAAATACTTTCGCGCTCTCATCCGCTGCCCCAAAGTAGAGTTGAATATTCTTGTTCTTAAGTGACTTGGGGAATTTCACCTTCAGGCGA
>Ga0315336_1006132_pt1 | contig 12551 bp, 9 predicted proteins | sample ASW5metaG_FD_204512 | JGI IMG/M metagenome (GOLD analysis project Ga0315336, IMG submission 204512) | Ammonia-oxidizing marine archaeal communities from Monterey Bay, California, United States - ASW #5 | ecosystem: Environmental > Aquatic > Marine > Intertidal zone | place: USA: California...
TCACCCGATCAGGGAAATTCTGGAATCCTGCGAGGGTTGTACCGAATATACCTTTAGGGTCCGTGACCCCTTCTCCCAGAATCAATACCTTCGGGTCCTCGCTCATAGCTTCAGCCCATGACGCTGTTATCTGCTCACGGTAATTCATTATTAAAGTCCTCTGGCCATGGGGATGCCAACGCCTCCTCAAATGCCCGCAGCACGCGGTTCTCGGCGACTTCTTCGATGCGGACCGCCTCTTCCTCTTTGATCTTATCCCTAACCGTTTTCACGGGGTCGCTCTCCATATGCTTGAGGACTTCTTCTTTGCTTCGGTAACCCAGATCCCAATCGTTGTCAGGGCCCACGTGCTCCACGTATCGGTAGGTCATTATCTCCAGAAACCCCGGACGGCTATTGCGGCATTCTTCGGCTGCATGGTAGACGGCTTCAACGTCTTCATCGTCTACCTGCCTACTCCACATAAAGGGTTCCAGGCGCTCAAAAATAGGGCTCGCCGGCTGACGCTGCGTTATGGGAGTGGCTGTGGAATAAAAATTGTTTTCACACACGAACATGATGGGGAGTTGATGCAGGGCGGCGAAATTGACACCTTCCCAAAACTGGCCGGTTTCCACGGTAGCGTCGCCGGAGCAGACCACCGCGACTCTGCCACTGCCATCCAATTTGAAAGCCATCGCGGCTCCCACCCCCAGAGATATGCAGTCGCCAACCGCAGTGCAGGCTTCGGTGAAGTTTACCGACAGGTCCTCCAGATGCATGGAACCACCCCATCCCCCGGTGCAGCCCGTCACCTTGCCATGGAGCTCCGCGATCATCGCCGAGACATCACCGCCCTTTGCTATGTAATGGGCATGAGAGCGATGTCCGGTGTAGACCTGGTCGCTGGGTTCCAGGGCCATCATGACGCCTACCGCAGCACCTTCCTGACCGATACTCAGGTGAGTGGGACACCGCATCAACTGATCGCGGTGGTATCGAGTAACAATCTCTTCTTCAGTACGTCGTATAAGGTATAGCTTTGTGTAGGCTTCTAGGTAGCTGAAATTCACTAAAATTCCACCTCGGTAAGTTATTTCACAGAATCAAATTCGCCGGTTGTTGCCCAGATAAAATTCTCTGACCTTCTCAATCATGTAGTTAATTTGCTCGGACCCAAGATGCTGATGCACCGGCAGAGTGAATATCATCCTGCAGTGCTCCTCGCAAACGGGGAAATCGCCTGCTTTATATCCCAAGTAGTCTGCTGCGGGTTGTAGGTGCAACGGAATCGGGTAGTGTACCTTTGCCTCGATACCCTGGGCGATAAGGTGTTCTACAAGCGCGTCCCTGTTGGAAGCCTTTATAACGTAGGTATGGAATACTTCCCGAATGTTGGGGCTGCGACGTGGAATAATCACATATTCCCCAAGGTCCGATAGGCCTTGGTCGAGCCGGAGAGCGTTGGCGATTCGTTGCTCGGTGATCCAGGCTGCCTGGTCAACCAACCGGTTCGCCACCACTGCTTGGAGGGAATCCAGGCGGGAATTATGGCCGAACATGGCTACATCATCCCGAGAAGAGAGTCCGTGATTCCTAAACAGTTTTAGTTTTTCTGCCAACTCGGCGGACCGGGTAACAATCACCCCGCCGTCTCCCCACACGTTGAGATTCTTTAGCGGATGGAGGCTGAAGCACGCAGTGTCTCCCCATGAGCCGACGTGTTGGCCGTCTATCTGGGCGAGAATGGCCTGGGCTGCATCTTCTACGACTGCCAGGTCATGGCGCCGGGCGATTTCCATGATGGACGGCATGTCCGCGGGAGTCCCCGTCAGATGCACCGGTAGGATAGCCTTGGTTTTGGGAGTGATTGCCGCTTCAATCTGGGAGACGTCAATGGTATAGCGTTCGTCATTGTCCACGAATACCGGGCGGGCTCCGGTCATTGCTATCGCCCCGACGGTGGCAATAAAGGTGTTGGGGGTAGTGATGACCTCATCCCCGTGCCCGACGCCCAGCATTTTCAGTGATAGTATCAGGGCATCGGTTCCCGAACCGACGCCAATGGCATGGGGAAGCCCGCATAGATCGGCGAATCGCGCCTCGAACTCTGGGACTGGCGCTCCTAGTGTGAAATCGCCACTGGCCACGAGATTCCTGATGTCATTCAGATAGGGCTCGACATCGGCAAACTGTTCTTCCAGGTAGGAGTACTTAACTTGCATCACTGGTTGTCCGCCCGGTAGAAGCCGCGGATGCAATCCGCGACGTATTCGAGTTGCTGGGGTTCAAGCTCCGGATAAACTGGCAGGCTCAATATTCGTGACGCCTGCTTCTCGGAAACCGGGAAACGCCCTTCCCCGTAGCCCAAACATGAAGCGACGCTTTGCAGGTGAATCGGAATGGGGTAATGCACGGCACTTCCGATGCCGTTCTCAGCTATATGGGCTTTTAGACTATCGCGTTGTTCTGCTTCAATCACGAAAGTATGGTAAACCGCCCTCTCGTGAGGGAGTTCTTGGGGAGTCTTAACCTGTGGGAGATCGCTCAGTAACTCCCTGTATCTGACGGCGTTCTGCCGCCTTCGCTCGGTCCACTCTTCCAGATAGCCCAATTTAACCAACAGGATGGCTGCCTGCATGGTATCCAGCCGGGAGTTTCCCGACCAGACCACGCAGTCGTCCCGGGTGCCCAGTCCGATGTTGCGGAGGGTTTTGAACGACTCATATAGGCGAGCGTCATGGGTGGTCAGCATTCCGGCATCGCCACAGGCGTTCAGTGTTTTCAGAGGGTGGAGGCTGAAGCATCCAATGGTACCCAGTGATCCAACGCGATGGTCATTGTATTCAGCGCCAACCGCTTGAGCTGCATCCTCGATAACGTGTAAATCATGCTTCCGAGCCGTTTCCAAGATGGGTCCCATGTTAGCGGGCCGGCCTGTTAGATGAATCGGCAATATGGCTTTGGTTCGGGGCGTGATTACAGCCTCGATCTGGTCTGGGTCCATGTTGTAGTCCGGACCCACATCGATGAAGACGGGCTGGGCCCCCACTAGCATGATGACGCTGGTGCTGGACACGAATGAGCTGGGAACGGTAATCACTTCGTCGCCGGGCCCAATTTCCAAAGCCTTGAGGGCTATCAATAGTGCGTCGGTGCCGGAGTTGACTCCCACTGCGTAGGGTACTTGGCAAAGCTCGGCGAACCGCCGCTCGAAGTCGGCAACTTCTGAGCCCAAGATGAATTGGCCGTGATCGATAACGGATTCTACTGCGGCCATGATCGCAGACTTGATGGGCGCGTGTTGCGCCACGAGATTAACGTAAGGAACTCTCATCCTCTTCGCTCATTTCAGTTTCAAGGACTGCATGGTCTTGATGTTGTAATATCGATCGGCGGTCATCGGGTCGGGAATCTTGCCCCCGTTGAACGCGGCAACCAGGTCCCTAACAGCATCTTCGGTAGAATGTTGGGGGGTAAACCCCAATTCTCGTTGAATCTTGGCTGAGGAGATGTGGTACGAGCGGTTGTCATCGGTTGCCGTGGTTACTATGTCCACATCACCGCCCACCTGGTCCCGAACCGTCTCTGCTAATTCTGTCACCGTTTTGTTGTCGTAGCCCGCATTGAAGATATTTCCGTCGATAGCCTGTTCCGGCCATTCAAGGGATCTAACGTACATATCGGTTACATCGTCTATATGTATATTCGGCCGTTGTTGGGCTCCCCCAAACACTTTTATCTGTTTGTTGTTCACCGCATGGTTGGTGAGGATGTTTACGATGAGATCTAATCGTAACCTGGGAGAGAATCCGCATACCGTGGCAGGACGCAAAATCAATGGAATGAATCCGGGCTCCCGCTTTTCCAGCAATACCTCTTCGCACATGGCCTTGTACTTTGAGTAGTCGGTAAGGGGCATTAACGGTAGATTTTCGGTCACCTCTTGGTCGTCTTTGATGCCGTAAACACTGGAAGAAGAGGCGTAGACAAACCGGCGGACTCCGCTGTCCTTGGATACGTCTACCAAATCGAAAAACGCGTCGTAGTTGATGGACTTCCCCAGGTCCGGGTCAAGTTCGAAGCTAGGATCGTTGGATATGCACGCCAGGTGAATCACTGAATCGCATCCCGGGAGGTGGCGCTCAAGCCCTCCCCGGTCGCGAATGTCGCCGGCGATTAACTCCAGATTGGGATGGTCTCTTACTGCATCGAGTGGGTAGCGGCCATAGAGAAATAAGTCTAATACTTTAACTGAATATCCTGCGTCCAACAGCTTGGGGACCAAGACTGAGCCCACGTATCCGGCCCCGCCGGTGACTAGAACCTGCTTCGTTGGAGTCACGATAATACACCCTCATCCCAACTTTCCCCCATCTGAGCGCTTCGCTGACTCGATCTGGCGAGAAGAATCGGATAAATAATTGGATTTTCTTGACATCTGTTCGTGACCGCATCGTCCACTTCTGGGCACATGTTCTTTTTAAGGCCCAATCAGGGCCATTGCCCGATCTGTTATGAAGTGCGTCAGTGCGGCGTGGGCCGTTTCCACATAGCCGTAGCCGTTGTCCTGAACGTAGAAATTAACACCGCCCAGCGTGCGCAATGGGTTGTCTGAGCTGAACCCGGAAAAAGTTATGGCCAGGCAGCCCAATTCGACCGAAGTTTTGACGGCGCGCAGGATATTTTCTGACTTTCCGGAGCTGCTAACCGCTATCAGCAGGTCTCCTTGTTCGGCCCACCATTCCACGGGCCGCTGGAAGGAAGTCTCGTACCCGTGATCGTTGGAGACTGCGGTCAACATAGACTGCTCGGTAAAGACCATCGCCTTAACACCAACGCACTTGATGATGTCGGTTTGGACGTGACTCACCACAGATGAGCTACCTCCATTCCCCACTAACATCACTTTGTGGGAGGTAGAGCCCACTTCCATAATCATCTGGACCGCTCGTTCCGCGCCATCGTCTAGGGATAGCTGTCGGCCATCTCCATCGGTTACTTCGGTGGCGAGCATTAGCTGGGACAATCGTTGCAGGTAGTCGGTAGCATGTTGCTGAAGCACTAAACCATCCTCCGGGCTTGGTTTGCACAGGTTATTGGGTTATTTCAATAGCGTTTCGATGTGCCTGATCAATCCCAACCGCTGAATCGAAGATTGGTGCCCCACGGTGGCGACCGCTTCCGCGCCGGCGGCGTTTCCGATAAGTCCAACGACTTGCATGGGCGCCCCTTGGACGGCGCATAGCGCAGCCACGGAGAAGACGGCGTCTCCGGCTCCGATCCGGTCCACGACCCGGGTGGCCAGAGCTGGGACTCGAAAGAAGCCTTCCTCTTTGCTATAACATAGGCACCCCTGCTCACCCTGGGTGATAATCATACGTTCGCAGCCCAACCTGGCGGCCACTTCGGACATGATTTCTCGTAGATCCCGGTTGCGGCTGCGCGCTTCTAATCTAATCTCGGATTCGGACACACAGATGAAGTCGACTCGCCGGTATTTCGAGACCGTGTTAAATCCCCGATTACCTGCGTTAACTTGGGTGTTCACGGCCAAGAAACGAGCTTGATCGCATACAACCTCAATGGCCTCCGGCCCCAGCATGCCATGTCCATAGTCGGTCACAATCACCAGGTCGTAGTTCGGGACCATCTCGGTCAGCTTGCTACAGAGTGAGTCGGAATTACTCTGTACAAATCCGTCATCGTCCATCACGTACAGTTCAAAAAGGGTTTGAAACGGGTAATTCGAGATAAAACGCCTTTTGACTATCGTTGGAGAATCACCTTCCATGTACACGTAGACGCCATTGATGGCGTCGTTTAACTTTTCACGGACAAACTCTTCCTGGGAATCTGCCCCGCCCAGGAATGTAAGCATGGTGACCTGTTCGCTGAAGTCGGCGACGTGATTCGCCACGGCCACCGTTCCACCGGCGAATTTATCCTGGTTCAAGTACCGGGACACCAGCACCGGTTCCTTACCGGCTTTGCCCAGGGGTTCACAATACACATACTCGTCAATGATGGTCTCGCCTATCACCAACACTTTCAGATTGCTGGCGCGGTTCAGGTAGCCGACGGTCTCGTCACTGGAATGATTCGAAGCGAAACGGGTCAGGAAGTCACTAACTTCCGGCGCAAAGACGGGAATGTCGCGGTTGATTAGGTTCGACGAGCTAAAGGTGATATCGTCGGTGAAGACCAACTCGCCACCCACGCTTTTAATTGCCTCTTCCTCTTTGGCGATTCCACCGGTGCGGTCATCATCTGGATTCTGATAATCCGAGCCTTTGACGTAGCAGTCAGGACGCAGTAGACGGATCGTATCCTCAGCCAACGGCCAGTGATTAACTGCAACGTAATCCACGCAATCCATCGCCGCTATTGCTTCGGCTCGCAGGGCCTGCCCGAATACCGGACGGCTGGGACCTTTGTTCACGTAATCGTCCGGGGTGAGCGTCACCACCAAGATGTCACCCATGGCTTTCGCTTGCTGGAAATGACGGATATGCCCTATGTGCAGCAGGTCGAACACGCCATGGCAGTGGATGACCTTCTTGCCATCAGCCCGGACTGATTCCAGGTTACGGGCCAAATCCGACAGGTCTTTAATCTTATTATCGGTGGATACCACTTACACACTCACAGCTGCGTACTAGTTTGGTGCTTATCAGGTTCTCCAAGGTATTTGAACCAATCTTTGGTTTCCTTGGATATACCCTCAGCATCCCACACGGGAGCGTCCTGCCAATGGTGGATGTTATCCAACATGATACGCACTCCGTTCTCGAAACCGACCCGAGGCTGCCACCCCAACAGATCTTTTATCTTTCTGGTATCGGCGAATGTACTGTCGGGTTCGCCGGGCCGTTTAGGGATGTGGATTGATTTGCCTCCGATCAAACCGGCTAAATAATTGATGCTATAGGTACCGCCTGAACCTACGTTAAGGGCCTCTCCTTCGGCATCGGACTCCGCCGCCGATACCATAGCGGTGGCCACGTCGGTTACGAAGGTAAAATCCCTGGTTTGCTCACCGTCCCCCACTATAGTCAGAGGCTTTCCCGCCAGCTTTTGGGCCAAAAGCACTCCGAACACCGCCCCATAAGCGCCGGAAGTTCGGGACCTTGGTCCGTAGACGTTGAATAGGCGCAGCGATAAACACGGCATCTGATACACCTTGTTCCAGTGTAAGGTACATTGCTCACCTAGGTATTTTGTCAACGCATACGGATACATTGGCCGCAACTCGGCGGTCTCCGGGGTTGGGTATTCTTCCGGGATTCCATAGCAGGAAGAGGACGCCGCATAAATGAATCGGGCGGCGCCGACAGCACGGGCCGCTTCCAATACGGACATCGTTCCCGACACATTAGCCTCTTGGTAAGAGAGTGGATCCCGAATCGATGGGACTATGTCCGCCATACCGGCCAGATGAAATACCCATTCAACGTTGGTAAATAATGGTGAGATCTCGGCATGCTTGGTGATATCGGCTTGATGGACGCTCAGATCGGGATGGGATTTCACATCAGCCAGGTTCTGTAGACGTCCAGTGGAGAGATTGTCTAAAATGGTCACTTGGTGACCGTCGGACAGCAATCGCTCGACAAGGTGACTACCAATGAACCCCGCCCCCCCCGTTACTAACGCCTTAACCATCGGTACTTAAACCGGCCCGCCGGTTTGGTACTCAAGCTCAGCTTCAACGTTTTTGGTCAGGCCGGATTGTAGGTTGTAGTAGCTGGCAAAGATGCCATTCTTCGCTAAGAGACTATTCCAGTCTCCCTCCTCGGCAATCTCCCCATCTTGAAGAACGATTATTTTATCCGCATTTTGAATCGTCGCTAGCCGGTGGGCTACCACAATCACGGTGCAAGTGCCTCGTATTTCGGCGAGATAGCTCTGAATTAGCCGCTCCGACTCGGAGTCCAAAGCGCTTGTTGCCTCGTCTAGTATCAAGATTGCAGGATTCCTCAAGATAGCGCGAGCTAAAGCCAATCGCTGCCGCTGACCTCCTGAGAGATTCCATCCGCGGTCACCAATCTTGGTATTGTAGCCCTCAGGAAGCTCCTCAATGAAATCATGGGCATAAGCCCTGCGGGCGGCGGTCTTAATCTCCTCCATGCCTAGCTCTGGTTTTCCTAGAGAGATGTTATAAGTTATCGTATCGTTAAATAGGAAGATATCCTGGCTCACGACACCGATAGAGTTGCGCCAAGATTCTAGGTCCAACTCACGTAGGTCCACGCCATCCACCAGAATCTTGCCATGTGTTGAATCGTAAAACCGGAGGATCAGATCGATCAACGTCGTTTTGCCAGCGCCTGAAGCTCCGGTGATGGCGGTCATCTTGCCCTTTTCGAAGGCGAAGTTGGTGTCCCGCAGCACCAAGCCGCTGCCGTTGTATGAGAAAGCAATATCCTTAAACTCGACGCCTCGACACAGATCTGAGAATCGCTGCTCTCCGTCAATCATTTGCGTCGCTGCTGCCTGGTCCATGGACGATTTAACGCGATTCAAGGAAACAAGCGAAGTAGCTAGCGGCTGCCGGCGCACGTTCAAAGTAGAAACTCTGGGCATCGCTCGGTACAGGATAAAGAGCAACGCCACAATGATGGCGATGCTAGCGTTCATGACCGTTGTGCCTATGAAAACGATTGCCCCAATAATCCCGAAAAGGCCAATCTCCTGAAAGACAGTCATTCGGCTTCGATCTCTGCCGATGGAAAACATCGAGTCGCGCACAGACTTGGCATGGTTCCTGAACTCATCCCATCGGAGTTGTTCAATCCCGAATGACTTAATAACGTGGATCCCGTTTAGATTCTCTATCCCGGTGCTTTGGAGTCCGGTTTCTCGATTTACCAAGGTTATCGCAATCGCTCGTGTCCTGGAGATGTAATACTGCATGGCAAGAGTCATGATGCACGATGTGCCCAGGGCAACAGCCGCAAGGAGTGGAGCCACTAGAAAGGCGGTAATGAGGTAAACAACGAGTATCCCGATGCCGGATAAGATTTCAGTGATATGAATCACGCTACTGCCAGCCCGGGAGGATTGGGTTGTTAATTCATCTGCCAGCACTCCCATATTCTGGCCGTGCAGATGCCCCATACCTGCCGACAACAGGTTACCCATTAGCTTTGACCGCATCCAGGCGGTAAAGGCGGTGTGCGTTCGTTCTATCAGGATGAATCTAAGATACTTTAACGCGCCGATTCCCAACACGATGATGGCCAGTCCCAATAATATGGAACCTAAGGTGAATGGCACACCAACTTCTTCAAACAAAGTGGCGAAACCCCGGGACACCCAATGGCCTCCTTCCTGACCCGGAGACGCTAGAGTCTCGAGCATAGGGACGAGAAGCGCTATGTTGATCCCTTCGAGAAGGGAAACAACGATGGTCACTCCGCAGATAGACAAGCCCTGGCGGAGACCACCATATTCTTTGGAGAAAAGTTGCCAAAGGTCTTTGTACATCGCTGAGGAACCAGCCGTTTACTAGATTTGGCCCTGATGCCGGTATCGCTACCAACGTTGGTGTACCGGCCAAATTAATCTCAGATGTTTCCGGAATCGCCGTTTCAGCCTAGTGGGGGAAATCTTCTGAGCTCACCGATCTGGCCGAGTCGGCGAAACCTTCCAGATTTAGCAGATGCCTTTCCACCGGGAACGCTGTCTCAGATGCATATACAATCCGTCTCCGGATGTTTGATGAATTCGTGTGTCTTAGGTAGTACTGCATCTTGAGTTTTTCATCGTTTATTGTGCTGGTAACTGAGTTTGTCATGCGAGTTTGGGCGATGTTATTCATAACTAAATTAAATTCCAGGGGTTCCGTGGCGGTATATTGAGGTATGGGCCTCTCATAGTCATCTCTTATCCACCGAACTAGATCGTAGGAACTTCGCCACTCGATAATCTCCGGTATATCAGCACCCATCGGCACCAAAAAATCCTTGGAGAGGTCGCACAAGATAGTGGTAATTGCCTCGAATTCAGTCTTGCCGTGACCATTCAAACGCCTATTTAAGTCTATGATTAAGTCCTTCAATTCATCGAGAATCTCGTCCTTCCGCGATATCATCATCCCGACGTACACTGTGGCCAATCGTGTTACTTCGACCTTATCCCCCAACTGGACTCGGGCAGCAACGTGCTGATCTAGGTCCTCCCTGGTGTCAAATAACGACTCTCTAGAATCTCGGTCGAACCCGTCCAGCAATCCGTGAAAAACAGGATACTTTGAAGGGTTTTCCATGATTTCGCCAAAGAGTTGGGAGAGTTTGATATCAAAGGTCATGCAGTGATACAAGACCTCCTTGAAGAAGCCATAACCAATGAACCACGTAGCAAACAGCCGCAACTGGTTCAACTTATGGAACTCGTCCTCTTTCATCCATTTCGTCTCTACGACGAACTCCTCCCCTTCTACATTGACGATGCCGTCAAACTGAGTGATACCGTCAGCTCCAATAGCGTGTTTGGTCTTGAAGCCGTATTTTTCCCGAGACTCCTTAGTATTTAGATCGGCGCCTTCTAAGAGCATCAAACCTGTGGAAAAAATACTATCGACCTTCAAATCACAGACGCCATCCAGAGTTTGCAGGTAAGAGTCGTAGGTTTCCTTTGGCAGGCCGAAGATTAGTTCTGTTGCCACTGTAACGTCATTCTGTCTGGCCCACCGCCTGGCTTCCTCGAACTTCTCCCTGGAATTATTTGGCCGCTTAATCTCTTCAAGTACTTCCGGCGTTAGCGATTGGAAGCTCATACACAGGGGCAACAGGGGTCGCAGAATCAACGCGCATTCTTTGATTCGCTCACTGATTAACTTTCCGTAGTAAATCTTGAGTCCGGCGGGGTACAAATCAGAATCGAAGCTATCTCGAACGAACTGGGCAAGTTCGATGTCGCGAGGCAACAACCCGAAATTATCATCGGTGAATCGAATACTTCGATTCGCGGCGTGCTTCTTCAGATACAGTATCTCTTCTTTCACCCTGGCAAGGTCAAAGCTTCTCAACTGGTTGTAATCCGCTTGCCCACTCACGCAGAACGCACATGAATATGGGCAACCCCGTGTGGTCTGGACGATGGGCATCAACTCAGAATCTAGCAGCAGGTCATCGAAGATTCCAGTCAGGTAAGGTGATGGAGCCTTCTCTTCCAGAGGCGTGATCAGAGGAAGCCTTTTACCGGCAACTAATTGTCCGCCGCTTAAGAAACACGAGCCATCAATGGCCTGTTGCTTTAGTTTTGCAAGGTTACGATGCTCCAGCATAGATTCGACTATGTTCGAAAGGGCGATCTCTCCTTCATGCCAAACGAGGAAATCCATGTTGGGATTTCGTTCAAAGTATTGCGCATTCAAGGATTGATTCAGTTCGACAGCCGGTCCGCCGGCGATAGTGACTGTGTCCGGGCTCATCTCTTTGATAAGGCGCGCTGCCTTGATGGTGAGCAGCGGATTCCAGGCATAAATGCTGAACCCAGCTATGTCCGGCGGTGCAGCCTGTACCGCCTCCAATAGAGGTGGCAGTGTCCGAAATATGGTCACGTCGACCTCACCGGGGAATCGCTTGTTCAGGTAGGACGCCAAGTAACCGCTGGCCAGCGGGATGGTGCCTGGGCTCACGCCGTAGTAGGTATTCGCCAGGTCTGATAGATATATCTTTAATGTGTGACGCATGATGGTCTTTGGCTCCTTACGACACCCCGATTAATGTTTAATCACCGCTCGAACCGGGTCAGAGTGGCCCCGGATCTAATTCCACTAGAATCGGATTGGTTCAACAGAAGTGGCTCCGTACCAATCGGCCAGCGCCATATCACCACGAGAGGATTCGGTTATATGGGAGATTAGTTGTTCGGCATCTCCCGATTATCTACCGAGCAGTACACTTGGTCGCGGTTCTCGTAAGTGCTAACGACCGTTTATTCTCTTTAAGGTCGAACTAGCTTGAGTGTCTGGTACAACACTCATTGACCGGCCGCCGGAGATCGATTGACAAAAATCATGTCATTTCAATACACTCGCCGCAGTGGCCTATGGTACTTTTTCAACTAAGAATCATAAACCCAATCTGACCAGAGGTGAGCGAGTGGTGATGAACGAGATTGAACGAGCGAAGATTAAAGACATAAAACACAAAGTAACAGCGATGATTGCTGAGCGGGCGGGCTTTAAAGATGGTGATTCAACGGCAGTGTCACCCAGCGATTACTGGGCCGAAGTGTGTAGTTCCTTTGACTATATGCTTGGCCTACCAGAGGAATACTTCTCAAAGCTCCGAATCCACGCCTACCACATAACTGGGGACTCTTATCTGCATTACGATGACCATCGCAACCCTCAAGTCTTTAGAACTCAAGTTAATTTGGACGGGATGACTAAAGATATTCCACCGGAAATGATTTTGAACGAGCCCTCCGACGGAATAGGTTTTTCCTACGAAGATGGCCGTTTCGTAAACATCGATGTTCTCAGATACCAAAGGGTGGTAAACACCCTCTACCGCCGCGGTATTCTATCCGATTTGTCCAGCCCTGAGCCACAACAAAGA
>Ga0315336_1006133_pt1 | contig 12550 bp, 17 predicted proteins | sample ASW5metaG_FD_204512 | JGI IMG/M metagenome (GOLD analysis project Ga0315336, IMG submission 204512) | Ammonia-oxidizing marine archaeal communities from Monterey Bay, California, United States - ASW #5 | ecosystem: Environmental > Aquatic > Marine > Intertidal zone | place: USA: California...
AGAAAAAGAAAAAGAAAAAGCGAACGACTAAAAAACAAACGAAAAAGGGGGAGGGTATCAATTTTAAAACATTTTATATAACTAAACATCCTAGTTCATCTTGTCACAAACAACTGATGAAACAAAAGAAAAAAACTAGAAAGAAGGGTCATAAATAAGTTATTGGACGTATTAGTGTGCGTTTAATAATACTTAAAGGTTTTTATTTATAAGTAAGATAACAAATGGAGGACATTTTGTTTAAGTCTCTAACTTCATTTTATAAGAAAGATGGTAACATCGATAAATTAATGAATATTTTGAAATATAAAAAGAATATATCATTACGTCTTATAGATTGGTTTACAACAAATTATTCTAAGAAAAATAATGTTATCTATATCATTTATAGAAATGAATCTGGACAAAAAACACTTAACAAATGTGATGAAATAGTTACTCAGTTCAACGTATATAATTCCTATAAATCACAATTAAAAGCGTATTCTAAGAAAAAATTTGATCCTTTTTGTAGGCGTGAAAGAATTAAAGTAACTATTAATAATCATGAATTAAATACAACTATTGGGCAATTAAATTTTTTCAAATGGATAATCAACAATAATATTATTGACTATATTGAATCACATATAGACCTTATTGAACTAGATATGAATAATTCATTAAAAGAAGTTAAAAAAAGTTATAAAAAAATAGATAATATGCGGAAACCTAGACAAGAATTATCTAAATCAGCATTAAAATGTTTAAATAAAACACCCTTAAAAGTATCAATCACTTTTGATTAATTTTTTTCTAATCTATAGTATAAAAATGAATTCAGTAGTAAAACCCCTCACTTCAATGGTTAGATCGTGCTCTAAGGATTGTTCTATGGTTCTAGCGTATTTACTAGTATTTTTAATGTTACCGGTTGATTCGATGTTACAAGTTAATGTTCAGAGTCAAGTAAAGACGACAATGGTTAAATTACTATCAAATGATGTAGCACGTGTTGCATTAGCTGTATTATTTTATGTAATATGGTCTACGGGTGACACTATGTTGCTTCTATTATATCTCTGTCTATTAAAGAAATTAAATATGTATTAAAATATTGTCTATTATATAATGCAGATATTTGTGAAAACATTAACAGGGAAAACTATTACATTAGAAGTAGAAAGTTCTGATACAATTGAAACTATAAAAACAAAAATACAAGATAAAGAAGGTATTCCTCCTGATCAACAACGATTAATCTTTGCTGGCAAACAATTAGAAGATAATAGAACTCTTGCTGATTATAATATTCAGAAAGAATCAACATTACATTTAGTTTTAAGATTAAGATAAAAAATAAATTATATTTCACATTTTTATAACACACTTTTTTAAACATTGTTTATGTATTTATAAACATTTCCTAATTAACAGATTTCTTTACCTTACGCTTGACTACCTTGGATTTAACTTCAACTTCTTCTTCCCCAGATTCAGCACCAGATTCAACACCTGAACCAGCACCAGATTCAACACCAGATCCAGCACCAGATCCAGATCCAGATCCAGATCCAGTATCCTCATCCTCAGAATCCTCTACATAATTATCGGTCTTAGATGGAGGAGCAGCAGTCGATTGCCTGGATAGTTCCACACCAGAATCTTCATCATCTGAATCTTCAAAGGCGTAACCACTAAATCCTACAGGAGTAACAATCTTGATCTGTTCCGCACGCCACGTACAACCGAACTTGCCAGAAGCAATCCATAGTCCGTTACACTTCAGGATCATCTTAACCTTGGTTCCCTTCGTAAACATGGTTTCAAGGTTTACTGCAGATTCTCCCTCAGTTTCTAACTTATTCTTATTTGAATCATAACAATCAGCTAGAACCTTTTCGTCTCTCTTTACAATCTTAAAACCAAATGATGGAGCCCATTTACCATTTGGTTCACCTGTTTCGGCATCAAGGGATACTTTCACCATAGGAGTATAAAGTTCCTTAATAACATCGCCATTTGGGTTCTTCTTCTTAAACCAAGCAAGAGAATTTTCAATCCCATCATTCATAACCTTCTCATCCATCCTAACAAGCATATCATGAAACGCCTTCATCTGGGGGTTTGTTTCCATATTATCCATAGACACCTTGATAGTGTATTTCCCCGATGTTTCATTATCAGGATAATATTTTCCACTGTCAAAAGGAACCGTCATTTCTGGTGATTGAACGAATAGAGGTGAGATTCCCTCTCCATTATTAAGATAAAGAGTCTTTGCTCCATTGGACATGGTATTGACCTTTGAATATTTAAAATTAGATACGTCTACGTCCTGCGGCTTAAGAGGTTTATTCGTAATATTGGACATATTTTAAGTTTTGTTTGTTTTGTTTGTTTTGTTTGTTTTGTTTGTTTTGTTTGTTTTGTTGTGTAGTGTGTCTCTACTATATACTGGAATCAAATTTTTAAGTAATTTATATTTAAGAGGTCTTTATGTTAAAACGGATTTCTACTTAAATATTTTCAAAGAAATAGTATACAAAGGTATGAATCAATCAAAGTGTATCTATAATTTAAATCAAATTGAATGTACATTAAATAATAAGAAATGTTATGGTGGGTATTGTTGGAAACATAGAAAGCAATATTTATTAGATGATAATTGTATTATATTAGACTATTTTACGTCATGTTCAAAAGATTATACAATTAAAGAATTAAAGTATTTCTGTAATCGTTTTATAAAATCAAGTAAAGAAACTAAAAAGTTTAAGAAAGATGATTATTTTACATTATTAAATGAATATTTTATGAATAATAAGTATTCTACTAAAAAAATTATAAAAATGCAATCTAAAATAAGGGTTTTTTTAATTCAACAGAAAATTAAATTACATGGTCTATCTATCTTAAATAGAAGTAAATGTAATAATGAAGAAGATTTTTATACATATGATCCTATTCATGAAATAGATCCTTTATATTTTTTCTCTTATAAAGATAATCAAGGTAACTATTGGGGTTTTGATGTAAGATCATTCAAGAAATTAATTGATATGAATTATGATAATCCATACACTACAGAATCTATTGATGAATCATGTAAAGTAACAGTAACACAATTAGTAACATATCTAGAAAAAAGAGGAGTTTCGTCTACTTTTGAAACTAACGTAAATACTGATAGAAAAACAGTAGTTAAACAAAAATTTGTTGATTTTTTTTCACAAATGGAGTTTTCAGGATATAGTTGTCATGTTAATTGGATATTAGATTTAAATTCAGTCAAATTAAAAAAAATATATAGAGAACTTGAAGATATTTGGAATTATCGTGCTAATTTATCACAAGAAATGAAACGTGAAATAGCACCCCCTGATGGAAGATTATTAACAATGCCTATATCTGATTACAATCATTGTACAGTAAAGGTGGAACTTCAAGAAATATTATCAAATGGATTACTTAAAATATGTTCATCTACGAATCAATCAAATATGAATTTAGGTTTCATGTATTTTATTATAGCATTAAGTATTGTTAGCAGACCATGTTATATGGTTCATTATGAATGGGTAAAATATGTTTTTTAAAATAGAAAGTAGATATAATTGATTTATACTTAAACGTTAAGCAGTATAGTAAAGTATAGAGATAGATAGTGCGTATAAATATAAAAAATAAAAAATAATCAATAATATAAAAATGCCTGGAACTAAGAAAACAAGTGCCCCTAAGAGTGCTCCTAAGAGTAACCTCAAGAAGAAGGTTGTTAAGAAAGTATCGAAGAAGGTAACCCCTACTCCTGCTGTAACTGCTGTAGTTCCTGCTGTAACTGCCCCTGCTAGTCCAGTCGAAACTACTCCGACTGACACGGTATCCAACTATGCCGATGAATTCACCCATCTACTAGGTCAGCTTAGGTCTCTACAGACTACACTTAAGGATCTAACTGTATACACTGCCAAACTCGAGAAGCGTGTAGCTAAGGATCAGCGTGCTGTCCAGAAGCGCGTTACCGGTAAGCGCAAGCGTGTTAGCAACGGACAACCTAGTGGTTTCTCCAAACCGGGTCCCGTATCCGCTGAGATGCGCACTTTCCTTAAACTAGGAAAAGATGAATTTATTGCGAGGACTCAGTGCACGAAGCGCATCAATGCTTACTGCAAGGAGCATGGACTCCAAGGTGAGAAGGATAAGCGTATCCTTAATGCTGATGCTCCTCTACGGAAACTCCTCCGTCTTAAGAAGAGTGATGAACTAACCTTCTTCAATCTACAGAAATACATGAAGGTCCACTTTCCGAACAAGGAGGGTGTTTACCCGACTGCTTAAATCGATTGATACTAAGCAAATAAAGGATCAATATACTATGTGTATTACAATAGATCCATTTCTAAACAAGTCATTCTAGTTGTATTCTTCAAATAATTAGAATTGATCTTATAATTTTTTTTATTTACTTTTTGTCTACCCTTTAAGTATTCAAAATACTTAGATATATCCTTTATTTTTATGATATCTTTATTTTCTTTGATACAGTATTCGATGAAATTTTGAAGATCTATATATAATTCAGTTTTAATAAGATAATAAGCAGTTACATTTGTTTCTTTATTAACATGTTTATCTTTATCTAATAATAGTAATACTTTACTAGATTGATAATGACTGAATTCTATTTCTATACCAACATTAGCACAAAATAGATCATAACTATGTTTATCTGATAAACTAGATAGTATGAAACAATGTAAGAGTTCTGCCCATATTTCTGTATATGCTTCAAAGGTATTCATTTTAGGTGATGTGATACCATATTTAGTTTTATAATGTTTAATAATATCTGCTGAATCTTGTTTGTAATCATAGGATAATCCATGTATCATTTCGTGAATACTGACTTTTAATATCTCTTCTTTGCGCCATACAGTAATAGAACATTCATTGGGTGATGCCCAACAAGCACCACCATTTACTTCTTCTTTATCAAAATAGGTATCACCATCTAACACTCTTTTAACATCTAATAAATAATATTTCATATGGATATCAGTAACTTTGTGAGGTCCCAACATATGAACAAAAGATAAGATGTACATCAGTGTATTGAGAAAAGGATCTAAATTTTCATTTTTATAATGAATTTCTAAGGTGAATGTTGCTTCACCAGTTTTGAAAACAACTGTTCTACATTGAGTTAACTTTGTGATATCTTTCTTTAAATGTTCATCAATAAATCGTTCACTATCTAATGATCCTACTGTTATCTTTTTTTGAGTTGTTTGATCAGAAACTTTATGGAATGAAGGTTTATATTGATGTAGATGATCATATAATAATTTGAGATTGCCTGTCATTTTATGGATGAGAGGTAAAAAATGATTGATTGCTACATGAGAATCTTTTGTTAGCATACTTAGTATAGGTAATATTAAATTTCATAAACAGGATAACTCGGATCAATGAATATCTCTTTCTTGTGAAATAGTTCCTTTAGTGTTTCTTTATTAGATTCATCAATATCTGAATGTGTTAACTGGTAAATGATTTGTAGACCGCCTCTAGATCTTTTTTTAGGATTGTAGAATCCAAAAGTGTTAATAAAAGACATCTTTTTTTTAGTTAATTGGTTTGCAATACAACAAATAGTAAACTTATTGGGTAACTTAATTTTGAATTTGGATCCATAATATAATTCATAGATATCTATTTTCTTTATGTAACACAGATTATAACCTTTCTTATAAAAGTTATGATCTGGTAAGGTTGTTAATTCTAATTTAATGGTTGATTGTTTGTTATTGTATAAATAAATATCATAATCACTATCTATGATAAATAAATGATAATAAGTTGTTCTTGTTTTGACTAGAATTTGTTTGAGAATACGTTTAAAAACATCAGATAGAGACCGTTTTAAATGTAGAGTTATATTATCATAGAGTTGAGTTGCATCAATGTATTTAATGTTATCGGTTTTGATAAGAGTTGTAGAAGTTGATATAGTCTTTTTTTTGAATAATTTACTTAAATTCACTTTTTTACGAACATCTTTGGGAACACTATAGAATAAATTCATCATTAAACGAACCTCTACAGAATTAATAAATGAATTATAGTATTTATAAATTAAATCATAATCTTCTTTAGTAAAGGTATAATTTGTGCCTGATAGATCCATATCATATTGATGTCTCTGGATAGGGTCCATTAATGTTTCATAAGCTTGAAGAATTTCTTTAAATCTTTCAGGATCACCTCCTTTATCAGGATGATGGATTCTAGCGTATTTTCTGTAATGTTGTTTAATTTGATCCGTTGTCGCATTTATAGGAACATCTAATAGTTTATAATAATTCATAAATTATAAATTATATGTATAATGTTCTAAATGTTTAAATAAACTATAAATAATACATTCTAAAAATATAGGTTTACGATAGGAATAACTGTATAATTTATTAATAGAAGTTATATCGTCTATCACATCACTTTTTATTTGATTGGGTAAATACAGATTAGACCCTATTTTTTCTATTATCATCCTTTGTAAATCTAGTGAATTTTCATGATTCATATAATACATATAACATATTTCTCTACTAGCAGCAACAGATTTAGTAGTAAGTGGTTGTTTTAATAATTTAATTATATTGTTATAGGTAATCTCAATTGTTTTATCAAAATATTTTTTATTTGGTACATTGACTATTAAAAAACGACTAGATATATTTGGAGTAATTAAATTATTATTAGTAAAATGTAAGATAAACATACTAGTCATAAAGGTTGAGTCTATTAAAGAATTTACTCGTTGAAGTAATTGAGAATTCATTGAGTCAGTATGTAATAAAATGATGACTTTTTTTCTTAATTTATCTGAAAAATAATCAGGAGATAAACATATTTTTGTTAGTAATTCAATTAATTCTGATTTATTTGTTAGACTATTTGTATCTATGGAATATATATTATGTTTATGTTTATATGTAACATGATATTCAGTTTGTGTATTATATTCGGTTAGTAAGTTGTGTATTACTTTAATATTTGACCCTCTTATAATTATATTTTGATTTTGATAATTTATTATTCTTTGTAAGAATGATTGTGTTAAAATCATATTATTTATAAAATGATATTATAGGTTTAAATAAAATATTTATAAAGACATATGTATTATGGGTCATTTAATCATAAATAAATTCGATACACATAAAATATCTATATCAGAATCAAGATCATATTATATTATTAGTTATATACTGGATTACATTAAATTATCAAGTATACCTATTATTTTACATGATGTTTCCATTAAAGAAGAACATAACGGAATTTATCTTAGAATACATAATAAAGGTTCTATACAATTACTACAAGATTTAGATACATATTTAAAATCAAAAGTCACTAATTACAAATCTATCTTACATTATATTGATTTCTATTACATTTTTTTCAAAAGGAATACATATATTGAATCATTTTTAAAAACATTTAATGAAATAGATAGAAAAGATGTAATCATTAATATTATTAAATTCAAAAAGCATGCGTCTCATACGTATCCCATAGTATATATTCTATAGTATATGAGTCAAGTAAATGGTTATGATAGAAGTGGTGATGATAAAGGTTGTGTAGATGATGAATTTAAACAAAAATCATTAAAATTGCTCGCAGATCCATGTAAATTTAAAGGTAAAACTAAAGTAGTCAAAAAAGTAGATAGATTTAAACTGATGATAGAATATAAATTTAACAATGAGATAAATAATACAACATATAAACATATATTACAAACAATCCATGATGAACTAATTATTAGTTCTATTATAGATAATATTATAAATCTAATAGAGACAACTCATAATCCATAGATATTTGTGTATTTTTTGATTGAATAATTTTTTTAATTTCATCTTTATTTATATCCCCATAATGTATTAAATAGAGTGATATAATAAATGGACTTAATGTTTTTCCATCATAACAAGCAATTACAATATTATTATTTTCCAATGATTCATCGATAAATGATAATATCTTATCTTTATTCTGTCGTAAACTATTTATATTATTCCATAAATTATCTGATAAAGGGAGTCTAATATTTTTTATATCAGGTAAATCATTAAATTGATAATTAATTGTACAATTAATGACAACTGTTATATTATTATCTTGTAAAAATTTCTTATTATATATCATATCTATATCACCTATCCATAACCCTGAAAGAATTTCAGCGTATAACATTAAATTTGATTTTATTTAAATTACTTAAAAATAAACCTCAGAAGTAATTTGTTTAAGTATGGATAAGTTCTTCAGTTCATTAGATGAATTTACAAATGATGAACTTATGAATGGTAGACTATCGATAAATGATACAAAAGAAGAAAAATGTTGTGATAATAATGAAAATAATATGATAAGTGATGGAATGATACTTTGTAAAGTATGTAATAATGTTATCTCAAATATTGTAAGTGGTCCTGAATGGAGGTTTTATGGGTCTAGTGATTCTAAATCTAGTGATCCTACTAGATGTGGCATGCCCGTTAATCAACTATTACCAGAATCATCTGTGGGAACATCTATATCTTATAGAGGAGGAAATCAAAATATGTATAAGATACGTAAATATCAACAATGGAACGGTATGCCTTATAAAGAAAGAAGTCTTTTAAAAGTATTTCAAGATATATCTAGATTATCTAAAGAAGCAGGAATACCTGAAATGATTATTAAAGAATCTCATGTATTATATAAAATTATCTCAAGTACTAAAATTTCTAGAGGATCCAATAGAAAAGGAATCATTGCAGCATGTGTCTATTTTGCTTGTAAAATAAATAATGTTCCTAGATCTACTAATGAAATTGCTTCCATATTTTCTATAAGTGTTCCAGTTATGACTAAAGGTTGTAAGAAATTTCAAGAAATTATGCAAATGAATAAAGTAGATATTAATCGTATTCATAAAACAAGTACAATCACAATGGATGATTTTATTGATAGATTCTGTTCTAAGTTACAACTGACTCCCGAAGATATTACTAATATCAAGCATATATCTTATTTATCTCAAATATATAACTTAGTGAATGATAATACACCTCCATCGATGACTGCCGGTTGTATTTATCTATATATTAAAGAATGTGGATTAGATTATCATAAAAAACAAATATCTGATGTTTGTAAAATATCAGAAGTAACGATAAATAAATGTTATAAAAAATTAGAAGGACATAAAGGTAAATTAATTATTTAGAGAGAATTTTTAATCAAGAAGAAAGCCGATCCTACAAATAAAGATTTAATAATCGTTGCTTGAATATTTAAAGAACCATTTTCTTGTAAGAAATAAGTATTTCCTTCCATTTTAAACATTCCGTCTATAAACCCCGTATTAATGATAACTGATAAAACAATAACTAATAGAATACTCTTCCATTCAGACTGAATTTTATCAAGTATTGATTCATCATTTTTTTGTTTCATCATCATTTGCTGTTGTTGCATCATTTGCTGTTGTTGCATCATTTGCTGTTGTCTTTGTGCCAACATTGCTTTATGCTGTTCCGGAGACATTTGTTGAGGAGGACCTCCTTGCTGGGGCATTTGCTGTTGAGGCATTTGCTGTTGAGGCATTTGCTGACCCTGTTGCTGCGGAGGTTTTGAACTATTTAGATCATTCAAGATAGAATCAACTAAGCGAGAATCTTCATTATTCATAGAATTTCCACCCAGTTTATTAATAGGAGTTCCTTGCGACATTTTATTTACATAACTTAAAATATTACTATTGAATAAACGTATTCGGATAATCTTTATCAGAAGGTCTTGTTATATAAATAACCATTATACAAACAGAACTTATAGTAAATAAAAGCGTGTAATCTAAATCTGTTAACATATATTGTATCTAATATAAAAGTTTAAATTTTTAAATAAAATATATCTATTACTTATATAAATGGATTTCGGACAACAACGATTACAACAACAAGAATCTGCTAGACAAATGATGTATCAGAATCCTGGATATCAATTTGAAAGGAGGGACAGAAAAACATTAATCTTGGATGTTGCTGATCAGGGAACTGATGCGACTAATCCTCTTACAAATGCTAGTGAATTTTCAGTAGACTTATTTGAACCATTAATTATAGATAAACATTCTGAGATATATTTAGATTCTTTCTTAACACACAATAGTTTAGTTTGTCATACAGGTGATACGATGGCTTTTTCCTTACAAATAAATGAATTTAATGTGAATTCTAATGTCGCATCTACTGCTAGTGGACAAAATACATTTAATCGTATTATAATCCCTAATGAACATAATTCAACTGATGATGTTTTCTCTTGTGTCATTCATAAAGGAAAAAAAATGAACTATGTGTGTTCAATTAATCCATGTAAATTATCTAAAATAACAGGTAAAATTACAGATTTAGGGGGGAACTCTATGTATACAACTTCGACAGGTAAAGGACATGGCGTGGGACTCTTATATTATATATCCTTAACCGATACCACAACCAAGACTGTCCCTGCTGGGTCAGTATTTGGATTCAACGGTGGCACAGGTGGGACATCTACTACAGGTACTGGATTCGTAACAGCTTTTGATATGGATCAAGGAGTCACTGATTTATATTTTTATGCGCAGGCAGGATCAACTGTGACTGGATTGAACGTAACAAGGGAAATAGGATCAATAAATGGAACTGATATAGGTTTGGGTCAGGTAGGTGTGGCCACTTTAACAACTACAGCAAATACATTTAAAGAAGGAGATAATTCAAGGTTTATTGCTGAATTTATTATTGTTGCTCGTGAATAAATTCACTCTCAATTAAATATGTTGCTCGTGAATAAATTCACTCTCAATTAAATATGTTGCTCGTGAATAAATTCACTTTGCAATATTTCATGTTGCTCTAAACTAAACTCTGACGTGAAACTAATTAATCATCATCACTATCCATTAAATAACCTTTTAAAGGTTCTTTAATTTCAAATACTTTTTTACGAGGTCCTCTTTTGCGACCATTAATACGTTTTTGAACTTCTTCATTACCGACTTTACGATAATGAACAACATCCTTCCAAAATTGAATAATATCTGGAACAACTGATACCCACCAATTTTTATCTCGTCTAACAAGCGTACATTCATATCTTGTAATTTTCCACCATTTCATTTCATAAATAACATAGTCATCCTTAAGTTCGTCTAAGATAACCTTTTGCCAATTAAGAATTGTATCTAAGGATGCTAACCAAGGACTAAACTTATATTCAATGTTATCTAATGCATCTTTCTTCGTGTAAGCGATGACTAATCCTTTAGGTAAATCCTCTTTCGTTTTACCGTGTTGTATGCCACTTTGTTGGCCACCTTGTATGCCACTTTGTTGGCCACCTTGTATGCCACTTTGTTGGCCACCTTGTAAGCCACTTTGTTGGCCACCTTGTAAGCCACTTTGTTGGCCACCTTGTAAGCCATCATTAACCAAACAATCACTTTCATATTCATTGACACCAGAATATTCTTCTATTTTCACTTGTAAGAAATCACATTCTTCTAAATCACAGACTTCAAGTTGTCCTTGCATTTGCATCCAATAATGTTGGGGGACTTCATGAGTAAATTGACGCTTAGGTGGACACTTAATCTCTAACATACGCCCTTCATATCCATTAGGAGATCCTATATCACAGATTCCATCGGGTGATGCCCCAAACACAGATAATTTTGGATGAGGAATCAGACCAAATTCAACTATTTTTACCTTATTTAAATATTCATAAAATTCAGTTGCTACAGGTTCATACTTGACTCCCCATTGCATAATATCTCTTGATGCTTTACTAAATGTGTCTTTTTTATCAGATACATTTGTTTTACTAATTAATAAACCGTCCCTAGTCTGAAAATGACCTTTCCCTAGAGCATCGGCTAAAGAACTTGCTGTTAATAAATGTTCTCTAATTTCATACCATTCTTTAGACCTCTGTTCAGGTAATTTCAATTGTTTTAATTGAATCATTATATCTGTTATCTTAGTTCGTTTCAGATATAATAAATGGATTCTATCTACTGATTTTGTTATCCATTCATCTAAATACATGTTATAATAATATAATATATCACCTCCTTTATCTTCTAATTTATTAAGTAGATCATCTTTATAGTATTGTTTTAATTCATCAATTTCAGTATCATTATCCTTATCAGATTTATCGGTCCATTCAAAAGATAAATGTGTTAATTTACGTTCTAATGATTCAACATTAGACTCAAAATAAGATTTTACGTTTTCAAGCATCATATAAGTATATAATGTAAAACGTATTTAAGTATATATATATCAAATTTAACTTTGTTTAATAACTTTGTTTAGGGAAACTGCTTCTATTAAAAATTTGACCCGGCACCATATAGGGTTGATTATATTCAGTTTGAGTTGATGATTGATCAAATACGCAATTTTCGCCCAAGTATTTACTACAGAATTGTGGTGATTTTGCTGTATTC
>Ga0315336_1006134_pt1 | contig 12547 bp, 14 predicted proteins | sample ASW5metaG_FD_204512 | JGI IMG/M metagenome (GOLD analysis project Ga0315336, IMG submission 204512) | Ammonia-oxidizing marine archaeal communities from Monterey Bay, California, United States - ASW #5 | ecosystem: Environmental > Aquatic > Marine > Intertidal zone | place: USA: California...
GATTCGGCGATGCGAACGCTGCCTTCAAGCACATAGCGAACATTCAGTTGGGCCGCGATATCTGCCGGGCTTGCAACACTGTCTTTGAATGCGAATGTCGAGTTCCGCGCGACGACGAACAACTGTGAGACCTGGGATAGGTCGGTAATTAGATCGTCCGTCATGCCGTCGGCGAACCCGGCCCCAACCGCATTGCCGGTGTCACGAAATGGCATAACGGCTATGGAGGGGGTCGTGACGCGGGCGACGACGGGAGATTGAGAGTCGAACGGTGGGTCGCTGGAGCCGTCAACCAACCACCAACCGGCAAGTCCGGCCAGGGCCAGCATAGCGAATGCGGCAGCCACCAAGCGTGGTCTGCGGGGTGCGGCGGTGCTTGGAGGTTGCGCTTCGCTTGCCGGTTGAGGGTTGTCGCTGGCGTCAAGCGCGCTCAGCAGCTGCTGCTGGTAGCGTGGGCCTTGATGCAGATACAACGCTTGGACTCGGCCCAGCCCAATCCGTAAATCCGTGGTTAACTCGATTTCCTCTAGATACACCGGAATGATCGGTGTCCCTTCGTCCAGCGCGAAGTTGATTTCCCGGTTGCAGTGCTCGGATGCCAGTGAGCTCCGCGATATGAAGTACACCACCCAACTGGCCCGTTGTAGCGACTCTCCGATTTCGGTGCGCCAGTTTTTTCCCGCGGAGATACCCTCGTCGTACCAAACATTGATGCCGTTAGCATTGAGCATAGCGATTTCTTGCCAGACCAACTTCTGGTCGGCATGTGCGTAACAGACGAACGCAAATTGGTCGGTTCCCTGGTAGGCGGCGTTTGGTTCGGCCACGTGGTTGGTTTCCGTATAACGGTCGGCTAATGTTACGCCGATAGATTGCTTAATTCAGCGGCAAGCTACTCTTCCCAGCGCAGGCGTTGATTCTCCGGTAGCCTTACTTCATCAATGGGAGTGGGGGTCATCATGGAGAAGGTGAATCAGTGGCTGTCTCTGGCAGCCAATTTGGGGGTGCTCGCGGGTATCGTATTCCTTGGCTATGAAATTCAAATCAACACAAATGCGGTCCAGTCCGCCAACATTGCGGCGTACAACGAAGTTACAAGCTCGTGGGCGGATTTCGCAGCTGAACACGCGGTTGTCCTGGCAAAAGCAGAGCAGCACACCAGCCTGAGCGAACTTACGCCGGAACAACAGTGGGTATATGCGGGCGGATTGGCTGTAAAGACCTTCCACCAGGCGCACACGGCGTACCTACATCATCGCGCAGGCTCACTGCCCCATGATGTGTTCGAGGCGGCTATTGCAGGGCTGGAGCATCAGCTGGAATTGGCGCCGCTGCTAAAGGAGGCTTGGCATAACCAGCGACACCATCACGTGCAAGAGTTTAACGATCTTGTGGAACGCAGGATGCCAGATTTGAAAAAGGCTGGTGGATAAACTCAGATTCGGCAGCGTGTTAGGAAACTTGGTTGCTTAGCACCGGATGCGGGGACAGGTCGTGCTTACGGCACGTCTGCGAATGAATCTACGAATCACGAAGCCCAGACGATGGAGTTCATTCGAGCAGTTTCGCGCTCAGTCGCTGGTTATTTCGGCACGCCGTTGCGAAAGACATTGATGGCTTTGTTGTACGGCGCTTCACGAGCTTCATCGTAGCGAGAAGCAATTTGAAGCGAGTCGTCCCACAGTGCGTTTGCTGCTTCGTGAGGCAACATTGGCTTGATGGATTTCTGGGCTTCGACGCTTAACTCTGCGAAACGCCCCCTTAGTCGCTCAAGACAGTGCACTCGATATTGCGATGTGGGTAGACCCTCATAGATATAGCCCTGAACTGACATAGAGAACTTGTCTTTGTTCTGATGCCACGCCTTGGCGTTCTCAACCAGCTGAACCATGTGCGTCTCGCTGATCTCTTGCAGTAAAGGGTGCAGATCATCCGAGACCTCAGATAGAAACCCAACGTCGCCAGATCGCTTTCGTGCATTCCACATACGGCCTAACCATTCAAAAACAGATGGCGCTGTATCACGCATGATCTCAGCAGGCGTCGGGTCTTGCCCAAAATGTCTGAGCATCGGCCCCATGAGACCAAAGTCTGCCAACGAGGGAGCGTCCCCAAGAACAAACTGTCTGTGCTCGAAGATTTGCGACATCAGCTCAAGAATGCGGTGATAGCCTTGCTCAACGTGTTCTTGCGTGGAAGGGGTCACGCCATCGTTAACGACAAAGCCGGTTTGTTGGCGCTTCTTCACGATACGGCGGCGGAGAAAGCGTGGCGCTTTGACGTGGGTCGTGAGTTCATCCGCGAGGATTCGACTTAGCAACTCCCGATCGTGCTCGTAACTCCATCGGTAATGCATTGCTGCACGCCACAGCCACTCGTCCGCGTAGTCTTCAATGAGATGTGCGCAGAACTCGACCCGGGGGTCTGTTGGCAAAACGCTCCGCGCCGGGTGTTCCTTCTCAAGTTCAAGAATCATAGGCGTGCTGTCCGACATCCAGCGCCCGTCGTCTCGTAGCACCATCGGGTGTTGAATCGCGCCTATGTTTTCCTTGATCTCGGTCGCTCGTTCGTACGGGTTACCGATTCTCTGATAGGGAATCGCTTTGTACCTGAGATAGGTTTCTAGTTTCCCCGTGTAGTAGGAAACGCTTGCGCCGTAGACTTTCATGGACACCTCCAAGGATGGCTTTTTTGTGGTCGCGTCAGTCTTACAGCCCGGCGAGTGTTTTGGTGAGTTTACGATGTTTGCCGGTTCGTTTGGCGAAGGTCTTGCTTTCATTTATGTCAGACGCAATGGAGGTGTGCTGCCAGCAAGAGGAACTCGCCTACCTACTGGGGGTCACACGTGTCTCCGTTAACCGGGCGCTGAAGACACTCGCTCAAGAGGGGTTGGCCCGAAGAGGATACGGCGTCGTTTACGTGTCCGATGATAAGAAACTTGCTCGATGGGTCGATGAAGAGGGCTTGGTTGTACCCGTGACTGCGGTTGTGCTGAATTCCAAGGTGCCGAATATGAACATCACGATTTCGAGGCCGGTGTGCTGGGGCATGCCGGCCCGGATCATCGGTAAAGCGATTAGAACTATAACTGTCCCCAATATCCTCGTTCGAGCTTCGGTTTTGAGGACCGCGGCGAACCAATGCAAGGTGGCCGCAGGAAATAGCAGTAGAGGCCCGCGACTGAGGATGATAAACACGCCCAAGATTATCGCGACAATTCCAGCGATGCTCACAGCGGCTTCGCCAGTAATCGGGCCATCAGTCGGAGGTTCATGGAACGCATCAAGTTGATTCTAATCGGCGGCACATCCCATGTGGGTAAATCGACGCTCGGTCGGCGCTTGGCCGAAGAGCGTGCATGGGACTGTCTATCAACAGATCAACTTGCGCGCCACCCTGGACGACCTTGGAAAGTAGGCGAGGGTAGAGTGCCAGACGACGTCGTCCAACACTACACGGAGCTATCCGTCCCCGAGCTTGCCGAGTCGGTTCTACTGCACTACCGAAACAACGTCTGGCCCGTAGTTGATGCGATAATTCACTCACGATTGAACAACCCGTTTGACATAGGCCTGGTACTCGAGGGTTCAGCCATTCTTCCCGATATGTGCAGCATGGCGGAATACGCTCGAGTTGGCGCGATGTGGCTTACCGCTCCAGACCATCTGATCGCGGGGCGTATCAAGCAAAGCAGCCGCTACGAGACAAGTACTGCGGCAGAACGGCGATTGGTTGATGCATTTCTTGAGCGAAGCATCGCGTTCAATCGAATCATCAAGGATTCGGCTGAATCCAATGGTCAATCGGTGGTAGACGCCAGCTCGGGGACAGTGTTCGAGACCCTCAGATCATTCACGTGATCGGACTGGCGCTAAATCTATGGTCGCAGATCCGGTTTGTCGGTCAACGCCCCTGTTGAACTAACTACAGATCGAATGTCTGCCCCAACGTCTCTTCCGTAACCGCCCACAATCGAGCCGCCAGCTCATCACCCTGGGCCCATTTGGCCCACATGTCCGTGCCGGCCTCGGTATTGTCAGGGTCAATCAGGTGGCAGTCGAGCGCGTAGTGTCCTCCAACGTCTTCCAGTTCAGGCGCGGTTGCTGCCCACACCGACGTTGCGGCGCCTGCTGGGACCTCTTTAAACACCATCGGGGGCGAGTCTGCTGGTCTGTCAGCCATGAGTGCGTCGATGTCTTCCTGGGACATGTGCCGACCGAGATCAGTCATGATGACCCCCGGATGGACAGCGTTGGCGCGCACACCTCGATCTCTCAATCTTCTATCTAGTTCAATGGAGAATAAAATGTTGGCCGTCTTCGACTGCCCGTAGCTGACGAATTTATCGTAATCCCGCTGCTGGAAATGAATGTCGTCGAAATCAATACCGCTTCTCAGGTGCCCGGCTGAACTCAGATTGACCACGCGTGCAGGCGCGCCGTTGATCAATGCGGGTGACAGCAGACAGGTGAGCAGGAAGTGACCGAAATGGTTGGTGGCAAACTGCATCTCCCAGCCTTCTTCGGTGCGTGAAAGTGGGCAGGCCATAACGCCAGCGTTGTTGATCAGAATATTGAGCGCAGTGTGACTGGCCAGGTAGTTCGCTGCGAATTCCCGCACACTGGCGGGCTTATCGAGGTGTAGTTCTCCGACATCAACGCTGGCATTGCCGGTGCTCTCACGGATGCTTGCCGCCGTTGTTTCCGCACGCGCTATGTCGCGAGCTGCGATGGTGACGCTGGCGCCCTTTGATGCCAGTGCCCGTGCGGTCTCTGCGCCGAGGCCGCCGGATGCGCCCGTGACCATGGCTACCTTGCCGGTGAGATCAATTCCTTCAAGCACTTCGTCTGTTGTGGTCTCTACGCCCAGTTCTACCGGCATTTACCTGTCCATTTTCGCAAGGGCTGAAGAGGTTAGCTTAGAAGACTCCGAAGTTGTACCTGAACGACGCCCCATTGATGTAGCCTTCCTCTCGCCGTACCCGGGAGGTGAGGGATTGTGGGCCAACTTGAAAGGGATTCGATTGCAGCCCGATTTGCACTCAGCATGGTCCCGACCGCAGGAATACTCTACGCAAACTTAGCGCCGCTGATTGTCTCATCGCTAGAGCAGCAACCTAACTTCACGCCTGAGGCTGCAGGATTGGTTGTTGCGTCCAACATGTATGGCACAACGATTGGTGGGTTGTTGGTCGTAGCCCTGGTGCGCGCTTTGCCCTGGAGGTTGAGTTGCACAGTCTTAGCAGCGCTCATCGCTGCGACAGATCTCACTTCCATATGGGTCGATGATCCTTTCTGGTTAGCCACAATACGATTCATCCACGGCTTAGTGGGCGGAGCAATCATGGGATTCGGTTCTCTATTGATTGTGCGTGCAGGCCAAGCGGATCGAACGTTCGGCATTATGATTGCGTTGCAGATGCTTCTGGGCGGTCTCCTCGCGGCGTCACTGGCACCTCTAATGTCGAGTCATGGAGTGTTTCCCGTGTGGTTGTGCCTCGTTGGGTATTCGCTACTTGTTTTGTGCGTAATACCGTTTCTCAGTGACTATGAAGAGCTAGAGGTCTCTGATCATTCCGTTGCGGCCTCATCCTATCGCGCCCCAATGTTGATCGTAGCGATCGCTGGGTTTGCGCTGTTTACATTCCAAGCCGGGCAGATGGCAGCCTATGCGTACATCTATGAGATTGCCCAGTCATTCGGATTCTCAGACACATTCATTGGATGGACAAATGCCGCAGGCATCTGGGTGGGTGCCCCCGCCGCGCTTTTTGCCGCTTACTGGTCGACGCGCAGCGGTTATGTCCGTCCAGGTCTATACGGATGCGCGCTAGCAGCGTTCGCGGTTGCAGGGTTGGTGGTTCCATCTCAACTGACTTACGTTGTCGCGAGCCTTGGATTGGGAATGTTCTTTTCTTTCGTCATCCCCTACCTACTCGCACTTGTCGCGGAAATGGATCGGACCGGTCGGCTCGCGTCATTCGGCTCGTTTCTGAGCAGTTTTGGTTTGGCAACAGGGCCGTTCCTGGCAGCCGTGTTACTGAGTATGGGTGCGGGCTACAAGGTCATTGTCTGGTTTGGGGCGGTGCTGATGCTCATCGCCGCATTTAGCACGATTCTGCCTGGGCGCTATCTGGAGAAGGTCAGATTAGGCCGGAGTTAGCCGAGATAATGCTTACAGCTCAACCGGTTGACCGTGTGGCGTGCGTTTGTAGGCAGCTTCCCAGTCGGACTTGCGCTGATCAAGCGACTCAGGGGATAAGAGATCGTTTTCAGCTAGAAGATGCTCTAGCGCATCAAGAACGTGCAGATAGTATGTATCTCCGCGATCGGGATCTCCCGCAGCCTGTGCGCGTTTGATAGCAGCACCCAGCGCTTGCGACCACTGCGCGGCGGTGATCACACCGGTATCCTGCAGGCTTTGAGCAAGAGCGAGCGCCTGGGCTTGCCACGGCTCTTCGAACGGCGCCTGGCTATCTGGTGGATTCAAGATGGCACTCCCATACGTCAACGAACATGTGGTCAACGGGGCTGGCATCGGGCCCCCACAGTTCCTGCGCGCTGAATTTGACCGTATACAGGTGCGTCGGGCAATCGCCGCCGCCATGGGCATTGGTATCGGGAAGAACGTGCGCGCCGTGATGCAAATGTATGACCCCGTGCTTGTTTCGGGCGTAGCGCGGCAGGCGGGTGTGTCCGCTAGTCTGGGGATTTCCCGTGAGTACAGTATCCCCAACGTTGAAGTTGGGTTGCGCCTCAATTTCCTGTCGGAATGGCGCGAACCGGTATGGGTCAATAGCTTCTGGCGGCACAGCCTCGTTGCTCGGAGCCGGCGCTTGGTTAGATCGCCCTGTGGCCAATTCTTCCATGGTCAACTGACCTGCTTCAACCTGCCGCATGATTGCGCCATACATCCATCGTTCGAAATAGCTCGACGACAGGTAAACATCTGGCGGGATGCGCTCCAGCGAATGTCGCGAGTAGTCCAAATTCATCCGTTCCGGCAAGGTTGCAGCGATTACCATACCGAATACGCGAGGCTCCCAATCGTCGTGGTAGGGCGGGTCGTTCTCGGTGTATGGCACCGGACCAAATCCGTGGGTGCCGCCCATGTCGTGAATGCCATCCATCAATCGCCCCCTTACAACTTCGCTGCGCCGATCATCGAATCTCGGGTGACCAGTTCAGCAAGTTTATCTTCGGTCAGCGCATCGGTACCCGCAGGTCGCTGCGGGATTACCAGATACCGCACCTCGGCCGTCGAGTCCCATACCCGCACCTCAGTGGAGTCGTTCAGCTCCACGCCAAACTCGGAAAGCACGGCGCGCGGCTCACGCACGACGCGTGCACGGTATGGGTATGACTTGTACCACGCCGGCGGCAATCCAAGCAGTGACCAGGGATAACAGGAACACAGCGTGCAGACGACAATATTGTGCACCGATTCCGAGTTCTCCACGGCCACGATGTCGGTGGCCTGCTGGCCAAGCAACCCCATCTCATCAACCGCTTGCGTGGCGTTATCGAGCAAGCGGCGGTGATAATCTGGATCGGTCCATGCACGCGCGACTACGCGTGCCCCGTTGTGAGGCCCCACCTCGGTTTCGAAACGCTCAATCACGGCGTCGAGGGTTTCCTGCTTCAGCAACCCTTTATCTACAAGCAGGCTCTCCAGCGTCTTTGCGCGCAATGCAGGATCGGAGGGCAGGTGCGCAAATTCGTCGTGTTGGTCGAAGCTAGCGCTATGGTCATCGGTCATCTTACTTATTCCCCCAACTGTCCTGGAATCCTACCAGATGGCCCGCGCTGCCGAAAACCGCCAGAGCCGATCGATAGGAGGTCTGCCGTCTCGACGCTCCCATCGATTTCGTTACCCCAAGCTCGTTAGAATCAATCACCCATAATTAAGGAGCTATCAGAGTGTCTAACGTGAAATTCGGGAAAATCAACTTCCTCGTCCGTGACGCCGAAGCCGCTTTCAACTATGCCCGGGAAACGTTGGGAGCCGACGAGGTATTCCAGCCTCGCGAAACGCCAATCGGCGAAGTCGCCCAGGTAGATTTGCATGGCCTGGTGATGGAATTCATTCAGCCACCCAGCGGCAGCCGAATGGACAAGATGATCGACAAGAGAGGAGAAGGAATTGACTCCATCGGGTTCGCTACCGACGATGTCGCCGGCGTTGCCGCCGCGATCGAAGCAAGAGGCGGACGTTTCGCCCAGCCGGCCGACTCCGGGCTAGCTGAAACAGCGTGGCTACATCCGAAAAATCCGGTGTCTTTGTCAATCGAGCTGTTTAAGCCGGGCACAGCGGAGGAGTAGTAGAACGACCGCATGTGCCGGGGATTCGCATGAGAAGCAGACGCGTAATATGACTTCCACAACAACAAAAAGCATTGGGATCGGCGCGGGTGTCAAGCCTCGCCCGTGAAGGCCTAATCCACATCCTTAACCGCGATGACCACCGTATCAATGTTGCCGGTAAATCGTGTCTCATCACGGCCTACACCGATACCCGCAACAACCGCCGTTTGATTATCAAGGCCCACATCGGCTGTTTCGTCTGCCGAAAACAACAACGGTTGCGTCTTGCCGATGCGGCCTTCCGCGACCTCTTCTCCGTTCACAGATATTGTCGCGGTCCCACCCTTGCCCAGTCCGCCACCATCGTATGCGAAATCGAGTAAGACAGTCGCCGGCCCGGCCGATATTGCTTGCTTTGATTCGATCGTAAACTGCTCAAGCCCGAGAAAGTTGTACGTGTACGCCGGTTTCCCGTCTTTCATATAAAGAGACCACCCACCGAATCGTCCACCTTGCCCCAGGATTACGCCGTTCGCGCCACCGGCTGGAACATCAATCTCGGCCGTGATCGTCTTAGAACGATTCTTCACATTGATAAACGAGTTTTCCAGCATGCCGTCCATGCCGTCATACAGCGTTAGGCTCATGCGATCACCCATGATGTCCGGGCGGCCTGCAATCGCGGGGTTCATTCGTTCGATGACTCGATCGTCAATCGGCAACGCATTGTATTTTTCAGCCTCTTTCATGAATAGCGCTTGTAGGTCAGCAAGTTTCTCTGGGTACTTGTCGGCGAGATTGTTGGTGAGACTGAAGTCTTCGTTCACGTTGTACAGATCCCAAGTGTCTGTTTCCAACGGTGGCATATCAACTGTTTGCCAAGGCGCTCGATGCAGTGTCCGGGCGAACCAACCCTCGTGATAAACAGCCCGGTTGCCAAACATTTCGAAGTATTGAGTCGTGTGCCGTTCATCTGCATCAGGGTCGTTGAATGTATAAACCAGACTCTCGCCTTCGATCGGCCGCTGCGGCGTGCCGTTTACGCTCGTGGGCTCCGGGAGATTTGCCGCTTCGAGAATCGTCGGTGCGATGTCAATGACGTGACCGAACTGACTACGCAGACCACCCTGCTCCTGGATGCCTTCTGGCCAATGCACAATCATTCCGTTGCGCGTTCCACCGAAATCCGATGCCACCTGTTTTGTCCAGGAAAACGGTGAGTCGAAGGCTACCGCCCAACCTGCAGCCATGTGCGGGAAGGTCTCGTGGCCGCCCCACTTGTCGATCAACGGCACCAAATCCTCGACCTTCTCTACTACGCCGTTGAAATAGGTCATCTCGTTGTACATGCCAACGAACCCGCCTTCAGCGCTCGTTCCGTTATCTCCCGCAATGTAGATGAACAAGGTGTTGTCCATCTCGCCAATGTCCTCGATTGCAGTGACCAAACGACCGACCTCATGGTCCGTTTGCTCCAGAAATCCCGCGAATACTTCTGCCTGACGGCTGAACAGACGCTTTTCATCGGCAGACAAAGAATCCCAGTCTTTTATGTCCTCGGGTTTGTCACCCAACCCAGTATCGGCTGGGATAACCCCCATCTCTCTTTGCCGCGCGATAGTTTTCTCACGAACAGCGTCCCAGCCGTCATCGAACTGCCCTTTGTACTTGTCAGCCCATTCTTTGGGGACGTGGTGCGGCGCATGCACAGCGCCTGTCGCGAAGTACATAAAGAATGGTTTGTCCGGAGTCATAGACTGCTGGGCTTTGACCCAGTTTACTGCCTGATTAGTCATATCGACGGTGAAGTGGTAGTTGTCCATTTTCGGTGGGGTTACTTTGGTCACGCCGTCATAAACCAATGGGAACCATTGATCGGTTTCCCCGCCGATAAAGCCATAAAATTTGTCGAAACCTTGATGCGTAGGCCAACGGTCAAACGGCCCGGACACGCTCGTTTCCCACGCAGCAGTTTCGTGCCATTTGCCAAACGCGCCGGTGCTATAGCCATTTAGACGCAGCATTTCGGCCAAAGGTGCTACCGTATTAGGAACCTGTCCTGTATTGCCTGGAAAGCCTGTCGAAGACTCCATGATCGAGCCGGTGTTGGCCGTATGGTGGTTGCGACCTGTCTTGAGCGCGTTTCTCGTTGGTGAACATAATGCGGTTGTGTGGAAGTTGTTGTAGCTAATGCCCGCTGCAGCCAGCCGGTCAAGGGTCGGGGTCTGGATAGGTCCACCGAAAGTGCTGGGCCCACCAAATCCTATGTCGTCAATCAAAACGATGACAACGTTTGGAGCCTTTTCGGGGGCAGTAATCGCAAACAATGGTGGTGCTTCAACGTTTCGTACGTCGAGCTCGCTATAGGTCGCTCGCCTCGGTCCCTGAATTGGCAGTGATGTGCGGTCAATAGTGAAGGGGGGAGTCTCGGCGGCGGGCGTTGAAGGCGGTAGGTTGGTTGTTCCGCTTGAACAAGCGGCTAGCAGCGATAGGAAAGCGATCTGAATGGATACAACAAGGTGCCTATTGGTCATGGGTCTCACTAGCTAAAGAAAGGTTGAACGCCGCCAGAATACACTACCTTTGCGAACCTGTATTCCTGTGCTCTGGATCGCCAACGTCTGCTCCTGGCCGTTGTTTCCCGGTTGCGCCTTGATTCAACCGGCAGGAATGGTATCAACAGCAGTCGTCGCTGGGTCGTCACCGAATACGGCGAAAATGCGCCTAATGCAGACACGCTGCAACCTGTCAGATACCCTTCCCACATCAATGCAGAGGGGATTTACGTGAACATTATGGAACTAGGAGCGCTAGGCGAATTTGTTGGCTCTGTCGGCGTTATCGTGACATTGATCTATTTGGCTATCCAGATTCGCCAGAACACTGCGCAGCAAAAACAAACGGAATTGTACTCGCGAGCGGCCGCTGTAAACGCTAGTGCAACGGCTTTACGCGACGCACGTAGGGATATCTATCAAGATTCGGATCTCAGCGTCATCTGGTCGAAGGGCATGAGCGAGCCAGATGAGTTATCTGAAATCGAATTTCTCAAATACCGACTAATGATCCAAAACACAATCGATGGCATATGGGATATTCACGCTAGAACAACGGTTACAGGTGTGTCACCGGAAATCTGGCGGTCGCTGGGTGTCAAAGCCGTCGAGAGAATTGTTGCGACCCCAGGTGGGCGACGTATTTGGGAGCAATTCAGGCCAGCCTATCCGCAGGAGTTTCGCGATGAGATTGACAGTGTATTAGCGACAAACTCATAGGTGTATCCGATTGTTTCTGATGGGACGGTCACCGTCGGCAGTGGGCCGTTGTTACCTCGCACGCCTAAAACCAACCGGCTCGATTGGTCACCAAAGCAGCCAGATCGTCGACCAAGTACTCGTGCTCCATACTCGTTGGAAAGCATCCCGGAAAGAAACTAATAGAAAACTCAACCGGCGGGAATGGTGCCAATAGCAGTCGTAGCTGGATCGTCACCGACTACGGCGAAAATGTGCCCAATGCCGACATCGCCACCACGGATCACGAACCCTTCTCGCAGGTGTTACTTGTCTTGGGTTGGTCATTAGAGTCTGGGTTCATTCCTTCATAAATGAGTAGCCAGGCGTCATGAGGATTGATTCCAGGCTGGGTAAGTTGTAGATCAACGTAGTCAGAGAACTCCCCATCGAAATAAGGCCTCCCCACTCTCTCCCAATAAACTCGCCCGAATTCGTAATCCAGGTACCAGTGTACATAGTTCCTGACTTCTGCCTGCCAATCGGACGCCGTAAACAAGCCTTCTTTTGCGAGTTCGTATTTCCTGTAGATATTGTTGAGAGCGGTATACATGTATGAATCGAGAACGACATAGTCAGCAAAGGTCAGTTCTGTAGGACACTCAATCGACATCGCGATGATGTTGCCAGGGGCTTCCCCCATTAGCGTTATCCACGTTTCATTTTCCGCGGTAGCGGACTCGTTTACGAGATTCACACGAGTCAACGTGGTGTTTTGATCAAGCTCTACAATAACCAGCACAAGCCCAATCAGCACGGCAACGTTAGTGATGCCGAACGTCCAGTTTAAGAGCTTAGCTCCGTTAGAATCACTCACATATATTCCTCAGCCATCCCCTACTCAACTTGCGATTAATCATAGTTTTCACAGTAGTGCTATACAAATGTCTGCGATTGGCCGAAGGTCGCCAAACAGATTGCCGCTTGATGTAGCCTTCCTCCATTCAAAGG
>Ga0315336_1006137_pt1 | contig 12542 bp, 9 predicted proteins | sample ASW5metaG_FD_204512 | JGI IMG/M metagenome (GOLD analysis project Ga0315336, IMG submission 204512) | Ammonia-oxidizing marine archaeal communities from Monterey Bay, California, United States - ASW #5 | ecosystem: Environmental > Aquatic > Marine > Intertidal zone | place: USA: California...
ACTGTCTGAATCAGCAGACTGTCCTAGACTGCCCTCCGCTCCTCCATCCAAAGTCACACGGAGGTTTGGCCGAGCCCCACTTTGCCGTCTGCTAAGACTGCCTCTCCAGGAAATTCTTAAGCGCGTCGAAGTAATCTACTGGTTCCTCATAAAACGGAACGTGGGAACTGTTTGGGAAAATGGCGACCTCTGAATTGGGTAACACATTGGCCATTTTCAAGGCACACGCAGGCCCAATCTCATCGTGAGTGCCAGTGACGATTAGGGTCGGCATCTCTAAACAATGCATATCAGGGAGCCGGTTCCAGTCTTTTAGGTTGCCAATGTATAAAAACTCGTTTGGCCCCTGCATGGTTCCGTAAGGCCCCATATTCCAATCATTCACAGAGGCCAACAGCGACTCCGGCCATTCCTTCAGACGACAGACATGCCGGTAGTTCAAAATGGTCACAGCTGCCTGGTATTCCGGATGATCCAGGCTTCCCAGAGCCTCGTGATGCAGCATCATTGCAACCGTTTCACTTCCGAGAGCCTCCCGCATACGATTGAGTTCAGTGGTCAGATGGGGCAAGTCGCCGCAGGTATTTGCGAGGATCAGTGAGCGGATAGCCGCAGGATAAGTCAGCGCATACTCGATACTTAACCACCCGCCCCAGGACTGGCCCAGAAGATGAACATGGTCCAGACCCAGCGCCTTTCGGACTGTCTCAACCTCTTCTACGTATCTTGAAATAGTCCAAAGCGTAGGGTCTTCCGGCCGATCAGAATTCCCGCATCCAAGTTGATCAAATGCGACGACTCGATACCCCTCATTCGCTAACGGAATATGCGGATCTCTCAGGTAGTCACAGGGCAAGCCGGGCCCACCGTTGAGCAGGAACAGCACGTTATCTCCACTTCCATAGGAATAAGTTACGATCTTGTAGCCGTCGACTTCAACCTCGACTACTTCAACGTCCTGACTCTCTGTCATCTTTGTGCTCCCCGGCTTCTCACACCAAGCCGAGCATCGTCTGTGCGTCGCTGACCTCAAATTTGCGCGGTGCTTCAACGTTAAGGTGTGTCACAACGCCGTCCTCTGCAACCATCGCGTAACGGATCGACCGCTCCCCAAACCCGGCTCCGCTCATATCGGCAGTGAACCCAAGTGCACGGCTGAGGTCTCCATTACCGTCGGCCACCATGGTGACTTTCCCGTCTGCACCCTGCGCTTTTCCCCAAGCGTCCATGACCCAGGCATCGTTCACTGAAAGACAAATAATTTCATCCACCCCTTTTTCGAAAAACTCAGAGGCCGCGTCAATAAATCCCGGAAGGTGTTTGGCGGAGCAAGTGGGTGTGAACGCGCCAGGCAGGGCAAACAACACGACCTTGCGCCCGGCTAATAAATCTTTAGAACTTTTCGTTTCGGGGCCTGACTCACCCATGATGTGCACTGTGACTTCAGGGATAACATCTCCAACTGCAATACTCATAGAAGGCTCCTCCGGCTCTGAACAGATTTTTGTTTCTTTGGCTGCTTAGTTTAGATTGATTCGGGCCATTCAATGTGCAGAGATTGCACCAAGAGCAGCACTTGCCAATCGTGCTGCCGGGGGATCTGCGCGACTTGTCAACAACACTGGGACCTTGCCACCCAGCACAATGCCCGCGGCACAGGCACTCATGAAATACACCATCATCTTGAAAAGTGAATTACCGGCCTCAATGGTAGGCACCACAATCACATCTGCACCACCGGCCACAGGATGATCAATTCCTTTCATCTTGGCCGCATCGGTTGAGACGATATTGTCAAAAGCGAGCGGACCAAACACCTGGGCGCTGAGCTCTGAAGTCGAAAAGTGGTCGGCAATCTGTTCGCATTCCTGGGTGACTGGCATTGCCTCGCTGACAGACTCTGACGCCGCAAGCAGCGCCACACGGGGCTCGGCATTGCCCAGTTTATGAGCCAGGGTCACGGCGTTCTCAACGATTGCGATACGTGTTCTGATATTCGGTGCCACATTGAGTGCGCAATCAGTCAACATGATTGACTTCTCGCTATCGGGAATCGTCATGTGAAAGACATGGGATAACCTGCCCGACCCCCGGATCCCCCCTTCTTTGGCAAGAAGCGGCCGCATGAAGGTGTCCGAGTGCACATGCCCCTTCATAACCATCGCCACTGCGCCGGAAGAGGCAAGTTCTGCTCCTGCCTGGGCAGCACTGGCTTCACCAGAGGCTTCAACAATTTCAAAGCCCGAAACATCCCAGCCAACACCCTGCGCCTCGTCTTCGATTTTTGATTTGCTGCCGATCAGGACCGGCGTAATGATCCCGGCCACCTGCGCCTGGCGGGCGCTCTCGAGCACGACCGGATAGTCTGCGCCCACGATGGCGGTAACCGCAGGGCCTTGACCGGCTGCTCGGCGTAACAAATCCGGCGGACAAACTACCTCCTGGCGACTTAGAAAGCTATCTAATTCCATGCTAAATCTCGCTCATACCGAAAAACTCAGGCATTACCAGCGTTTGACTTTTGAATCTCATCAACCAGCTTGAGGCGCTGAATCTTTCCGGACGGGCCTTTCGGTAGGGTCTCCATCAGGTGAAACTTACTCGGCGTCTTGAACCTTCCAAGATTTTTCTCACAATGCGCGCGCAGCGCGTCGACGTCAATCAGGTTGCCGGGGCTGGCCACCACACAGGCGGCAACTTCCTCCCCATATCGGCTATCCGAGACGCCTACTGCCGCCGCTTCAAGCACACCTGGAAACTGATAGAGCACATCATCGATCTCTCTCGGTGCGATATTCTCGCCTCCTTTGATGATCAACTCCTTTATCCGGCCGGTGACAAAAACATAACCGTCTTGATCCATCTGCCCAAGATCTCCGGTCCGATACCAACCGTCTCGGGTAAACGCTTCCCGAGTCTTTTCAGGGTCCTTGAGATAGCCCTTCATGACGTTGTGGCCTCGAATCTGAATCTCCCCCTCACTGCCGGATTCGAGGTCCATACCGTGCTCGTCAGCGATACGGACCTCGTTTCCACAACTTTTCCCTGGCGAGCCAATTCGGTGTGCTTTGGGGTTAAGCGGATTCGACAAGATCGGCGCAGCAGTTTCGGTAATCCCCATCGTCTCAACGAGGGGGATGCCAAAACGCTCTACGAAAGCAGTATGAACCGCCGGCGGCAGTGCTGCGGAGGCAGAACGGCCAAATCGAACATGGGCAAGAACATTCTTCTCGGGGTCCGATCCTGCCTCTTGTGCCCCAAGGAGATAAGAAATAATCGTAGGCACCGCACTGAACCAGGTACAACGGTGCACACTCACCCAGTCCCAAAACCTGGAAACCCGAAACCGGGACGGCATCACCACTGAAGAGCCACTCAGAAGCGGCCCCATCACCGTTACCACTTGTCCATTGATATGGCAAAGCGGTAAAACACATAGTCCACGGTCTTCCGGCATAAGGTGATGCGCAGCCGCCGTGTTCGCCCCGCCCGCCAGCAAGCTCGCGTGGGAGTGGATCACACCTTTAGGCCGTCCTGTCGTGCCGGAGGTATAAATAAGTAGTGCATCATGTTCCGGCCCCGGTGAAAAAGGAACAGCGCTGCTGTCCGCAGCCGGCAAAGCGAGTGCTTCTGTCGCTTTCGTACGGATCACTTTGAGATCTGGCAATTCTTCACCACAGATCCTGGCTGCGGTATCTGCATTGGTCTCATCGGCAAACAGCACCCTGACTTCAGAGTGGTCAAGCACGTAGCGCAAAGCCGCCTCGCCCGCTACGGGATTAAAAGTTGCGATGGTGAAGCCGCCGTACATGCAGCCCAAAAACAATTCGAGTGCTGACTGACCGTTTGCGGTCAACATCCCGATCCGGTCCCCTGGCTTTGCGCCCAGGGAATCGAGATAGGCGTGCAGTTTCCGACAGGTCTTTTGAAGCTCAGACCAATTGAGCACAAGGTCAGAATCCGGGAAGACGGCGAAGGCTTTATCCGGACATGTCGTTGCGTACCGATCGACAAGTTGTCGAACAGTTAAGGCGCTACAGTCGGGTACCTCGGCAAAACCTAGCGGCGCATTACTTTCCATGACGCGCCCAGTAATCCCCAAGCAGTTCCTCGGGTGAGACTTCCTGCGCTGGGATCCTGCGTACGACTCGGACCGTATTGAGGTAATGCCGATAGTTCATGTTCTCGCTAATGCTGTTACTGCCCCAGCTGCCGCATCCCATAGACAGTGAAAACGGCAAGGCGTTGTCAAAACTGCCCCCGGTGGCAAAGCAGTGCGCCTGATTGACAATGACTCGACAGGTCGGCAATTCAAGAGCAATCCGCAACGCCCTTTCTTCATCAGCACTATGGATTCCCACAGAATGCCCGGCACCCTGGTAGGCATAAATCTGCGCAACCTGCGACAACGCAGCATCAAAGTCATTCGCGCGATAAAGCGTCAGGACCGGGCAGAGTTTCTCCCCCGAGAACGGATGGGCAGGCCCGGCCTTGGATTCCTGCACCAGCAGGACCTTAACCCCGGATTCCGCCTCGCAGTTAATTCCCGCCATGCTGGCGATCTGCCAGGCCGGTTGGGCAATGATCGCCGGGTTCAGTTTACCGTCGGGCCACATCAACTGCTGAAGGTTTTCCTGCTCATGAGCCGTCAGCATCTTTGCGCCTTGCGATTCCAGTGCCGCAACTAGGGCATCATAAACCGGGGCCAGCGCCACCACGCTGTTTTCAGAAGAGCAGCTGGTCGCGTTGTCGAAGATCTTGGAAGCCACGATCTTTTGGGCCGCCTCGGCCAGGTTCGCGGTCTCGTCAACAATGACCGAGACATTACCCGCCCCTACGCCCACAGCAGGTGTTCCGCTGGAATAGGCCGAGCGAATGTTATTCTGTGATCCCGTGGCAACCACGAGATCCGCCAATTTCATTAGGGCCTCTGTATCGGCCTTGTTAATCGGACGAGGTAGCTTTTGTACCAGCGCTTCAGGAGCACCGACCTTCTTGAGTGCCTGCTGAAACAGCTCAACCAGTTCCCCGCAGACAGCTTCACCACGTGGCGAAGGGGCGAGAATAATGGCATTGCGGCCCTTGAGAGCGTTCATGACCTTGTTGGTGGGGGTAGCGACCGGGTTGGTTGACGGCGTGATCGCACCCACAACACCCACCGGTCGCGCAATCTCAATGATCCCCCGCTCACAGTCCTCTGATACAACGCCTACCGAAGGCGCTCCTGTCAGATCACGAAGCAATCCGAGCGTCTTGCGGTAGTTTTTCTGGAACTTGTCATCAACATCCCCGAGACCAGTGTCTTCAACCGCCCGCTGTGAAAGATAACGGTTGCGATTGGGTTCCAGGATGGTCCAGGCGATCGCCGCAACGACATCGTCGACCCGGCGCTGATCGAATGTTTCATATTCGGCCTGGGCGACTCGGGCGAGTGTAATTAAGTCTGAAACTGGGGAATCCGCGGTCATAAGACTCTGGCCAACCAACGTGCGTTTGATAAGTCTAACAGCGTCCTGACAGGACGCGCCGGAATAACCTCGCTAGAAATTCAGTGAGATATCACGATGACCGGACGTACACCTAGCTACAAACAGTGCAAGTTCCTTGGGCATTTTCAGTTGCTGCCGAATTCCCACGGTTCCCCTGATCGCCTGCTCATAGTCGCGAAGGCTGGGCTGTAACTCTGGAACGGCCCGGGTTCGCCAAATCATCTGCTCATTAAACTTTTCGATTGCCTGGTCATACAACTTTAGTGCTTTTTCGACCTTTGGCTTCTTTTTCCCCAGTGCGCGGCGCGCCTTTGTTATCTTGGATTTTATCTTGTCTGCACCCTTAATCGAACTGAACTCTTTGGCCAAAGCTTTTAATCGAAGGACTGTCTTTTCAGCGTCCTGCTCATTGATCTCCTCGCGCAGGGCTAGCAGTTCGCCCTCGAGTAAAGTCAACTGCTTAGTACTCTCCAACACTGCGAGAAATACAGAGACCGGTTCATAGGCATTATCGGCTCCCCGTCGATACTGACGTCGTGCATTGGTCTCTGCCGTCACCAGATCGAGGTACGCCTGACGGGTATCATCCCAGTCAGAGGGGATTTCCTGTACGAAAAGTTTCCGTTGCGCTTCTTGCTGGGCCAACAACGCTTCCAGGTCAGTTCGTTGAGACACAGGTGCCTCCGTCCCAAGTTTCCCAAGCTGGGCTTGTATTTGAGAGATTCCCTCATCTAACTTGCTGATCTGGCTTTCAAGACGACGTACCGGGTTATGTACAGCGCGGTATTCTCCCTGCGCAGCGGCAACAACGGCGCCGGCTTCCAGTGCTTTGGAAAGGAGCTCAGGGACTGTCTTGGCCTGATCGAATCCCTTGGTAAGGCTCGATCTCAAATCGTCAGGAAGATAACTGAGGTTACTCGCACGAACACGCTTAATAGCATCATCTAGGGCGGTGGGCGTTTTTGTAAACTGTTCGGAAACGTAATCTTCCAGACAGATCTGTAGTTTGGGATTTCGAGGCGGAGGTGCAGTTTCAGATGTAAAAGAAACCCGGTTGGGAAGATAGTTGACCATCGCCGGATTGGCCGCGACGATCCCCAGCGCCACTAACTGCAGGATGATAAACGCAATGACCCCTTTGTACATTTGCACCGTTTTCACAATCGCCGGGGCAACACCGCGCAGGTAGAAAAGGGCAAACCCAAACGGCGGAGTAAGGAACGAGGTCTGCACATTAAGGCCAATCATCACGCCCAACCATACAGCAGTCACATTCGCCGACGGGTCCATCAGAAGAATCGGCGCGATGATGGGGACCACCACTACTGCGATCTCGATAAAGTCAAGAAAGAAACCGAGAACAAATATAACAGCCATGACAATGATGAACTTCACCCAGAAACCACCGGCCATTTCATTCAAGAAATCCCGAACCAGATCCTCGCCACCAAAGGCACGGAATGCCGCCGTCAGCATGGCCGCTCCCAGCAGGATGATAAATACCAGAGACGTGGTCTTAGCGGTTTCAATCATGACCCCTTTCAGAGTGTCATCGATCTGGTGAGCTCTGAACGCACTCCAGATAAGCGCCCCTAGCAAACAAAATGTTGCGATGGTCGCGGCAGCGATTACCAATACGTCCGTACTGGAATGAATCTGACGCACATTGATTTCGTGGAAGTGCAGTAACACGCCGATCACAGCCAGAGACAAAATTCCCAAGAGGGCGGGTAGATAAGCACCCTTTTCCCCTGCTTTCAGCCGATACCCCGCCATGAAGAGGGCGCCGGCAGCACCAATAGCGCCGGCCTGGTTGACGGTTGCAATTCCCGTGATGATCGATCCGAGGACGAGAAAAATCAGGCCGAGAGGCGGTATCAAAATGACAGCTACCCGGATGAAGAAAGCGAGATCAAACTCCCCGTCGTAGCGCACCGTCGGGGCAACCTTTGGCCGCAAAAACGCATAACCGAGGATAAACAGCATGTAGAGTGCGACCAGAACCAAGCCAGGAACAAAGGCCCCCAGAAACATCTCGCCAGCACTGGTTGATGACACGCCAAATTCCGAGGGCATCGTCAGCTCACCGGTTGCTGCCTTGTACATTGCCTGGCGGGCCGTACCGGCCTGATCGGTAGCACTTGCTAACTGGTCGGCTAGGATAATCAGCACAATGGAAGGCGGAATGATCTGTCCGAGCGTGCCCGACGCTGCGATGGTTCCTGTTGCCAACGAGTTCGAGTAGTTATTCTTGAGCATTGCCGGTAACGAGATCAGGCCCATTGCCACGACCGTCGCACCAACGATTCCGGTGGTTGCAGCAAGCAGTGCCCCAACAAACACAACAGAAATTCCAAGACCGCCTGGAACTGGACCGAAAAGCTGGGCCATGGTCACGAGCAGGTCTTCTGCGATCCGTGATCGCTGCAGCATGATGCCCATGAAGATGAAAAGCGGGATCGCAATCAAGGTATCACGCTCTACCTCCCAGTACACCCCCCTGAGATTAGTTACTCCAGAGGACAACCACTCCTGTGGTCCGCCATGGGCAAAAAAAGCGCTTGAATCTTCTGCTAAGAAATAACCAGCTGCCGCAGCAAGACAAATCGTAATGACGGCTGAGCCAGGAAGAGCAAAGGCGACCGGAAAACCGTAACCCAGGGCAGCCGCCATCAACACGATCAACAGCGCGAGAAAGACCAGTTCCATAGACGCGATATCCCTGTCAGGCCACCGGGACTGCCGGCTGCCGCTTACCGGGATCTCCCCGATAATCTGCTATAGCATCCAGAAAATAACTGATGAACTGTACCGCCATCGTCACAGCGAAAATCCCAAGGAATGACGCCATCAGATACTTCACATACATCCCATAACCGGATTGTGAAACTTCAAAGTTAATCACCGGCATATTAATAATGCCGACCTCGCTGCCCATTCCAATGATCATAATGGTCCAGCAAACAGACAGGCCCAGGAAAATCGACCCAATGGCGTTAACCAGCGCTCTCTTGCGGTTACTGTAGCCTGCATAAAAAACATCGACCCGGACATGCCCTTCCTCAAGCAGAGTGTAGGCGCTCGCAAAAAGAAAAAGTGCGCCATACCAGAACCGCACTAGGTCTCCCATGAAGGCCTGCTCATAGGAAAAGATGAAACGGGTGAAAACAATCGCAAGTTCGGCAACCACGATTAGAAGACTCAGCCAGAAAAAACCGAGCGACCTGCTAAATGACGCAATCACGACTGCGAGAATAATTAACGGGATGTGCACATACATACCCCGGAATTCCGGACGGCTAAGAGATCGGGCGGTACTCTCCCCGACAAAGGCATCAAGCCAACCCTCAACCCGCAGAAAGGATACGATCATGTCGCCAATACCAACCAACAACACGATCCAAAACGCGGCACGAACGAGAAAGGTGTTGATATCTGATATCAAGAAGCCATCGGACCGCAAAGAACGCCCGGGGCTATACAGTACGTAGACAGCCGCCGCCAAAATCCCTGCAAGGTAGGCAAGCATCTGAATCCACGAGAGCGTCCCAGCGGCGTTACCAAGAAAGAGTGGTGCAATTCCAGGCCAGCCCAACCCAAGCATCAATACGTTATTAAGCAGAAAAACCCCAACAGCCGCCAGCATCGACCAGCTGAATAGGCGCACCACGACATCCACCCAGTCGCCGGGCCGAGTTTGGTGTCCGTCTTCGATACTCATTACCGCAGGCAGAAAACAGGGACGGGGCAAATGCCCCGTCCCGTGCTCATCTTATGAAGAGTGGCCCGGCTTACTCGCCGATCCCAAGTACCCGGTTTCTCTGGTTGGAGAAAGCCACCTCGGCAATCTTCTGCCAGGCGCCTAACTCCCTCAGGTTTGTCTGGAACTCATCATTGATCTTCTTGGCGAGCGCGCTGTGGTCACGCACGTTTTCAAAGACCTCTTCAGCTGCTTCACCGAAGCTATCGTAAGTATCCTCCGAGAACTCTTTGAGCACCACACCGTGCTCATTGACCATCTTTGAAAGATATTCACCGTTGTTAGCCTGGCATTCTTCGTACTGTGCCGCATGCTCTTCCATGCAGGCTGCCGTCAGAATTGCCTGTTCCCATTTGCTGAGGGAACCCCACCAGGAAGCATTCATACCGAAGGACAGACCGCCGCCTGGCTCATGGAAGCCAGGGTAGTAGTAGTATTTCGCTGCCTCATAGAATTTCATGAAGTAGTCGTTATACGGACCCACCCACTCGGTCGCATCGATAGCACCGGATACCAGGTTTTCGTAAATCTGACCACCCGGCAAAGAAACAGGCGAGGCACCAAGCATGGCCATGCAATCACCGCCAAGGCCTGGGATACGCATCTTGAGGCCTTTAAGGTCATCGGCAGAGTTGATCTCCTTATTGAACCAGCCACCCATCTGGGTGCCAGTTGCACCACACGCCAAGGCCTTGAGACCAAATTCGCCAGAGACTTCATCCCAAAGTGCTTGGCCACCTTTAAATTTAATCCACGCATTCCACTCCACTGTGGTCATGCCGAATGGCACACTGGTGAAGTAGGCAAATCCAGGGTGCTTACCTTTCCAGTAGTAGTCCGCAGCAATATATGCCTGCGAGTTACCTGACACCACATCATCGAAACTATCAAAGGCACCGACCTTCTCGCCAGCAGCGTAGTAGGTGGTATTGATCCGGCCTTCACTAAGTTCGGTGATACGAGCCGCCAGACGTTGAGCACTGATACCCAGACCCGGGAAGTCCCGCGGCCAGGTCGAGACAATCGTCATTTCTCGGCTCTGTGAGGCGATTGCAGGAGCCGCAAGTGTGCCAGCTGCAACAGCTGTTCCTGCCCCCGCTTTCTTTAGAAAATCGCGTCTTTCCATTTATTCCTCCTCAACTAGGTTAGTTATTCGTACACTACCCGCCCATCGCGGTAATCTGGCGCAGGCGGCTACTAGTATCGCAACTAAATTCCCGTCTGACAATAGGGTTTGAATTGATTTAAAGTCAAATTACAGGGTTAGAATTGAACCAGTTGCGAACCTTACGTTTATGTCCGAGTTTCAGGTGTGCGACCCGGAGAGTTTGAAGTGTATGCATTCTTCCCAATTCCGGAATTTCCCCAAACAGTGCAATACGCCGGACTTCGAACCCGTCATGGCAAAACCCAGTGAAGTGACTCAAGACACCGCACGCACCATGGCGATGAAGGGCGGGGGTTACTACAGTCAACGCACCCGCGGCGCCAAGGATGTTATCGATAATGCTTCGGAGATGCTCGTTGAGGCTGCCGACGCAATTGACCCTCCAGACAAAGGAAGGGCGATCGTCCTTGCTGACTTTGGGGCGGCTGATGGTGGCACATCCGAAAGCGCGCTGAGAAAGTGCATTGAGCGGGTTCGGATGCGCTTCTCTGATGTACAGATTCAGGTCAGTTATACCGATCTACCAAGCAATGACTTCAGCGCCTTATTTAAGAATCTTCTTGGATTTGGCTCCTTAACGGCTAACACCTATCTCACGGACATCGAGAATGTTTATGTAAATGCCTGCGGCATCGGCTTTCACAAACAACTTTTACCTGATGTATCACTGGATATTGGGTTCTCTGCAACAGCAATGCACTATATTTCTGAAAAGCCCTGTCCTATCGAAAATCATGTCCATATGGTGGGCGCGAGCAGCAACACGCTAGCTGCCTATGCGGCCCAGGCGCAAAAAAACTGGGATGACCTTCTTCTTGCCCGCGCCAATGAACTACGGCCCAGTGGCCAACTTGTGATGCTGAACTTTGGTATCGATGAGGAAGGTCGCTATCTTGGTAACACCGGAGGCGTCAATATGTTTGATACTTTTGCCAACCTCTGGACCCAGATGCGTGACGAAGGCGTTATCTCCAGTGATGAATTTATCAACACTGCCTTTCCTCAATATTATCGAACGGTCGAAGAATTCTGTGCACCGTTCAAAAACGAAGATTCACAGGTCTATCAAGCAGGATTGAGGCTTGTCTCAGCTCAAACGGGAGTCGTGAAGTGCCCATACCGCAAAGCCTATGAAGAGTCTGATGGCGCGATGTCGGCCAGAGAATTTGCTCAGAGTTATATTCCAACCCTAAGGTCATGGAGTGAGGCTGTTTTTTTGAGCGGTCTTGATGATGCCAGGCCACTGGAGCAGCGACACCGGATCGTCGATGATTTCTATAAACGCTATGAGGATCGCGTCGCTTCGGATCCCGACGGTCATGCTATGGATTACGTCCATTGCTACCTAGCGGTCCGAAAAATCGCGGATCAGTCGTAGGCTGAATCCGGTCTCTGTATTATGCGTGCGGTCGTTCTTCCCGGAATCCGGAAAACGCTTGTCGTTGAGGATGATTACCCTGATCCTGTCCTGCGGGAGGGCGAAGGTGAGGTCATCGAGATTACCGCCTGCGGGGTCTGTCATTCTGACCTGCATGTCGTCGATGGCGAGTTCCCCAGCCCCTTACCCCTGGTCCTGGGTCATGAAGTCACTGGTGTCCATCCTGAATTGGGCCCCGTCCTGCTTTACGCCCCCTGGGGGTGCGGCGCCTGTCCACAATGCGCCGATGGTGACGAAATGATCTGCGCAAATTCAAATGAGGCCGGGTTGTTCACGAACGGCGGGTACTGCGAACGTATGTATGTTCCCGACCGAAAATATCTTGCCCCGCTTGATGGTCTGGATCCCATCACTGCCGCCCCGTTGGCATGCGGCGGACTGACGGCCTACCGTGCGGTTGACCACGGCATAAAGGCCTTGGCGCCAATGCAGCGTCAAGGGAGAGTACTTCTGATCGGCGTCGGCGGCCTTGGTCAATATGCCATCCGCTATCTGCGGCTTCTCACCAATGCAAAGATCATTGCCCTTGATGTCGCTGAAGACAAAAGATCCAGAGCCCTCGAACTCGGCGCAGACGAAGCAATTGGACCCGATGAAGATATCGCACCCTGCGACCTTATTATTGACTTCATTGGATCGGATATAACCCTTGCTACCGCAGCAGGCGCGGTAGCCCGCAAAGGCATG
>Ga0315336_1006138_pt1 | contig 12540 bp, 7 predicted proteins | sample ASW5metaG_FD_204512 | JGI IMG/M metagenome (GOLD analysis project Ga0315336, IMG submission 204512) | Ammonia-oxidizing marine archaeal communities from Monterey Bay, California, United States - ASW #5 | ecosystem: Environmental > Aquatic > Marine > Intertidal zone | place: USA: California...
TCCTCGCGGGAATCGAACGGCAGTGATGGTCAAAGCTGCCCGGCGAGATTTCGGTGGCCCGCTGGACGTGACGCTGGAGAACTTGCCCGAGGGGGTGGCTCTCGAAACCGTTACGATGCCGGCCGGTCGGGGAGCGGTTCCGATGATTTTCTCCGCGTCGGCCGACGCACCGCTTGCCGCTGCGTTGTCAGAGGTAATCGCCCGACCGACTGCAGAGGGAAAAACGATTGCGAGTTCTTTCAAACAACAGACGTGGCTGGTTACCGGCTCGAACCGCCGCGAGGTCTGGAGTCATTACGCCGACCGACCGGCGGTGGCGGTCGTTGAGCAGGTTCCTTTCAACATCGCGATCGTCCAGCCGAACGTGCCGCTGGTGCAAGGGGGATCGATGCATCTGAAAGTCGTCGCCGAGCGGGACGAAGGGTTTATCAGCCCGATCGCCGTGCGGATGCTTTACAACCCGCCGGGGGTTTCCTCCTCGCGTTCGATCCGCATCGCCGAAGGTCAAACCGAGGCCACGATTCCATTGAATGCCAACCACAAGGCTCCCCCGCGGACGTGGGACGTCTGTGTGGAAGCAGAGGCGAACGTTCAAGGTCGGGTGCTGGTCGCCTCGCCCTTGGCCAAGCTTGAGATCAAGCCGGCTTACGTTGCGCTGGCTTTCGCCAAACAGCAGGTCGAGCTTGGACAAGGGGTTGATTATCCGATTGGTGTGAAAATCGAGACTCCCTTTGAGGGTTCGTCCCAAGTCGCGCTGCGCGGCCTGCCGGCGGGTGTGACGGCCGACCCGGTTGCCATGACGAAAGACTCCACCGAGCTGCTGTTCAGAGTTCACACTACCGAAAAATCGCCGCCAGGACGACACAAAACGCTGCTGTGCCAGTTTTCGCTGACCGAGGCAGGAGAACCGATCGCCCACTCGTTGGGCACCGGCGAACTACGAATCGACAAGCCGCTGCCCAAGAAACCGCCTGAAGAAACACCTGCGGAAGAGAAACCGTAGACCTTACTGCCCTAGCGTCTTTTTCTCTTCGAAAGAGGCCGAAGGATTAGCAAACTGTTTTCGACGATCATGCCAGACTCTGTTTTCAATTCCGTTCCTTCCGTGCATCGAATTGTCGGTGGGCGTTTTCTTGTCGGAGCGCTCTGTTTCTTGATCCTCGTATCACCCTTGGCCGAGGCCGATGAGGCTCGCTGGACGTCGCTGGCGATTTATCCACCTGAAACCGCGCTGACCACGAGCGGCGACTTTCAGAACGTCGTGGTCGTCGCCACACGCGACGATGGGGTCACTCAGGATGTCAGCACCGCGGCCGAACTGGCGATTGCCCAAAGCAACGTTGTCTCGCTAGCGGGCTGTACGCTTCGACCCGCTGCCGACGGCCAGACCGAATTGGTTGCCACGTTTGCTGACTTGCAGGTTCGAGCCCCGATCACAGTATCTCGTGTTTCAGAAGCGCGACAGGTGAGTTTTATGCTCGATGCGATGCCTGTCTTTGCCCGGGCGGGCTGCAACTCGGGCAGCTGCCACGGGGCGGCGATCGGCAAAGACGGTTTTCGACTTTCACTGTTCGGTTTCGATCCACGGGGGGACCACTATCGGATTACTCGCGAACAGGCCACGCGACGGATCAATCTGGCGCTGCCGAGTGAAAGCCTGCTGCTGCAAAAAGCGACCGGTGCGGTGCAGCATACGGGCGGAAAACGATTCGACGCCGCCAGCGACTACTACACCGCCCTGCACGACTGGCTTGCCGCGGGCGCTGTCAGCGACGCCGACTCCGCGCCGAGCGTCGCCAGTCTGGCAATCTACCCGCCGGCGGTCGTCATGCAAGGAGAGCAAAGCACACAACAGTTTCTTGCCCTGGCTACTTATTCCGACGGCACGACGCGCGACGTCACTCAGCTCGCTACTTTTTCTTCCAACAACGACAGCTCCGCATTGATCGACGCCCAAGGCTTGGTCTCCTCGGCCGCCCGCGGCGAGGCTTTTGTGATGGCCCGCTTCGACGTGCATCTGGCCGGCAGCCAGGTGCTGGTCTTGCCCACAGAGTCTGAGGCCTCGTCCTCGGACCTGCCTGCCGCGAATTACATCGACGAGTTGGTCAACGCCAAGCTGAAGAAGATGCGGCTGGAACCGAGCCCGCCCTGTAGCGACGAAGAGTTCTTGCGGCGTGTCACCATCGACATCCTCGGGCTGCTGCCGACCGCCGAACAGCACGGCGCCTTCCTGGCCGACCCGTTGCCCGACAAACGCGCCAAGAAGATCGATGAGTTGCTCGCCCGCAAGGAATTCTCAGAAATCTGGGCAATGAAGTGGGCCGAGTTGCTGATGGTCAAGACGCTGACCAATCGGGTGGAGTACAAGCCGATGTTTCTGTACGCCAGTTGGCTGGCGCAGCAGATCGCCGACGAGGTACCGCTGAGCGAGATGGTCCGTTTCTTGTTGGGTGCCAGTGGCGGGACGTTTTCGGTACCGGCAACTAACTTTTATCAGCTCGAGCCCGATCCTAGGAAGACAGCGGAAAATGTCGCCCAAGTGTTTCTGGGCGTGCGGATTCAGTGCGCCCAATGCCACAACCATCCGTTCGACCGCTGGACGATGGACGACTACTACGGTTTCAACGCCTTCTTCTCCCAGATCGGCCGCAAGCAGGGCGAAGATTATCGCGAGACGATCGTCTTCAACCGCCGTGGCGGCGAGGTCAAACACCCGGTCGGTGGTCAGGTGATGCGACCGAAGTTTCTCGGCGGGGAGCAGCCAGAAGTCGGCGGGAACGATCGTCGACAGGTTTTGGCCGATTGGCTCACCGACGCCGAGAACCCGTTCTTTGCGCGGAGTATCGCCAATCGGGTTTGGGCGCACTACCTGGGCGTGGGCGTCGTGGACCCGGTCGACGACATCCGCATCAGTAACCCGGCCAGCAACCCTCAGCTGCTCGACGCGCTGGGACAAAAGCTGATTGAGTACGACTACAATCTCAAACGATTAGTCCGCGACATTTGCAACTCCCACGCTTATCAGCGCTCTACCGAACCCAACGCGTCCAATGCGGGCGATACGAAGAATTTCGCCCGCGCGCAGGTGCGGCGGATTCAAGCCGAGATGCTGCTGGACTGCATCAGCCAGGTCACCGAAACCAAGGACAAGTTTCGCGGCCTGCCGCGGGGAGCTCGGGCGGTGCAAATTGCCGACGGGAATACCAGCACCCATTTCCTCACCACTTTTGGCAGAGCCAAAAGAAACACAGTCGCCGCTTGTGAGGTCGATACTAGCCCGACTCTTTCCCAAGCGCTGCACCTGATTAACGGCGCGGTGGTCGAAAAGAAAATCAGAGAGGGAAAGGTGATCGAAAAACTGTTGGACAACGAATTGAGCCCGTCGGAAGTTGTCGCCCAGCTCACGATCCGCTGCTATGGCCGCTCGCCTGACGAGCAGGAACTGGCCAAGCTGCAGGAGTTGCTCGGTGAAACGGAACGCCCCGTCGCCGCGCTGCAGGACACCTTCTGGGCTCTGCTCAACTCGCGAGAGTTTTTGTTCAACCATTGAATACACCCGTTGTTCCTAGCACGACCCCCATTGTCCCACGCCGCACAAAACATCATGCTTCCCCACCCATCGACATCGGCTTCTAAGTTGCTGTGGCTGCTTGGTTTGGCAAGCTACTACTGGTTGTGCGGAGCGCTGGGTAGCGCTGCGGAGGAGGCAGCGGCGGAGAAAACTACCTACGACGATCACGTTCGTCCGATCTTTCGGCAGCACTGCCTGACGTGCCATAACGCCGACAGCAAGAAGGGTGATCTTTCGCTGGACAGCTATGCTGCGGTGCTTTCCGGCGGAGCCAGTGGCGAAGTCGTTTTGCCGGGCGACCTGGAAAGCTCTCGGCTGTGGGGACTGGTCTCGCATCAAGAAGAACCGGCCATGCCGCCCGACGCCGATCGGCTGCCTGAGGAAAAGCTGGCCCTGGTGCGCAAGTGGATTGAAGGCGGGGCGCTGGAGAACCGCGGCTCGGTCGCCAAGGTCCGCCCCAGCAACGGGCTGACGATGGTGGCCTCCGCAGCGCAAGGCCAGCCGACCGGCCCGGCCGCTATACCGGAAGCGCTGTTGTGCGAACCGCTAGTCGCCACCGACCGAGCGGCTGCCGTCACCGCACTGGCCGCCAGCCCGTGGGCACCACTGATCGCTGTGGCGGGTCAGCGGCAGGTGGTGCTCTACCACAGCGACACCCGGCAACTGTTGGGCATTCTGCCGTTTCCCGAAGGGGTGCCGCAGGTGCTTGGCTTTTCGCGCGACGGCTCACTGCTGCTGGTTGCCGGCGGCCAGGGGGCGACGTTGGGACTGGCGGCGCTGTACGACGTCCGCAGCGGCAGCCGGCTGGTGACCGTCGGAGACGAATACGACACGGTGTTGGCAGCGAGCGTCAGCGCCGATCGCTCGTTGATCGCCTTGGGCGGACCGCAGAAAGTGGTCCGTGTCTTTTCAACCCACGACGGCTCGCTCGCCTACGAACTACGAAAACATACCGATTGGGTCACCGCTGTCGCGTTCAGCCCCGACGGCAAGCTGCTGCTCTCGTCCGATCGCAACGGGTCCGCACTGTTGTGGGAGGCCGAGACGGGTCGCGAGGTTGCTGCACTGCGAGGCCACGTTGGCGAAGTGACCGCCGCGGCATGGCGGGCCGATTCTCAGGTTCTCGCTACCGCCGGCGTCGATGGCACGATACGCCTGTGGAATCCGAATGAAGGCAACCAGATCAAAAGTTGGCTAGCCCACGGCGGCGGGGCGACCTCGGTTTGTTTCGCCGCAGATGGCCGGCTGGTTTCCGCGGGCCGCGATCGGGTGGTCAAGCTTTGGAAACCTGACGGCGGTCATCTGCGGGACCTGGCCACTTTGAGCGACATCGTCTTGGCCTCCTGCATCACGCATGCTGGACGTCGAATCGCCGCCGGCGATTTCTCGGGAGAAGTCCGTCTGCTCGACGCGGAGAATGGTCAACCGCTAGGCCAGTTGCCGCCCAACCCACCGACGCTGGCAACGCGCGTCGCCGCGGCGACCGCGGAGATTCAGCTTGCATCGGTCGAGTTGAAACAGGCGACCGCTGCCCGGCTAGAATCGCAACAGGGCCTGGAGCTCGTCCAAGCCGAGTCCGCCAGTCGGGGCGAGGCGCTCGCGGCGCAGCAGGCACTACTCAGCGAAGCCCAAACCGCACGCCAGGCGATCACCGTGCGCCTGACCACCGCCGAGCAAGCAATCGCCACGGCTGGCGAACAGATCAGCCAGACGGCGTCAGCGCTGAGCCTGGCAGCAACCGCCGTGCAGACCGCCCAGGCCGAACTCGCCGAGCAACGTGCAGCGGGGGCCGACACGGCCACGACTGAAACCAAACTGACCGCGGCGACCGAGCAAACAACTCAAGTGATTGCCGAGATCAAACTCGCTTACACTGCCATGGCAACAGCACAGAGCGCTCGCGGCTCGGCCGCCCAGGAATTGGCCGCCGTCGACTCGGGCATGACCGTTTCCGATCAGGGTCTGCAACAGGCTCAGTCAGCGGTCGACGAAGTCGCAGGGCGATTGACGACGCTGCAAGAAACCGTCTCCCAGCACGGGCAGGAAATCACAACGCACGAAGCGACGCTGGCCAGAGCGCAGCAAACACTCAAGTGGGCTCAGGCCGAGCAAGCCCGGTTTGCTGGGGCGAAGGCACGCTTCGAAGCTGCCATCGCCTCGGCCGACAGCCGCGCCGCGGCCCAATTCGCCGCCGTTACCGCAGCCCAAGCCTCTGAACAGCAGGCAGCCGGCGAACTGGCAGCGCTACAATCGGTCGCCGCTGCTGGAGCGAAAAAACTGGCCGCGGCACAGGCCGAGTACCAACGACTCCACCAGGCGGTTATCGATGCGCAAGCCATCCGAGAGCAGCTGGCCAATGCCCATCAGCAAGCAGCCGAGTCGCATCACCACGAAACGGCCGCGGCCGCCCAAGCCAGGGCCGACAAAGAACTTTTCGAAAAGTCGCAACAGGTGCAGGAAGCGTACGGCAAATAACGGGTGACACCCGCGCGCCTGAGCCGCTGGCGCTAGCCACGGTTAACGCCAGGACAAAACGCAGCCCGAATTCACCCGACGCTAGCGCGTACGGCTCACGGCATTGCAACAACGGAAATCGCGTAGGACAGGTGAAGTTCCTAATGCCCTGTGTCAGGTGCGGCACCTGGCCTACCTGACTGTCTTGATATTAATGGTGAATTGGCTTGTTCTCGGCCAGCCGAGGTTTGATAATTGCTACTAGCACACAAGGGCGGCGTCAGCAGTGCTGCCCGTTAGTCTTTCCAGGAGATGGTCGTGTCATCTGATGGCAATCCTTACAAGTCCCCTCAGAAAGTCGAACAGAGCGGTGTCGGGCATGGCCCCCGTTGGGCGAACATGGTGGACGCGAGTGCCATCATTAAGGCCGTCGCAATTGCCGTGGTGGCACTGTTTGCGATTGGCGTGACTCATGTAATCGTCTTGTTGGTACTTGAGGCGAACGATATTGTAATTGATTACATGATCGAAAACTCGTATGCTTCCAAAGTCTTCTACTACGTCTTCTTCTGCCTTGGGCTCTTTCCTGATGTCATCGGCGGTTACTTCGCCGCCGCAATTGCGGGGAGAAACTTCCTACTTCATGGAATCGTTGTTGGAATCGTATTGGTTGCCATTGAGGGTATGTTAGGTCTCCTTATTGGCTATCTCCGACCAAGCCATGATCCGTTCACATTCAAGTACGTTATGCTTATGCTTTTTACTGTCTCGCAAGCAGCAGTCGGCGGTGCCATCCGTCAATGGATCCAAAGAAGGAAGGACAGGGCGAAATAAACGGGACAGTCAAGTAGGGTAGGTGCCGCACCTACCTTTTTGGGGTTTGGCATGGCCTGATCGAGCGAATGTAAGATTGGCCGTATTCCTTGTTTCGATGTAACCTGCGGTTGTGCGAACACCCAATGAAACAGGGTGGGTCTCCAGACTCGCATGGAGATGAGTGGTTGCGTGTTGAGTAGCGCTGCGATTTCAAGAAGGCGCGCTCAGAAGGTAGGTGCGGCACCTACCCTACCAGCTGTGTGTGCAGCAAAGCAAAAACAGGTAATAGCAATCACTCCCGCCGGCGAATACGAACACTAGCGGCGTGGCCCGTAAGGCCTTCCTTCTGGGCCAGCAGCACGACGTCGTCGGCTGCGTCTTCCAAGCCCTCTTGGGTGAACTGGATGACGCTGCCCGCTCGGAGAAAATCGTTGGCCGTTAGGCCGCTGGCAAAGCGGGCCGTGGCGCCAGTTGGCAACACGTGTGACGGGCCGGCCACGTAGTCGCCCAGTGCCACCGGGCTGAATTGCCCCAGAAAGATCGCCCCTGCGTGGCGGATTTGTTGCAGCAGCTCCTCGGCGTCGTCGCAGGCGATGTGCAGGTGCTCGGTTGCCAATTGGTTGGCCAGCTGGGTCGCTTCATCTCGATCCTCAACGACGATCAAGGCCCCGAACGATTCGAGCGACTGGCGCGCCAAGTTGCCCCGCTCAAGCTGGTCGAGCTGTAGAGCCAAGGCGTCGGCCACCTGGTCCACGAGCGATTCGATCCAAGTAATCAAAATGCTCGAGCCGGGGGCATGCTCTGCTTGAGCGATCAGATCGGCGGCGATCCACTCCGGCGGTGAGCTCTGGTCGGCAATGACAATCACTTCGCTTGGCCCGGCAATCGAGTCGATGTCGACCTCGCCATAGACAAATTTCTTGGCCAGCGCGACAAACAGATTACCTGGCCCGACTATTTTGTCGACCCGCGGCAAGCCCTGCACGCCGTACGCCAGGGCCGCAACTCCTTGCGCTCCGCCGACCCGATAGACCTCGTCGACGCCCAGCTCGTGACAAGTTGCCAGCAGATCTTGATTGTAAGAACCAAACGGCGTGGGTGGCGCAATGACCACCAACTGCTGAACACCCGCCGCCTGGGCCGGCACGGCCGTCATCAGCACGGTCGACGGATAGGCGGCCGCACCTCCGGGCACACAGATGCCGACCCGTTCCAGCGGCAGATAGCGCTGCCGGAGCAACCCACCCTCGGGCATGTCGACGCTTACATCGCAGTGCAGGATGGCTCGCTGAAACAGCAGAACGTTTTCGCGAACGCGTCGAACGGTTTCTAAGAACTCAGGATCGGCCGCGGCATGGGCAGCTGCTAATTCGTCGGCTGGGACGCGAAGCGCGTCGGCAGTGAGTTGCTTGCCGTCGAACTTGTCCGTGTAGTGGAGCACCGCTTCCAGGCCCCGTTGGCGGACGTCGCGGCAAATCGTCTCGACCGTCTGATGAGGGGAGAGGGGTTCGCCGAAGACCTCGATTGTCTTCTGCCGGCCCGCTTCGCTCACAACGTGTCCTTCGGGTGCCAGCTTTTGGCGGAGCGCCGCGATCTGGGACTCGGCTTCAGCCTCGCTGGTATCAATGCGCTGGATGGAAACGGGCGTCGGCATGGGGGGGGTTTCACTTCTTGTGATCGTGGTGAGGATGGTCGATAATCGGCGGGCCGGGGGTAGACCTGTTCCCTACGGTTCTTGGACTGGCGATTATTGGCAATGCTTCAGCCGACTGTGGTAGTTCGAACAAAGATATAACCACGGAGCCACGGAAAGCACGGAGTTCGGAAGGCGGATCGAGAATTTATTTTCTCCTCGAAATCTCTCCTCTCAATTCAGACCTTTCTTATTCCTTAATCGTTTTCTCTGTGGCCTCCGTGCCTCCGTGGTGAATCCTACTGCAGATGGCTGAATAATTACGCTTATTGTTCCCTGGAGTCGATGAAAATGAAAGGTGCCGATTCGATTCGCGTCGATCTGGCCAGTGATACACTCACTCGCCCAACGGCGGCGATGCGCGAAGCGATGGCCCAGGCCGAGGTTGGCGACGACGTCTTTGACGAAGACCCGACCGTCCAGGCCTTGGAGGCCCGGATCGCCGAGCTGCTCGACAAACAGGACGCCATTTATGTCCCTTCAGGTTCGATGGGCAACCAGATTGCCGTCCGCCTGCATTGCCAGCCGGGCGACGAGTTGCTCTGCGAGGCGAGCTGTCACCTGCACAATATCGAGCAGGCGGCGCACGTGCAGCTCCGAGGGGTCGCGTCACAGCCGATCGCCGGTCGGGAGGGAATTCTGCAGGTGGAGCAGCTCGCCGCCCACGTTCGGCCTGAAAACGATCACATGGTGCGGACGCGGCTGGTCTGCCTGGAAAACACCCACAATAGGGCTGCCGGGCGGATTTTGCCTCTGGAGAACGCGCAGAACATCTGCCAGTGGGCGTCCGAGCAGGGCCTGGCCAGCCACTTGGACGGCGCCCGGCTATTCAACGCCCAGGTCGCCACCGGCACACCCGCGGCCGATTGGGCCCGGCTTTTTGATACGGTGAGCGTCTGTTTCAGTAAAGGGCTGGGCGCTCCGGTCGGCTCGGCACTGTGCGGCACCGCGGAGTTGATTCGCCAGGCCAGAAGGCACCGCAAGCTGCTCGGCGGGGGCATGCGCCAGGCCGGCATTATCGCTGCCGGCGCGTTATACGCGCTGGATCACCACGTCGACCGCCTGGCCGAGGACCACGCCACGGCCCAACAGCTTGCCGAGGCGATCCGCCAGCTCGACGGCCTGACGTTGCAACCCGACACGATCGATACGAACATGCTCATCTTCCGCGTCGATGAGCGACTGGGCGATGCGGCCAGTTTCTGCGATCGATTGCGCGATCAGGGCGTCCGCATGTTGCCGATCAGCGCACAGCAGGTTCGCGCGGTGACGCACATGGATGTTTCCCCAGAACAGGTAAACGAGGCGTGCCAGGTGCTCGGTCGTTTGGTGGAGTGATGGACCCGCAGCGATTGGTCAGCTATTCGCCGCGGAAGATCAGTTCGCGGAACGACGTCCATTCCGGCACGTGCGGTTGATGATTCTCGTTGCAGACCAGTTCGGTAATCCAGGCGTCCATGCTTCGCAGCCGTTCGGCCAGTTGTTCGACGCAGTTGAGCGTCAACTTCAACGCGACGGGGTTTCCAGCCGAAAACTGCCGGTCGTAGTCTTCACGGGCGATGCACAACAGCTCCATGTCGGTTTGAGCAATCACGTCGGCCGAATGAGGCGAGGGGTGGAAGAAAGACATCTCGCCGAACTGTGTGTTCGGACCAAGCTCGGCCAGCTGCAGATTGCAGCCTCTCTCGGTGCGGCGGACCACCTTGCAGCGGCCTGACAGGACGATCCAGAGGTTATTCTTCAACTGGCCCTGGGTCATGATTTGCTCATTCGGCGAGACTTCGACCCGCTGGGCAATCTGCAACACCTGACGGCATTCGTCGGGTGTCATCCCGCGGCACAGCGGCACCGCGCTAAGGTCTTCTTCGGTCACGGTGCGTTACTCCAAGTAGGATTGTTCGATGGACGATCGAAGAAAGACGATCTCTGACGGGGTCGCTCGATCGTATTTCAACTTTGTGCGTCTGCTTTCTGAATCTTCCATTAGACCGTTCTACGCGATTCCGGCCAAGACGGTGGCTCGGCCGACGCGGCTGATGGCCTGCATGAACGCCGCCGTGCGGAGGCTCACATCTCGCTCTCGCGACAGGTCCCACACCTCTTCAAACGCGGAGGAGAGCACCCGATCGAGTTCCTGCCGAACCCGGTCGAGATTCCACTGGTAATACTGCCGGTTCTGGACCCATTCAAAATAGCTAACCGTCACGCCGCCGGCGTTGGCCAATACGTCGGGCACAATGGTCGCACCCTGCTCGAAAAGCAGCTTGTCGGCATGGGGCCAGACCGGCGAGTTGGCCGCCTCGATGATCAGCTGGGCACGAATCTTCGGGGCGTTCTCCACGGTGATCACACCCCCCAAGGCCGCGGGAACTAGCATTTCCACGTCCAGCTCTAACAGCTCCTCGTTGGATATCTGGTCGGCAGGTTCATAACCGGCTAACGACCCTTGATGCTCTCGGGCATAGCGCAAGGCATGGGGAATGTCGATCCCCGTTTCGCAATGGTAACCGCCGCTGACGTCGCTGATGGCGACTATCTGACATTGGGCCGACTGAAGAAAGCTGGCTGCGTGGGAGCCGACGTTGCCGAATCCCTGAATCGCGACGCGCGTATCTTGCGGCCGACAGCCCAGACGGCTGAGCGTTTTCAGGGCCACAATGCCAACGCCTCGGCCAGTCGCTTCAGCCCGGCCAGGGATGCCGTAATGATCGACCGGTTTGCCAGTCACCACGCCCGGATTGAAGCCGTGATATTTGTTGTACTGGTTCATAATCCAAGCCATCACGTCGGCATTGGTCCCCATGTCGGGCGCGGGGATGTCGGTGTCGGGACCGATGACATCGTGAATCTCGTCGACAAACTTACGGGTGATCCGTTCCAGCTCGCGGCTGCTAAGCGTACTAACGTCAACCGCAATGCCGCCCTTGGCGCCGCCATAAGGGATGTTCACCAGAGCCGTTTTCCAGGTCATCAGCGAGGCGAGGCTGCGCACCTCGTCCAGGTTGACCTCCGGATGGAACCGCAAGCCTCCCTTCATCGGGCCGCGGGCATTATCGTGCTGGACGCGGAAGCCGATCAGTGTTTGCAGCTCGCCGTTGTCCCGTTCGATCGGAATCTGGACTCGAAGTTCCCGCTTGGGGGTCAGCAGCAAGGTCCGCATGTTGTCGGTCAGCTCGAGCTGATCGGCTGCACGGTTGAAATAGAGCTTGACCGCCTCAAACGCTTTCATTTTCTCTCGCCGCTAAAGATGGCTGGTAAGATAGCCCAGTTCGGGTGGATAATACGCGGTAGGGGCAAAGCGTACAAGCAAGGCTTTGCACGGCTCCTAGTGGGTTGCCGCGAACGCCCGAAACGCAATTCGACAGACCCGATTCACCGTTCAGCACGACCAAATTGCCCGTGTCCGATCTGCAGTTCCAAAGCGACGATCCCCAGCAGTCGATGCGTGACCGAAACGCACATCGACGTGGCAAGCGCTCCTCCTGGCGTTGGTTTTGGTATGTCGAGGCAGTGATAGCAGTTCTGATCGTCTTGGCTGCAGGCTATTACTATTTCATCCGTGAGAACGTCCCGCCCGACAGACGGCAACCGGATCCTGATGCTGAAGCAGTGGTTGCCCAACCCAGTCAACCTGAATCGGCAGCCGAGGAGTCGGGCCCGCCGCCGCGAGAGATCGCGGTTCAAGATGATGGCCAACTGTTGTGGATATCACCTACCGCGGGCCCGCCTATCGATTTGAGCTACGTCCCAGCCGGGACGCAGCTGCTGGTGCATCTGCGGCTGGGGGAGCTGGCGGAACATCGCGAAGGGGAGAAAGTTTTCGCTGCGCTGGGTCCCTGGGGCCAATTGGCAGCAGCGGAGATTCAACAGCAGACCGGCGTCAGTTGGCACGAGATCGATCAATTGCTGCTGGCTGTCACACCGCGCCAAGATGGTTCGCTCGGCTATACTCTTAGAGCGACATTTACCGAGCCCTGGACCGAGCAACAGTTGGCCGAGCGGTTTC
>Ga0315336_1006140_pt1 | contig 12537 bp, 13 predicted proteins | sample ASW5metaG_FD_204512 | JGI IMG/M metagenome (GOLD analysis project Ga0315336, IMG submission 204512) | Ammonia-oxidizing marine archaeal communities from Monterey Bay, California, United States - ASW #5 | ecosystem: Environmental > Aquatic > Marine > Intertidal zone | place: USA: California...
CTTTTGAAGCCTTGAGCGCTTGCTCTGGAGTGCCCCCTTGAGCAACGACGTGCCCGTTTAGTAAGGCGACCCACCTTCCCGCATATGGATCAGGTGGCTGCTCTATCTGGGGCTTAATGCCAGGCATGCCTATTCGTCGGGAGGAGTGTATTTGTCCAAGTCGACGACTCCGATAAAAGGCAAGTCGCGATAATACTCATCGAGGTCGAGACCGTAACCAAATACGAATTTGTCTTTGATGTCAAATCCAACGTAGTGAATGGGAACATCCACTTCCCGCCTTTCTGTCTTATCCAGAAGTGTGCATGCTCGCAATGTTTTTGGATGTCGCGCTTCCAGCAATTCCATCACCGATGAAAGCGTTTGTCCACTATCTATTATGTCTTCAACGATAAGCACGTTGCGGTTTTGGATGTTTGTCCTGATATCCATTGTGATACGCACCATGCCACTTGACTCGCGCGCGCCCACACCATAGGAAGATACCGCCATAAAATCGATAGTATGCGGGATGCTTATCTGGCGCATGAGATCGGTCAGGAAGAGAACCGCACCTCGCAGGAGGCAGATCATGAGCAACTCTTCCCCAGCGTAGTCCTTGCTGATTTGCGCACCAAGCTCTGCTATTCGCTTCTTGAGCTGTTCTTCGGTGATGAGGACTTCGCTGAGTAATTCTTCGTAGGGCGGCAGAGCGTGCATATTACGCTGGAACCTCATGATGCATACGGCAGCGAGCCTCATAAAGCTCATCTGCACCTACGATTACAACTGGATCGTTGTAATGGGCTGGTTTGCCATCAACGAGTCTTTGGGTCCGTGAAGCGGGGTCTGCACACACCATGCAAATGGCGTGGAGTTTATCCACGCGTTCTGCCTGGGCTGTGAGCGTTGGCATGGCCCCGAAAGGTTCACCTCTAAAATCCGTATCTAGCCCGCTGATGATCACGCGGATACCTTCATCGGCTAAATAATTGGCAATGGCGATTATTTCCTTATCAAGAAATTGTGCCTCATCAATTCCCACCACTGTAGTGTCCTTCCCAAGTTTGGAGCGAATGTCGGCAGCTTTTTCAATCGGGATGGCATCATATTCGCCACCCGCGTGAGACGTGACCTTCGATTCAGCGTAACGAGTATCGATAGCAGGTTTGAACACCAGCACTTCCTGCTTGGCAATGCTGGCGCGACGTAATCTGCGAATTAGTTCATCTGATTTGCCGCAGAACATAGAACCAGTGATTACTTCTACGGAGCCTCTCTTCTCGCTCATGTATCCTCTTTGGGGCTAGTTAGAATATTTGTAGATATTATTTACGAAACTGGTTGCTGAGCTAGTGTACTTGAACTTTCAGAGCTTATCAACCAAGCCAGCCTGATAATGTGTTTAAATGAAAAACGCGCGGCATCGCCGCGCGTCGGGGTCAAAATAGTATAGCTGCTATTCAGCTTCAGGGACGTCGTAGCCTAAGCGGCGCAATGCCTTCTTTGTATCGGCTAAGGACTTGCGACCAATGCCATCCAATTCCAGCAGGGCATTATCGCCGCCAGCGAGCCGTTCAAGGAAGGCGCCGGCTGTTTCGATGCCGCCCTTTTTGAAAGCATCCAAGGCTCGCTTGCCCAATTCGAGTTCGGCAAGCGGGCGTTCAGGAGTAACCTGAGAGGCAGCTTTGGCATCCTTCTCCTCAGCAAACTTTGTGCGAGCTTCAAGGCGTTTGTAGAAGCGGTCTACTTGTCCCTCGGTATCGACAATGCGCTGCTCACCCGTATAGAATGGGTGGCATTCAGAGCAAATGTCCACGCGTAGTTCAGGCATGGTGGAGCCGGTTTCCCAGTTGTTTCCACAGGCGCAAATTATTTTTGCGTCCGGATAATATTTGGGGTGAATATCTGTCTTCATAATTGATCCTCTAGCGAGCTGAAATAAATTAAGCTCAGCCCTTATTTAGCAGGAATAACGCTTACGCGCTTTCGGCCCTTGGAAACAGTATCGTAAAAGACTTCTCCATCAACCGTTGCAAAGATGGTGAAATCTCTGCCTAATCCCACGTTTGTTCCAGGTTTGATGCGAGTGCCTGTTTGACGAACGAGAATATTTCCCGAGCGCACAATTTCACCCGCAAAGCGTTTCACGCCTCGGCGTTGTGCGTTACTGTCGCGACCATTGCGGCTGGAGCCGCCACCTTTTTTATGAGCCATAATTTCCTCGCAGTAGTTCCTGCAAATTAGGGAAGGCTATAGCCTTCCTTCTTTAGAAGCTTCTTAATATCTTCAAGCGCTTTGGGGCCGAGGCCCTTGATGGCAAGGACTTCGCTATCGCCTGATTCCAGACTTTTCAACAACTGGCTTACGGTGCTAATCTCTGCACCCTCTAAGAGTTCAACAGTCTTTTCAGCGATATCGAAACCACTCAGCTTGCGCCTGGTAGAGGGTGCCGCAGTTTTGGCAGCTTCCTTCTTAGCGGGTGCTGCCTTAGTGGCTTTGGGAGCCTCTTTCTTTGGAGCTGCGGCTGCTTTGGCAGGCTTTGCCTTTTCTGCTTTTGCGGGCGCTGCCTTTGGAACCCCTGCAGCCTGAATATTTTCAATCATCAGGCGGGTGTAGTATTGGCGATGACCTTTCTTGAGGCGGTATCGTTTTCGGGGGTGATATTTGAAAATGATCACCTTGCGACCCTTGAATTCTTCAACTACTGTGGCAGCCACTTTAGCGCCCGAAACCATAGGTGTTCCGATGACTACATTTTCGCCGTCGGATACCAATAGAATGTCTTTGAGATCCACTTTTTTACCGGCTTCAAGGTTGAGACGATCGACTTCGATCGTTTCGCCTTCTACCGCTCTATATTGTTTACCGCCGCTTTGAACAATGGCGTAGCGCATGTGCGCAGCCTCCAAGTATCATGTGCCCAACCAAGCCTTTCTGTTGGGGTAATAGGTTCGTTACAACAACAAGCCCCAGCAGTTCGCTGCCAGGGCAGTGCGGACGCCATTATAAAGGAAATAATCAGCAACTGTCAACAAAGCCGAGGCATGTTGAGATCACTTTTGTGAGCTAGATACTCCCAATGCTTTAAGGGCATTTGCCCCCCGCACAAAAACGCTTAGCTTGATATGATTGGGGGAATTTAAATTCAAACACGAAGAGGATCCCGTGTTTCGCTGAGGAGCATCACAATGTCACAGAAATGGGTTTATCAGTTTGATGAAGTAGAAGAAGCCGAAAAGGCTGTTGGTGGGGAATGGGAAGCTGTGCGCTCCCTTTTGGGTGGGAAAGGCGCTAATTTGGCAGATATGACTCGCCTAGAGATTCCAGTCCCTCCCGGATTTTCCGTCAGCACAGAGGCTTGCAACGCCTATTTGGACGCTGGCGAAAAGTTCCCAGAAGGTATGTGGGAAGAAGTTCTCAATGGAATAAAGAAAACCGAAAAGGCCACTGGGCGGACCTTTGGCAGCGGCAAGGACCCTTTATTGGTGTCGGGTCGATCTGGCGCAAAATTCTCCATGCCAGGCATGATGGATACGGTGCTGAATATTGGGCTGAACGATGAAACCGTAAAGTCGCTAATTGAGCTTAGCGGTGATGAGCGCCTTGTTTATGACCTTTACCGTCGGCTTTTCCAAATGTTCGGCACCGTAGTGCTCGGTTTGGACGACGATGCTTTTGAAGATTTGATTGAGGCGCGCAAGAAAAAGGCGGGCGCGAAATTAGATGTTGATCTTGAGGCCGAAGATTGGAAGGCACTTAGCGAAGAGTTTAAAGCGCTGGTGAAGGCTGAGTGGGGACAGGATTTTCCCCAGGATGCGTATGAACAGTTGCGCCTGACCGTTGAAGCCGTTTTCAAATCATGGAATGGCAAGCGTGCTATTGATTACCGTAATGCCGCGGGAATCTCTCACGACCTGGGTACGGCAGTAAACATCGTGACAATGGTCTTCGGCAATATGCGCGAAGCATCCGGCACGGGTGTGGCCTTTACGCGAGACCCGGCAACCGGAGAAAGGGTCCTTTATGGGGATTACCTGCTCAATGCGCAGGGCGAAGATGTAGTGGCGGGCACGCGGAATACGAACCCGATTGCTGAAATGGAAAAAGAACTGCCCGAAGCTTTTGCTACTTTTGTGAAGATCGGTGAAAAGCTGGAACTGCATTATAAGGAAATGCAGGATGTGGAATTCACTATTGAAAACGGAAAACTGTGGATGCTGCAAACACGGGATGGAAAACGAACCGCCAACGCAGCAGTGCGCATCGCCACCGAAATGGTGGAAGAAGGCTTGATTAGCAAGAAAGAAGCGGTCATGCGAGTAAGCCCCGAGCAGGTGGACACCCTGCTGCATCCCCAATTTGACGTTAAGGCAAGCAATGCAGCCAGGGATGAGGGGAATCTTTTTGCAACTGGCGTGAATGCCTCTCCGGGTGCAGCAGTTGGCCGCGTTTATTTTGACGCAGATACTTCGGAACGGATGGCCAAAGAAGAAGGGCAGGATGTGATTATGGTTAGGCCATTCACTCGCCCGGATGATGTGCACGGCATGTTAGCTTCCAAGGGCATTCTCACCAGTGAAGGTGGGGCGACCTCGCATGCTGCTGTGGTTGCCCGCCAATTTGGCGTGCCCTGTGTAGTGGGCGCCTCCGATGTAAAGATCGATTTGGATAAGGCACACATGCAGGTGAATGGCCGGCAAGTGAGTGAGGGAGATTGGATTTCAGTGGATGGTAGTACAGGCGAAGTTTTTCTGGGGCAGATGCCCACCGAATCACCGGAGCTGGACGAGCAAAACGAACTGCTGACATTGCTCTCCTGGGCAGATGAGTTTGCCGAGGCGAAAAGCGATGCGCGCGGCGAAGGCGGGCCAACGCGTGGATTGCAGGTGTGGGCAAATGCGGATTACCCCGCGGATGCAGAGCGTGCCCGCTTGTACGGTGCGCAGGGGATAGGGCTATGCCGAACGGAGCACATGTTCTTTGAGACGGAGCGACTGCCCATTGTTCAACGCATGATTTTGGCTGACAGTGAGGAAGAGCGCAGTAAGGCAGTCTTTGAACTGCTGCCCTTCCAGCAAGCTGATTTCGACGGCCTATTCCGAGCAATGGACGGCTACCCTGTGATCATTCGGCTGATCGATCCACCTTTGCACGAGTTTTTGCCGAATGTGGAAGAACTGATTGAAGAAGTAACTGAAATGCGCACGAAGGGCGAAAACAAAGGCCTGGCAGAAAAAGAAAAATTGCTAGAGCAAGTGCGTGGGATGCACGAGAGCAACCCGATGATGGGTATGCGCGGAGTACGCCTGAGCGTGATGCGCCCTGAAATTGTGGAGATGCAAGTGCGGGCCATTTTCCAGGCTGCGGCGGCGGTGGCGAAAGATGGTGTAAGGGCGATGCCAGAAGTAATGATCCCGCTTGCCAGCCATGTCAATGAGCTCAAATTTGTTCAACCCCGCCTGGAGAGAATTGCCTCGGATGTCATGAAGGCTGAAAGCGTGAATATTGACTACAAATTTGGCACGATGATCGAAATTCCGAGGGCGGCACTCACTGCTGCAGAAATCGCAGCTGAGGCTGAATTCTTCTCCTTTGGGACGAATGATCTTACGCAAATGACCTACGGTTACAGCCGGGATGACGCTGAAGGTAATTTCTTGCTGGAATATGTTGAGGATGGCATTTTGCCTTACAACCCCTTCCAGAGTATTGATGAGGATGGGGTGGGCCGCTTGATGGGCCTGGCTGTTGAGGAGGGCCGAAAAGCGCGCAAGGATCTGGAAGTGGGCATTTGCGGTGAACACGGCGGCGATCCGCAATCGGTTCAACTATGCCACAATTTGGGATTGAACTATGTGAGTTGTTCCCCCTTCCGAGTGCCAATTGCACGCCTGGCTGCTGGTCAGGCTTCTGTAAGAGACATGAGCAACTAAGGAAAGAGCCCGAAAAATGTGAAAAGACCTCCGTCAGGAGGTCTTTTTTTATCCGAAAATTGGAAGCTTCAGTCGACCAGACCGTATTTTATGGCTAGCACAGCGGCCTGGGTGCGGTCGCTAACCTCCAGCTTGCTGAGGACTGCGCTGACGTAATTTCGTACGGTGCCTTTGGTGAGGTGCAGGCGCTCGGAAATGTCGGAGTTGGTGAATCCCTGGGCGATCAATTTGAGAACCTGCAGTTCGCGCTCACTGAGATCAAGCGCCAGTGTAGTGTGCTTACCTTCGGAATTTTTAGCGACTTGGGCCAATAGTTTGCCACCAATGGAAGGATCAATGTGGGATTCGCCTGCAACGGTGCCTTTCACGGCGGCGACCAATTCCTGGCCAGGTGTCCCTTTTAGCAAATAACCAAGCGCGCCACTGCGCACGGCATCAAAGACCCAATCGTCCTCACCAAAGGTGGTTAGTACCAGGACTTTGACTTCCGGCAAGTGTTTGGTGATTTCGCGCGTTGCCTGGATACCATTCATCCCCGGCATATTCAAATCCATGAGCACCAAATCGGGACTTTTCTCTTTTGCGAGTTCAATGGCACGTAGTCCATCTTCGGCAAGCCCGACGACTTCAATCTCATGATCGGCATTGAGGATCATTTCCAGACCCTCGCGAACTACTGCTTGATCATCACAAATCACAATTCGAATCATATGGCCTCAATAGCGTAAATCTACCGTTGTCCCTTTTCCCAGTTTGCTTTTTACTTTTAACTTGGCACCAATAAGTTCGGCGCGTTCCCGGAGGAGTTGAATACCCAGACGTTCGTTTTGATCGACAGAATCAGCATCGAAACCAGAGCCGTTATCTTCAACGCTCAGACGCAAACTTTGTTTGGTCTGTTTGAGAAGAAGTTTCACCTTTTGGGCGTTGGCATGACGTGCCACATTTTCCAGCGATTCCTGGGCGATACGATAAAAAGTTTGCTCAATTTCGGGGTCAATGTCGTCTAAATCTGTTTGAATGTCCAGATCTGCTTTCCAGTTATTGCGTTTGGCAAAATCTTCTGCCAGGGCCCTAACGGCTAAGGCCAGGCCCATATCCTCCAGCGGAGCTGCGCGCAGGTTCTTGAGTGTACGGCGCGTCTCGTTGAGCCCGTCCCGAGTTGTTTGCAGCATAAGGTCAACCATCTCTTGCGCTTTGGCTGGGATCTTTTTCCAGGCTGTGTTGAGCGCCTCAAGCTGGACAGTAAGCCCACTTAAGGTGTGGGCAACAGTATCGTGCAGTTCGCGAGACAGACGATTTCGCTCCCGGCTAGTGGCCAATTGCTCAAGGGTGCTGGAGTGTCTGACAAGTTGACGATTGGCCTCTTCAAGAGCGACCCGCTGCTCGCGCTGAGAGCGCACCAGGCGGTTGATGACCAGGCCTAAGATGACGAAGGAAAAGCTGCGCGTTAGTAGACGGCCATAGACAATCGGTTTGTCGGACGGTTGAAATTCTCGAGGAATATTGAAGGGGGGATTGGCCTGGGGCAGAATCTCGTTAAGCAAGGCCTCCGAACCTGCAATTGCGATTACAAAGACAATAACGATGGGCAGGTCGAATTGCCAAGCCACCAGGATAAGCAATATGAAGAGGAAGGCGTCTGGTTGCCAGAAACGGGCGAATGGGCTGAGCACGTAGGGTTCCAGCAATAGACCGACGGCCGCAATGAGCAGGCCAATTGGTAAATACGCTCGCCCGAGTTTGTGCTGAACCTTTTTCCAGTTTAAGTAAATTACCAGCAGCAGCATCCAGACTAGTGCGGCAATTAGGAAGGGCAGGTTACTCTCGTTTAACTCAAATCTGCCACGCTCTTCGGGCAAGTAAAACTGGCCACCTAGGGCTAATATCGCCAAGGTTAAACGGACGCCGGCAAACCAGCGAAAAACTTGCAGCAGCCCAGGTTCAATCTCTTTATTCATTCTCTGCATCGGAAATCCATCTTAGCACAAAGACATAGAAGGGGATATTTACTCTTGTCACCCCCCTGGGAGCAGCCTATGACTGCTGTCATAGTGTTTTCCTAGGCTTGATTACGCGGCTCACTACCCTGAAAACATGGCGGTAGCTATCCTAAGTGCATCACTATTTAACCAAAATAGGAGTAAACAATGAATGCAGAAACAATGAAAAAACCCTGGATGATAGCGCTGATTATTTTGGCTGCTGTGGGATTGATCGCGCTCGGCTTTTTTGGCTCGCGCATGATCCTTGACAATCAATTTAGGGATGGAGGATTCCCACGAGCCCCGTTTGGCGGTGGAACTGCTTTTGGCGGTGGGGAACGAGCTGGCGGTGAAGTTATCGCAATAAGTGCTGCCTTGCTGAGCATTGAATCCGTCGATGGGGATGTCCTTGAATTCAATATCAACAGCGAGACTGAAATATTTGTTGAGGGCGGATTGGACGCACTTGATCAAGGTAGTTTTGCGATTGTGCAATATGAAAGCGGAGATGATGGAAGCCTAATTGCCCTTTCAATTGGAAGCCAGCCAGAAGGTGGTGAAGGCAGGCCAGACGCTCCTGCTGGGGGCGGCGGAGGCGGGGGGCGCGGCAGTGGCGGTGGCCAGGGCCAGAAATAGGAACTTTGGTTGAGGGCCAGTGCATTTACTGGCCCTCATCTTTGAGACAAACAATTTATCAGGAGAGAGAAGATGCTTAAAAAGTTGAGAAATTACTTTGGAACAATTTCACAGTCCACTGCTGCTGGCTTTGCCAGATTCGGCAGCTGGCTATCAAAAATATTCAATACACCGATAAAGAAGATCATTGGCAGTGTTGTGGGCCTAGTGCTCGCGGGTGCACTGATTGGCGGTGTTTCTTTTAGCGCCAGCCAGGAAAATGGAGATGCGACGGCCAGCTTGGAGGTTCAAGCGGTTGAGTTTGGGCAGCTGACAAGCAGCATCGGCGCTACAGGCCAGGTGCGGGCCGGGCAAAGTGCGACATTGAGTTGGGAAACGTCTGGGATTGTTGAGGATATCTTTGTGATCGGTGGGCAGGAAGTTTCGGATGGAGAGGTGTTAGCCAGCCTGGAACAGAGCTCACTTCCGCAAAATGTGATTACGGCACAGTCTGACTTGCTCAGCGCCCAAGAAAATCTTGAGGATCTGTATGAGTCGTTTGAAGGATTGGCTCTGGCTCAGGCTCAAGAAGCTGTGGCGGATGCTCAGGATGCGCTTGATTCAAGTGATTACACATATGCATCCTTGCAAACTCCGGCCAACAGTACGGACATTGATGAAGCTTACGTGGACGTGCTGCTGGCTCAACAAGCACTGGATAAAGCGCAGGATGATTACGATCCCTATTCCAATAAATCGGAAGACAATCTGACGCGGGCTTCTCTGCTTGCAGCGTTGGGGAATGCGCAGGATGACTACGATTCTGCTGTCCGTACTTACAACAGCTTAATCAACGGTGCAAACAGTACAGAACTAAGTGTGGCCGAAGCTGATTATTCTGTGGCTGCCGAAAATCTGTTGGCTGCCCAAGTGGAATATGAACGTTTATTAGCCGGGCCTACTAGCGCGGAAATTGCTGCAGCGGAGGCGCAGGTAGTTGCAGCCGAAGCCAGTATGAAACATGCGCTCGTCGAGGCGCCTTTTGATGGCGTGATTACGGCCGCTTACCCACAAGAAGGTGATGTGGTTACTAGCCAGGTCGAGGCTTTTCGCATTGATAACCTCTCCGAGTTGTTCGTTGATGTCGAAGTCAATGAATTGGATGTCAATCAAGTAAGGGTTGGACAAAGTGTGACGATCACTCTTGACGCCATCCGCAATGAGGAATTTAGTGGGGAAGTGAGCAGTGTTTCATTGGCTGGAGATGATTCTTCAGGAGTGGTGAATTTTGCAGTAACGATTCAAATCTTCGGTGTGGACGAGCGGATTAAGCCGGGCATGACAGCCGCCGTGGAAATACAGGTGAGCGAAGAAGCTGCCATGCTGCTAGTACCCAACCAGGCGATCCGCCTGGAGAATGGGCTACAGGTGGTTTATGTAATGAACGCTGAAGAAGGACTGCAGCCAGTGGCAATCACTTTGGGGCAATCTTCTGACTCGCTCAGCCAAGTGGTCTCGGGCAATCTCACTGAAGGAGATCTTATCGTACTGAATCCAATCAGTGAAAACATTGCAAGTGAAGATGGCGGCACGGGACTCGGCGCTTTGCGCGCATTAGGTGGAGGACCTCCCGGGGGGGGCGGCGGCGCTGGTGGCGGTGGTAGAGAGGGCGGAGGCCAGCAATGAGCAAGTGGGTGGTTGAAGGCCGGGATCTGACCAAGACTTACCAGATGGGCGAAATGCAGGTGAAAGCCCTGAGAGGCGTTTCGATCAAGATCAAAAGGGGTGAAGTGGTGGCCATCGTGGGCCCCTCGGGTTCGGGAAAATCCACGATTATGAATATCCTGGGTGCGCTGGATAGACCCAGTTCCGGTGAATATTTTCTCAGTGGAGAAAGTGTGGCGCAGATGGACGACGAACAGTTAGCCGATATTCGAAATCGCAAAGTGGGCTTTGTTTTCCAGAGCTTCAATTTGCTGCCGAGGGCCACGGCGTTAAGTAATGTGGAGCTTCCTCTGCGCTATTCAAGCCAGAATGGTTTCAGCCGCAAAGAGTTGGCCAGTGAGGCTCTCAAGGCTGTCGGCCTGGCTGATCGCATGGACCACCGCCCCAACGAACTCTCTGGCGGGCAGCAACAAAGGGTGGCGATTGCCAGAGCGCTGGTTAATCAACCTTCGATCGTGATGGCCGATGAACCAACCGGAAACCTCGATTCAAAATCGGGCAAGGAGGTGATGGAACTGTTGCTGCACATGAATAAGGAAAGTGCAGCAACTCTGATCATCATCACTCATGACCTAAATATAGCTAAGCAGGCTCAACGAACGATCACGCTGCGTGATGGAAAGGTGGTGGAGTAATCATGGAATACAGTCGCTCATTTATGGAAGCTTTTGAAAGTATCCTGTCTAACAAGCTGCGATCGAGCCTGACGATGCTTGGAATCGTAATCGGCGTAGCAGCTGTAATCTCGATGCTGGCTATCGGCACAGGCGCCGAAGATTCGATCACAAGCCAGATTGAAGGGATTGGAGCTAATGTGCTTTTTGTGCAGTCTGGCGGCGATGCGACAAATCCTGAAGTGCTAACGCTCAAAGACGCCGAAGCGATTGGCGACAGTGGACGTGCACCTTCTGTACTTACTGTTGCGCCGACATTGCAAGGAAGCGTGACGGTTAGTGTGGCTGGAGAAAGTTCGAGTACCAGTATTGTTGCCGCGACCCCCGAATATTTCGTTGCTCAAAATGTGGTCGTTGAGGAGGGCAATGAAATCTCTTCTGCCAATGAAGAGGGTCAGGAAGCTGTCGTCATCCTGGGCACCGATGTAGCCGAGGAACTCTTCGGGTACACAAGTGGATTAGTTGGCGAGAGCGTGCGCATCAATGATCAACCCTTTAAAGTAATTGGGGTTCTTGAAGAGGAAGGTGGTACCGGGTTCGGTAGTTCTGATGATCAAATACTGGTCCCGTTGTCGACCGCTCAATCACGCCTTTTGAGTCGGCCAAATGTGGGCCAGGTGGACCTTATCTATGTCCAGGCCAACGACAGTGAAAGCGTAGACTCCGCTACTGAAGAGGTGTCTCAGATATTACGTGCTCAGCACATTTCCACGCTGGGCGTGGATGATTTTGAAATTCTAAGCACCCAATCCGTATTGGAGACTGCTGAAACGATTACAGACACTTTCACCTTGTTCCTAGGTGGAATCGCCGGGATTTCACTGCTCGTCGGCGGCATCGGTATCATGAACATTATGATGGTTTCCGTCATCGAGCGCACCCGAGAAATCGGCTTGCGCAAGGCAATGGGCGCGCGCAAGACAGATATCTTGTCTCAGTTCCTTATCGAATCGCTGGTTCTCAGTATTGTTGGTGGCCTGGTCGGAATCCTGCTGGGTTGGGCGATTGCCAGCCTGATCGGCGGATTTTCCTTTGGTGGGCCTGAAAGCGAAATTCAGCCAACAGTTAGCATGAACTCCGTGCTGCTTGCAACCCTCTTCTCAGCTTCGGTAGGCATCTTTTTCGGCATCTATCCGGCTAACAGGGCTGCTAGTCTGGAACCTGTTGAAGCACTGAGAAGCGAGTAGACAGTGTAAATTCCCCACCGCTAGGGGTGTGTGTTAATCCACCCCTAGCATTCTTTTCTTGGCAAGTAGATGTTCGTAAAAGGCGTTTCGTTAAGGGCGACCTTATTTCAACGGTCTTCATTGCAAATCAATACAATTTTTCCCGCTACTTCGCCGCTTTCAAGTAATTGATGAGCTCGTGAGGCTTCCTGCAAAGGAATACGCTCATGCACTATGGGGTTAATTTTGCCAGCTGCAAGAAGACCAGCAAGCGTAGATAAATCTTCGTCGTAAGGTTCAATCACGCCGTAATTGATGACTTCTCTATTTTCAGTGCCTGCTAGATTGACGTTCTCGATTTTTTTACTCATGCTCGCAAAGTCCTGCGGGGAGCTTAGGAAACCAAAGACGATGTATTTTCCATTGGGCATTAAGCTCTTATAAGCTGTTTTGAAAT
>Ga0315336_1006142_pt1 | contig 12532 bp, 8 predicted proteins | sample ASW5metaG_FD_204512 | JGI IMG/M metagenome (GOLD analysis project Ga0315336, IMG submission 204512) | Ammonia-oxidizing marine archaeal communities from Monterey Bay, California, United States - ASW #5 | ecosystem: Environmental > Aquatic > Marine > Intertidal zone | place: USA: California...
TTGATCAAGTAGATGATAAAGAATTAGTTGAACTTGTAGAAATGGAATTAAGAGAACTTTTAACTTCTTATGAATTTCCTGGTGATACTATCCCCATCATCAAGGGATCAGCTCTAGCAGCTTTGGAAGGTAAGGATGATGAAATAGGAAAAAACTCAATTTTAGAATTATTGAAAGCCGTTGATGAGTATATTCCTCAACCAACTAGAGTAACAGATAAACCTTTCTTAATGCCTGTTGAGGACGTATTCTCGATTTCAGGAAGAGGAACAGTTGTTACAGGAAGAATTGAGCAGGGAGTTGTAAAAATTGGTGAGGACATCGAAATTCTAGGCATTAAAGAAACTCAAAAAACAGTTTGCACAGGTGTTGAAATGTTTAGAAAGCTTTTAGACTCCGGGGAAGCGGGTGACAACGTTGGAGTATTACTTCGCGGAACAAAAAGAGAAGAAGTTGAGCGTGGTCAAGTTTTGGCTAAGCCTGGATCAATCAAACCTCATACTAAGTTTAAAGTAGAAGCATATGTTTTGAAAAAAGAAGAGGGAGGAAGACATACTCCATTTTTCTCAAACTATAGACCCCAGTTTTATTTTAGAACAACAGATGTGACTGGTACAATCAAGCTACCTGAAGGTACTGAGATGGTGATGCCTGGTGACAATATTGCCATGGAAGTGAGTCTTTTATCCCCTATTGCGATGGACAAAGGTTTAAAATTTGCCATTCGTGAAGGAGGTAGAACTGTTGGCGCTGGAGTAGTAGCTGAAATTATAGAATAGTTGCAGGGTAGACTTTCTGTTGGCCTTGCAACTCATTTAGGAGTGTAGTGTCAACGGTTAGCACGTGAGTCTCCAAAACTCGAGGTGAGGGTTCGAATCCTTCCACTCCTGCCAATGTAAAAAAAGTATATGAAAATAGAAAAAAAGAAAACTTCCCCCGCCTTGTTTGTCAGACAAGTTAGGCAAGAGTTACAAAAAGTTACTTGGCCAGAAAAAAAAGATACATTTCTTTCATCTGCTATAGTTATTTTACTAATTATTCTTTTTTCTTTATTTTTTTTATTAACAGATCAGATATGGTCTTTTTCCATTAAAAAAATAATTCAAATAGGTTCAGGATTTTAAATGAGTGAATGTCGTTGGTATGTTTTACATGCTTATTCAGGTTATGAAAAAAAGGTAGCCGATAGTATTTTGGATCAGGCAAAAAAACTAGGCATTTCTGAACATGTAGAAGACATATCTGTTCCAACACAAAATATTGTAGAGGTTAAAAGAGGAGTTCGAATAAATTCTGAGAGAAAAATATTTCCCGGTTATATATTAATTAAAATGAATCTGAACGATGATACATGGCATATAATTAAGAACACTCCTAAATTAAGTGGTTTTTTGGGTGCCAAAGGCAAGCCAATACCGATTAGTAATGCTGAAGCTAAGAGAATATCAGAGCAGGTTGTAGATGGAGTTGAGAGATCAAGACCAGCTGTGATGTATGATATTGGTGAAGAGGTTAAGGTAATAGATGGGCCATTTGCATCGTTTAATGGAGAAGTAGAGCGAATTGATGAAGAAAAAGCTAGATTAAGAGTTGCAGTTTCTATATTTGGCAGATTAACACCAGTTGATCTAGAATATTCACAAGTAGAAAAGGTTTAAATTACTATGGCTAAAGAAATTTTAGAGTTCATTAAATTACAAATTCCAGCAGGTGGGGCTAATCCATCTCCTCCAGTTGGGCCTGCCTTAGGACAACGAGGATTAAATATCATGGATTTTTGTAAAGCGTTTAATGAGAAAACAAAAAATCTTGAAAAGGGGGCTCCAATACCTGTTGTAATTACAGCCTACAAAGATAAAACTTTTAATTTTGTGACTAAATTACCTCCAGTAAGTCATTATTTAAAAAAAGCTGCAAAAATTGAAAAAGGTAATTCTACACCCGGAAGAACAATGGAAGGAAAAGTAACAATGGCAGATGTTAAAAAAATTGCAAAAGAAAAAATGGTTGATTTAAATGCAATTGATTTAGAAGGTGCAGCAAATACGGTTAAAGGTTCGGCACGTTCTATGGGAATGGAGGTTGTTGAGTAAATGAGACAATCAAAAAATAGAAAAAATTTAATTAAGAAACTTGAAATTGGAAAAGTATATGAACCAATAGAAGCTATTAAATTATTAAAAGAAAATTCATATGTCAAGTTCGATGAAAGTCTTGAAGTTGCTGTTAATTTAAAAATTGATTCAAATAAAACTGATCAGAATGTACGTGGTGTACTTAGCCTCCCAAAAGGTACTGGCAAAAAAATTCGAGTTGCGGTGATGGCAAAAGGGGACAAAGCAAAGGAGGCAAGTGATGCAGGAGCTGATATTATTGGGGACGAAGATCTTGCTCAGCAAGTAACTAATGGTAAAATTAATTTTGACTTGCTTATAGCTACACCTGACATGATGCCAACTGTTGGTAAAATAGGAAAAATATTAGGACCTAAAGGTCTGATGCCAAATCCTAAATTAGGTACAGTAACACAAGATGTTAGAAAAGCTGTATCAAATGCTAAAGCTGGCCAAGTTCAGTTTAAAAATGACAAAGCTGGAATCATACATGCTGGTATTGGAAAATTAAATTTTACAGAAGAGGATTTATTACAAAATTTAAAATCATTTTACACATCAATTTCTAAAAGTAAGCCTGATACGGTAAAAGGATCGTTTATAAAAAAAGTTTCCATAGCTTCAACTATGGGATTTGGATTACAGATAAATACAACAAGTTTGCGTTAATCTTAATCCAATATGATAGTAGCAGAAATGTTGCTGTCACCTGTCAAAGACTGTAGGTGCTGCAAAGCTTAATTTCCTGCATAGACTGAAGCAAGTCATTAGATTGGCTTCTTGACAGGTTGTTGTTAACTTGGCTGTCTTGTTAACAATAGCTAACTGAGGGTAACCTCAACACAAACCGGAGTGAAAGTGAAACGTTCTGACAAAAACAATTTCGTTCAAAAACTAAAAGATGAACTCAACAGTTCTTCTTCAGTTATTGTAGCTCATTACGCAGGTTTATCTGTTCTTGAAACAGATAAACTTAGAAAAGAAATGAGAGACAACGGAGCAAAATTCAAAGTTATTAAGAACAGACTTACTAAGCTAGCTCTAGCTGATACTCCTTACGAGTCAATTGCTGATTTATTTTCTGGCCCAACTGCTATTGCTTATTCAAGCGATCCAGTTTTGCCGGCTAAAGTTGCTGTTAGTTTTGAAAAAAAATTAGAAAATTTTAAAATTGTTGGAGGTAGTTCCGATGGCGAAAAAATTGATAAAAGTAAAATTTATTTTTTAGCAACACTTCCATCACTTGATGCTATCAGAGGAAAATTGCTTGGTATCCTAATGGCTCCAGCGAAAAAAATTGCTTCTGTATTACAGGCACCAGGCGGACAATTGGCGCGATTAATGAGTTCACGAAGTGAAGAATTAGGAAAGTCAAACTAGGTTTAAAGGAGAAAAATAATGGCTGATTTAAATAAAATAGTAAAAGATTTATCGTCTCTTTCTGTGATTGAAGCTGCAGAATTAAGCAAATTATTAGAAGAAAAATGGGGAGTGTCAGCTGCAGCACCTGTTGCCGTTACTGCTGCACCAGCTGCTAATGTTGAAGAATCTGCTGCAGAAGAGAAAACTGACTTTGATGTTATTTTAACTGAAGTAGGATCTAACAAGATTGCTGTAATTAAAGAAACTCGTACAATAACAGGTCTTGGATTAAAAGAAGCAAAAGATCTTGTTGAAGGAGCACCAAAACCTCTAAAACAAGGTGTAGCTAAAGCTGATGCTGAAGATATGAAAAAATCTCTTGAAGCAGCTGGTGCAAAAGTAGAATTAAAATAATTATTTTTGAACTCTCGATAAATTTATCGAGAGTTCATCATAAATTTGTAAGGAACAAAAATGAGTCTTGATTTTATAAATTCAAAAAAAATTAGAAGATCCTTCGGTAAAATACCTCTTGTGACATCTTTGCCAAATTTAATTGAAGTTCAGAAAAGATCATTTGATAATTTTTTACAACTAAAAACAAAGCCTGAAGAACGCCAAAATAGCGGAATGCATGCAGTTTTTAAATCTATTTTTCCAATTAATGACTATACTGAAAGAGCAACAGTTGATTTTGTTAGTTATGATATTGGAGTTCCTAGATATGACGTAGATGAATGTTCTCAGCGTGGGATGACATTTGGAGCTCCGTTACTTGTTAACTTTAGATTAATTGTTTGGGATATTGATGAAATAGCTGGAACGAAATCAGTTCGAGATATTAAAGAACAAGAAGTATATATGGGAGATATTCCTTTAATGACAAAAGATGCAACTTTTGTAGTTAATGGTACAGAAAGAGTTGTTGTTAGTCAGATGCATAGATCTCCTGGAGTTTTTTTCGATCATGATTTTGGGAAAACACACACGAGTGGTAAATTCTTATTTAACGCAAGAATAATTCCCTATCGAGGTTCATGGTTAGATTTTGAACATGATGCAAAAAATAATATTCATGCAAGAATAGATAGAAAAAGAAAATTTCCTGTAACAACTTTATTAAAATGCTTAACAAGCTCTATTTCTGAGAAGTACCTAAAGGAGTGTGACAACAAAAAAATCGATCCAGATCCCAGAAAAATCCAGGGTATGTCCGCAGAAGAAATACTTAATTTTTTCTATGACTCAATAGAATATAAAAAAAATAAATTTGGATGGCAGTTTAAAGAAAATATAAGTTTTTATAAGGCTAAGATCTTAAGTTATGATTTTTTTAACTCAAATAGTGGCGAAACTATATTAGTAAAAGGATCAAAACTTAACCAAAAATCAATTAATGAATTATTAAAAAAGAAGATAAATTCTTTAACTATTGAAGAAAGTTCATTACTTGGACATTATTTGTCAAGTGATATTATAGATGAAAAAACAGGTAAAATTTTTTACGAAGCAGGTTTTGAAATTGATCAAGATTTTATCGATTTTATTAATGAAAAAAATATTACCAAAATTGATATTCTAAGAGTCGATAATATTGAAATTGGTTCATATATCAGAAGTACTCTGCAATTAGACAAGGTTCGATCAAGAGAGGAGGCGTTATTTGAGATATTTAAAATTCTTAGACCAGGCGAGCCTCCAACAATTGAGACAGCTGAAATGCTTTTTAACAATTTATTTTTTAATGCAGATAGATATGATTTGTCTGCAGTTGGCAGATTAAAGATAGTTTCTAAATTTAAAAAAGACACGCCAATTGAAAAAAGAGTTCTGGATAAGAGTGATATTTTGGATGTTATTAAGCACATGCACAATCTTATAGATGGAAAAGGTGAGGTAGATGATATTGATCATCTTGGAAATAGAAGAATTCGTTCTGTTGGAGAACTTCTTGAAAACCAATACAGGGTTGGTTTATTAAAAATGGATAGAGCAATTAAAGAACGCTTAAGTTCACTTGAGGTTGATAATATTATGCCCCAAGATATTATAAACGCAAAACCTGTGTCAGCATCAATTAAAGAATTTTTTGGAACAAGCCAATTGAGCCAATTTATGGATCAGACAAATCCTCTTAGTGAAATTACTCATAAAAGAAGAGTTTCCGCTCTTGGGCCTGGAGGATTAAATAGAGAAAGAGCAGGCTTTGAAGTTCGTGATGTTCATCAAACTCATTATGGTAGAATATGTCCAATTGAGACACCTGAGGGAGCAAATATCGGTTTGATTAATAGCCTTGCTTCTTATTCTAGAATTAACCAATATGGATTTATAGAAACTCCTTACCGCATAGTATCTAATGGCAAGGTTACACAAAAAGTTATTTATTTAAGCGCAATTAACGAAGAGGATTTTGTTATTGCTCAAGCCAATGCAGGTATCGATGAAAAAGGAAAATTTAAAGATCAATTAATTAGTTGTAGAAAAAATGGTGAATTTATTAATACTGATATTGATTCTGTTGATTTAATGGATGTTTCTCCACAACAGTTAGTTTCAGTTGCTGCTTCTTTAATTCCTTTTTTAGAAAATGATGATGCAAACCGAGCATTGATGGGATCAAATATGATGAGACAAGCTGTACCATTAATTAATCCTAAGGCGCCACTTGTTGGAACCGGTATGGAATATACAGTTGCTAAAGATAGTGGTTCTACAGTTGTTGCAAAACGTGAAGGAATTGTAGATCAACTAGATGCTAATCGAATTGTTATTCGGGTAACTGATAAAAAAGATACTTCTTTGAATAAAATTGACATTTATAATCTTTTAAAATTTCAAAGATCTAATCAAAATACTTGCATTAATCAGAGACCCTTGGTTAATGTGGGAGAAAAGGTTGCAAAAAATCAAGTAATTGCAGATGGACCAGCAACTGATTTGGGGGAGTTAGCTTTAGGCAGAAATGTTCTAGTTGCCTTTATGCCATGGAATGGATACAATTTCGAAGACTCAATTCTTATATCTGAAAGAATTGTGCAAGAAGACGTTTTTACTTCTATACATGTTGAAGAATTTGAGGTTATGGCTAGAGATACTAAGCTTGGGCCTGAGGATGTAACTAGAGATTTACCAAACGCAAGTGAAGAAATGCTTAGAAATCTTGATGAAACAGGCATCGTCTATGTTGGTGCGGAAGTAGCTTCGGGAGACATATTAGTTGGCAAAGTAACTCCAAAAGGAGAAACCCCAATGACTCCAGAAGAAAAATTACTAAGAGCTATATTTGGTGAAAAAGCTGCCGATGTTAAAGATACAAGTCTTAGAGTTCCTCCTGGAGTCAAAGGAACAGTTGTTGAGATTAGAGTTTTTTCTCGTAGGGGAATTGAAAAAGATCAAAGAGCAATATCTATAGAAAATTCTGAAATTGAAAGTGTTTCAAAAGATAGAGATGATGAACTTAATATTCTTCATTATAGTTTTGGTAATCATTTAAAAGAACTTCTTGTTGGGAAGACATTCATTTCAGGTCATGATGATTTTGATAAAAAATCAAAATTAAGTTTTGAGAAATTAGAAAACTTAAATGTTAATGCCTTAATGAAAATTAACATTGAAGATGAAAAAGTTACAACTCAGATAGAGTCTTTAATAAAAAATTATGAAAATCAACTTGGAAATATTAATCAAAAATTTGAAAATAAAATAGATAAGATTCAAAGTGGTGATGAGTTATTACCAGGTGTTTTAAAATTAATTAAAGTTTTTGTAGCTGTTAAGAGAAAATTACAGCCCGGTGATAAAATGGCTGGAAGACATGGAAATAAGGGCGTGATATCAAAAATATGTCCAGTTGAAGATATGCCTTATTTGCAAGATGGTACCCCTGTTGATATTTGCTTGAACCCTTTAGGTGTTCCAAGTCGAATGAATATTGGTCAAATTTTAGAAACACATTTAGGTTGGGCATCAGCTTCTTTAGGTCAACAAGTAAAAGATATGCTTGGTAAATTGCAAACAGCAGGACACACTAGGGATATAAAAAATAAGTTGCTTGAAATTTATGATCACCAATCACATAAGAAAAAGGTTGAAAAGATGAACGATGATGAAATTCTTGAATTAGCAAATAACTTAAAAGAAGGAGTGCCATTTGCCACACCAGTTTTTGATGGGGCTAAAGAAAATGATATCACAAATCTATTAGAACAAGCAGACGTATCTAATACTGGTCAGGAGATTCTGATTGATGGTATTTCAGGAGAGCAATTCGAAAGACCGGTAACTGTTGGCTATGTTTATATGCTAAAACTTCATCATTTGGTTGATGAAAAAATACATGCGAGATCCATTGGGCCTTATAGCCTGGTTACTCAACAACCTTTAGGTGGTAAAGCTCAATTTGGTGGTCAGCGTTTTGGTGAAATGGAAGTTTGGGCCCTTGAAGCATATGGAGCAGCTTATACTTTACAAGAAATTCTTACAATCAAGGCTGATGATGTAGCTGGTAGAACTAAAGTTTATGAATCTATAGTTAAGGGAGATCAAAACTTTGAATCAGGTACACCAGAATCATTTAATGTGATGATTAAAGAACTCCGATCATTAGGATTAAATATAGAATTCAAACAAAATTCTAAAACACAAAATATAGTAAACAAATTGGTGGTCGATAATGAATAAAGAATTAATTAATATTTTTAATCAAAATTTAGGTGTTAAATCGTTTGACAGTATAAAAATTTCTATTGCTAGTCCCGAGAATATAAGATCTTGGTCTTTTGGAGAAATAAAAAAACCCGAAACAATTAACTATAGAACATTCAAACCTGAAAAGGATGGTTTGTTTTGTGCTAGAATTTTTGGACCTGTAAAGGATTATGAATGTTTATGTGGCAAGTACAAACGGATGAAATTTAGGGGTATTATTTGTGAAAAATGTGGTGTGGAAGTCACTCTTTCTAAAGTTCGAAGAGATCGAATGGGGCATATAGAATTAGCAGCACCTGTATCCCATATTTGGTTTATGAAATCATTGCCAAGTAGAATTGCAACCTTACTTGATATGACAATAAAGAACTTGGAAAAAGTTCTCTATTTTGAACAATTTATTGTTGTTGAACCTGGTTTAACTGATTTAAAAAAGAGTGAAATAATATCTGAAGATCAATATATTGATTATCAGGATCAATACGGAGAAGATTCATTTAGTGCAGCAATAGGAGCCGAAGCTATTGAGCAGATGTTAAAGAACATAGATTTTGAAGCAGATTATGAGCAACTAAAAATAGAATTGACTGAAACAAAATCAGAATTAAAGAAAACCAAAATTACTAAAAGAATAAAGTTAATTGAAAATTTTATTTCTTCTAAAAATAAACCAGAATGGATGATATTAAGAGTGTTGCCAGTAATTCCTCCTGAATTAAGACCTCTTGTGCCTCTTGATGGAGGCAGATTCGCTACTAGTGATTTAAATGATTTATATAGAAGAGTAATTAATAGAAACAATAGACTTAAAAGACTTATTGATCTCCGAGCTCCTGACATAATTATAAGAAATGAAAAAAGAATGCTTCAAGAATCAGTTGATGCATTATTTGACAATGGGCGACGAGGTAGAGTTATAACTTCGACTAACAAACGTCCTTTAAAATCTTTGTCTGATATGCTCAAGGGTAAACAAGGACGCTTTAGACAAAACTTATTGGGGAAACGAGTTGACTACTCTGGTCGATCAGTCATAGTTGTTGGACCAAATTTAAAACTTCATCAATGTGGATTGCCAAAAACGATGGCTCTTGAATTATTTAAACCATTTATTTTTCATAAGTTAGATATATATGGGTGGGCCAATACTATTAAAGCTGCAAAAAAATTAGTAGAAAAAAAAGATCCTAGAGTTTGGGATATTCTTGAAGAAGTTATAAGAGAGCATCCTGTATTATTAAATAGAGCACCTACATTGCATAGACTTGGTATTCAGGCTTTTGAACCGATTTTAATTGAAGGAAAATCGATTCAATTACACCCACTAGTATGTACAGCTTTTAATGCCGATTTTGATGGAGATCAAATGGCTGTACACATTCCTTTGAGTCTTGAGGCACAACTTGAAGCTAGAGTATTAATGATGAGTACTAATAATATATTATCTCCATCTAGCGGTAAACCCATAATTGTTCCTTCTCAGGATATTGTTTTGGGCATTTATTATTTATCAATAATGAGAGAAAATCAAGTTGGTCAAGGCAGACATTTTTTAGATTTAAATGAGATTACAAAAGCTTTAGAAAATAAAGTTATAACACTTCATACTAAAATTATTTCTAGAGTTAAGGACTTTAACAATAATTATAATAGAATAGAAACTACTGCTGGTCGAATGATATTAGGTAATGCTCTTCCATTGAATCCACACATTAAATTTGAATTATTAAATAAGGTTTTAACAAAAAAAGAAGTTAGCAATATTATCGATACTGTTTATCGTTTTTGCGGTCAAAAAGAAACCGTGCTATTTGCTGATAATATAATGAGAATTGGATTTAAGTATGCTGCCAAGGCTGGAATTTCATTTGGGAAAGATGACTTAATTATTCCAGCCGAAAAAAAAGACTTACTTGATAAAACTCAAGCAACAGTTCAGGAATACGAAAATCAATATCAAGACGGGCTCATCACTCAAGGTGAAAAATATAATAAAGTTGTAGATGCATGGTCAGATTGTACCAATCAAGTTGCTGATAAAATGCTTGAAACTATATCCAAGCCCGAAGATAACAAGCCAATAAATTCTGTTTATATGATGGCACATTCAGGAGCTAGAGGATCAGCAGCTCAGTTAAAACAATTAGCCGGTATGCGGGGTTTAATGGCTAAACCTTCAGGGGAAATCATTGAAAATCCAATTAAGTCAAATTTTAAAGAAGGACTATCAGTATTAGAATATTTTACTTCTACACATGGAGCAAGAAAAGGACTTGCGGATACAGCATTAAAGACAGCCAGTTCCGGATATCTAACTCGTAGACTTGTAGATGTTGCTCAAGATGCAGTAATACGTGAAGAGGATTGTGAAACTACAAAAGGTGTGCTTGTTGAAGAAATCATTGAGTCGGGAAATATCACATCCCCATTAGAAGATAGGATTCTAGGTAGATGTCCAGTTAATGATATTAAAGATGCTGAAGATAATATTATTGTAAAAAGTGGAGACATTATTGAAGAAACTCATTTAGATGAAATAAAAAAGTTAGAATTTCGTTCTTTGAAAATTAGATCAGTTTTAACGTGTGAAACTTTTAATGGAATATGTGCAAAATGTTATGGAAGAGATTTAGCTAGAGGTACTGCAGTAAATATAGGTGAAGCTGTTGGAATTATTGCAGCTCAATCGATTGGTGAACCTGGTACACAACTTACGATGAGGACATTTCATATTGGAGGAGCAGCTAGCGCTTCTGTTGAACAATCTACAGCATCATCACCGATTGATGGAGTTGTTCGAACTGATGATCTAAAATATATTGTGGATCAGAATGGTAATAAAATTTTGTTAACAAGAAATGCAAAAATTTATATTTATTCAAATAATGAAGAAAAATTTTCATTAAATATTCCTTTTGGATCAAAAATTTTAATCGAAAATAACCAAAATGTTAAAGCTAATCAATTGCTTGCTGATTGGGATCCATATACTCTTCCAATTATTGCAGAAGAAAATGGATTCATAAAATATTTAGATCTCAAACAGGGCATCTCATTTAGAGACACAGTTGATGATACAACAGGTATTTCTAGTAAAATTATTATCGATTGGAGCCAAAATCCAAAATCAAAAAATTTTAAACCATCAATAAATGTTGTAAAATCATACGATGATGAAATTGATGCTGAAGATACAAATGTTTTTTCTTATCCAATGTCAATTGATACAATTCTTAGCATAGAAGATGGAGCTAAAGTTAAAGCAGGTCAAGTAATAGCAAGAATTCCCAAAGAATCTTCTAAAACTAAAGATATTACTGGTGGCCTCCCTCGTGTGGCCGAGCTATTTGAGGCAAGGAAGCCTAAAGATCCTGCTATTATGAGTGAAATTGATGGGAAAATTTCGTTTGGTAAAGATTTTAAAAATAAAAGACGATTGATAATAACTAGTTTGGACGACAATGAAAACTTTGAAATATTAATTCCAAGATCAAAATATTTAAATGTTCAAAACGGAGATTTTGTAAAAAAAGGAGATATTTTAGTTGAAGGAACGCCTGTACCTCATGATATACTGCGTATTTTGGGAATAGAAGAACTCGCAAAATATCTCGTTAGGGAAGTTCAATCAGTTTATAAGTTACAAGGTGTTTATATTAATGATAAGCACATAGAGACTATAGCGAGGCAGATGTTGCAAAAAGGCCTTATTAAAGATGCAGGAGACTCTGGTTTAATGGTTGGAGAGCAGAAGCAAAAGAAAGATATTTTTGAGATTAATAAAATACTTGAAAATGATGGAAAAAAACCGATAGTTTATGAAGATGTTCTATTAGGTATTACTAAGGCGAGTTTACAAACAAATTCTTTCATTTCGGCAGCTTCTTTTCAAGAAACTACTAAAGTTCTAACAGATGCAGCTACACAAGGTAAAACTGACTATCTCTATGGATTAAAAGAAAATGTTATTGTTGGCAGATTGATACCAGCCGGAACTGGAAGCATGACTACTACTTATGCTAAATTAGCTCACTCTAGAGATATGGCTAAACTTGCTGAAAAGAAAAAAATACAAGAAAATATTGAAAATCTAGAGCAATAATTACCTTTATTCCCTTGACTTATGTAGTCCTTATAAATAAATACGCGCTACTTTTGGTCAATGGTAGTGGAAAATTCATTCCAAACGCTTGACAGAGGAATAGTAAATGCCAACTATAAATCAACTTGTTCGCAAAGGTAGGAAAGTAGTAAAAAAAAGAAATAAAGTTCCTGCGTTAGAAGCTTGTCCTCAAAAAAGAGGTGTTTGCACAAGAGTTTATACAACTACTCCCAAGAAACCCAAT
>Ga0315336_1006143_pt1 | contig 12525 bp, 3 predicted proteins | sample ASW5metaG_FD_204512 | JGI IMG/M metagenome (GOLD analysis project Ga0315336, IMG submission 204512) | Ammonia-oxidizing marine archaeal communities from Monterey Bay, California, United States - ASW #5 | ecosystem: Environmental > Aquatic > Marine > Intertidal zone | place: USA: California...
GCCGGCGCCGACGACCAGGGCAGCGGCGGCGGCTCGACCGACCTGCATGCCTACAACGGTTTCCCGCAGGACGCCGGCACGACCGGGTACCTGGCGAAGCAGATCGACGTCGACAAGCTCATTGCCCCCCACCTGGTGGTCGATGAGGGTAACAAGCTCGTCACCGGCTTCGTCCTCGACCAGGACGCGGACAAGCTCGAGATCGCCGCTCACTACGAGAAGCTCGCCACCGCTTTCGGCCTCAGCCTGTGCGGGCGGCTCATCCACGTCTTCCCCGACGACGGCTTCGTCGACGAGTTCACCTTCCCCGACGTGCTGCTGAATCAGGGTAAGGAACTCAACTGCATCACCTACTTCCGCGCCGACAAGGACGTCGGCATCCCCGGCAACCCCAACGACGGCGACCCGACGAACGACCCGGCGGTGTCCTGCCAGCTGCCGATCCCGGCAGGCGAGTACCTCTTCGAGCTTTACGCCAAGGGCGGCAGCTCCAAGCTGCCGTACTACAACTTCGCCGACGACCCGCGCGACAACGAGCTCCTGATCGCCGGCGCTCCCTGCTTTCCGTACCCCCTGGTGCGCATCACCGACCTGACGGGGCTGCAGACCCTCCCGGACGTCCTCGACATCCAGGCGACGCTCCCGTACCGGGGCCCGCAGGCTCAGTGCGCCGGCAGCGAGATCCGCGTCAAGTTCACCGCTTACGGCCTCTGGACCGACGAGCAAAACGAGTCCTTCTCGATTCACCCCGGCGACGCCGGCAGCGACCCGAGCTACAAGGCGAATTTCCGCTTCGAGTACCGCTGGACGATCCATGACCGTCCCAACCCGACCGTGAAGATCACGAGCGGCAACTCGCTGTCCCACTGCCTCGCCGACTGGGGCTGCTACAAGGTGGAGCTCGAAGTCGTGGACAAGGCCTGCGCTTTCAAGAAGACGCGCGCTTTCGAGGTGCCGGTCCTGCCGAATAACGTGACCTGCTCGACGGAGGCCTTGACTTTCCTCTTCCCGACCCCTGACCCGGGCGGAATCTACGCGATCACCGGCCTCAACGCGCCGAGCGCGCCGCCGCCTCCCAGCCAGGGCTTCTTCGAGGGCACGCGTCCGGTGAGCTTCCGTACCCTCGTCGTGCCCAAGTGCCACTGCGACAACCCTGCCGATTGCCCGAGCCCGCTCCTCTCGGAAGTGGAGTTTCGCCTGGCGGTCTTTGGGCTCGGAGGCTTCACCAAGATCGACAACGTCAACTTCATCGTCGAGGACCTCTGCCCCAACGTCACCGAGGGCCCCAAGTACTTCGCCGTCACCATCGAGGACCTCGGACAGATCCCGGTGAGCGAGGCTCTCGCGCAGCTCGAGTTCAAGAGCGTCTTCTTCCAGGGCCGCAAGCCGCAGGCGAACCCCGACCTCGGCTGGACCAACGTCGGCTTCGGAAACGCCAAGCCGATCAAGCTGACGAACCGCCCCAAGTCGATCGAGAATGGCTTCTGGAATGGTTGCTTTGTCGACGGCGACCGCTCCTATCACTTCCTCACGAAGTCGTCGGAGAACACGGAGGAGGAAATCGACGTCGACCCCTCGAACGCCATCGACCTCGGCCTCCCCGGCGTCGACGTCGGCATCCCGAGCTATGATAACGAGCTCTCACAGGGCTTCACCTCGCGCTTCATGATGCACAACGGCGTCTGGAGCCCGGAGACGGGCTCCGGGACCGCTTCCGGCAAGGTCCTCTCCAACGAGATGGACGGCGCGCCCGTGCAGGTAACCCCTATGGAGGTCGGCGGCTCCGGCGCCGGCGGCGGTGGCGGCAGCTTCCCGCACTACGAGTGGTGCGACCACCAGAAGATCATGGAGCAGCACTTCCATCAGACGCTCTTCGAGTCGATCCTCTACTCCGGCTTCGTCGGGCCGCTCCCGGTGACCGTCTGGGCCTCGATCGGCTTCGGGCTCGACATCCTGGTCGAGTCCTACGCCACGGTCTTCGTCGCGCCCTTCGCTCCGCTCGAAGGCGGCGCCTTCGCCGAGACGCACTTCTACCTGCTCTCCTCGGTCGACGTGGCGATCCCGTGCCAGATCTCGGCCGACATCGTCGGCGGGCTGGTGTCGATCGCCGTCCGGCTCCTTCCCTCGGCCGAGTTCTTCCTCGACACTCACGTCTGGAGCGTCGACGCGCAGCCCCACGCCGACCTCTTCACCAAGGCGGAGCTCGACCTCTCCATGGAGGTCGAGGGCTGCGTCGACCTGCTGCTCGCCGAGGTCTGCGCCTCCGAGACGATCCCAATTCTCGAGAACGCTCCCCTCATCACCGAGGTGGGCACCAGCCCGCGCCCCCCGATCACTTGCGACGGTGGCGCCGGTGCCGGCGCCGCCTTCGGTAATCTTCCCCCTGCCGCCGAAGAGGAGACGGCCGGCACCGCTGCCGGCACCGCCTTCGTGCTTCCGTACCAGTCGATCAGCGCGCCGGTGGTCATCTACTCGCCCGACCTGATGAGCTTCATGAAGGTCTTCTTCGACCAGGATGGGAAAAGCATCGTCACGGTCAACAACCAGGGGCTCGCCTTGCCGCCCGGAGCGGACCTCGTCGGCAAGGTCCTCAACCCCGCCGCCACCTTCGTCTCGAACACGGCGGGCCTCATTGCCTGGACGGATCAGTACTGCTCGGAGAGCGGCCTCGGGTCCCTCTGCACCCCGAACGCGGATCCGCCACCGCCGGCACCCACCCCGGCCGAGCGCAACCTCATGCTCGCGCAGCAAGAGCTCGTCGTCTCGCCGGTCATCTTGACGGTGCAGGCGCCGTTCCCCGATCCGCGATGGTACATCTTCCCGCACTTCCGCGTCTCGGACCCGCCGTCGGAGGTGCCCGATCCGACGCAGCGCCGCCCCGACGGCATGGCGGCGCTCGCCGCGGACCTCGCGAGCCTCAGCGACAGCCCGCCCGGCGGCGAGGCACTCGTCGCGTGGGTCGCCTACACCGGCGACTACCTCATCACTGACGGCATGCGGACCATCTACCAGCGCCTGGACCCGCCGATCCCGTGCCCGAGCGGCGACCCGCAGCAACCGTTCAAGCTCTGCCGCTTCGAGACGATCGAGGTCGAGAACATCCGGCCACAGATGGAGGCGACGGCGATCTTCGTGCGCCGGGTGAGTCTGAACGGGCTCATCGCCGGCGAGAGCAAGCTCGCGATCTCCGACCCCGGGATCAACATCGAGCCCTCGATCGCGGTGTCGCCCTCCGGCCAGGTGGGCTACTGCGTCTGGGTCCACGACCCAGCCCACACGAACCTCATCGACTCGAACCTGGGTCGCTTCCTGAAGTACGCCCTCTACTCGAAGGCGACGAACAGCTGGGGTCCGCCTCTCGACGTCATCCCGAACCCGGACGACTACCCGGGGATCCTCGAGCCCTACGTGGCGCTCAAGGACGACCTCAACGGCCTCGTCGCCTTCACCGCCGTCGAGGCGGGCGCGCCGCTCAGGGACACCGGTCTCGGTGGCAGCCGCTTCGTCTACGGCGTGCGCCTCGAGAACGGCGTCTTCGGGGAGCCGTTCCTCATCCACGGCAAGTGCCTGCGGCGCGTGTACGGCTGGCACCCGGTGGTCCATTTCCCGACGACCCCGGACACCTTCGACCCGATGAGCCTGCTCAAGATTCCGCACCCCGAGTGGGTCATGACGTTCCAGGGCACCGGGCCCATCGGCTTGCGTGAGGGCTCCGGCAACGTCATGGTGCTCGCGCAGGGAGCGGGCATGACCCAGCCCGTCGCGCCCATCTGCCTCACGGACGATCAGAACGTCCACTCGAACGTGGCCTCGGGCCTCGCGGGCGGCCTCTTGAGCACGCTCAACCTCAACAGCGGATCAGCCTTCTCCGCCCCCGGCTCGGGCGGCGGCGTGTCGCGTTCCTTCGAGACGGTCGAGACGCGCCTCGAGCCGGACCTCGCCGTCGCCGCCTGCAGGCTCACCGACTCGTTCCCAGCCCCCGGCTCGAGCGTCCGGGTCACCGTCGAGATCGAGAACCGAGGGCTCGCAGGCAGCCCGCTCGACAACGCGGGAACGAGCGCCGTCGGCCTCGAGCTGCTATTCCTCGGCGACGAAGGCGAGGAGCGGGTCGTCGAGCGCGTCCCGCTGCCCATGCTCGTGCCCGGAGAGAGCACGGTCATCGAGCGCACCATCGAGATGCCGCACGAGCCGGTGCGGCTGCGTGCGGCGCTCGCGCCCAACCCCATCGATCGCGACCCGACGAACGACTCGCGGGAGTGCTTCTTCGGTGCCCCGGCGCCACTGGAGTTCTTCTGCGAGCCGATCACCATCGCCGACGAGGAGGTACGCCAGGCCGTGAGCCTCACCTGGATGAACCCGGCGATCTACGACGCGATCTTCCTGTACCGCGACGGGGCCATGTTGACGTCAGTGCCCGGCGGCTGCACGCGCTTCGTGGACCTCTATCCCTCGGGCGGAGTGGCGCTCTACGAGATCCGCGGCTGCATGGGCGCCTCGAAGTCCTCGCGCGTGGCGTGCGCGCCGCCCGGCGGCCTGCAGCAGAGCGGCGATTGCAACCAGGACGGCGCGCGCGACATCTCCGATCCGATCTGCCTCCTCGGCCACCTCTTCCAGAACGCCCCCCCCGTACTCCCGTGCGCCGGCGGCACCAAGAACGATCCGGGCAACCGAGACCTCCTCGACGTCAACGGCGACGGCGACGTCGACCTCTCCGACGCCGTCTACCTGCTCGCGTTCCTTTTCTCCGGCGGACCGCAGCCGGTCCTCGGCACGGATTGCGTCGCGATCGAAGGCTGCCCGAGCTCGGCGGGGTGCGAGCCGTAGCTACAGCTCTCTCGCCTCCTCCACGGGTTTTTCCACGGCTGGCTCCTCGGCTTGCTCAACGCCTTTCAAGTTCCTCTCCCAAAACTCGAGCATGAGCTGAAAAAGGTGCTGCCGGGCGTGGGGATCGTGGAGCCCGTGCCCGCGGCCCGGGTAGAGCATGAAGTCGAACTGCTTGCCGCCAGCGATGAGCTCATCGGCGAAACGAATCGCGTTTTGCGGATGCACGTTGTCGTCCCCAGTTCCGTGAACGAGGAGAAGGCGTCCGTGGAGATCCTTCGCGGCCTGCAGGACCGACGAAGCGCGGTATCCCTCCTCGTTGACGTCAGGCCGGCCCATGTAACGCTCCGTGTAGATCGTGTCGTAGTAGCTCCAGTCGGCGACGCCGGCGACCGCGATGCCCGCACGGAACTCCTCGGAGTGCGTCATGGCGTAAAGCGTGTTCGAGCCTCCCCCGCTCCAGCCCCAGATGCCAACGCGCTCCGGGTCCACGAACGGGAGGCCCTTCAGATAACGCACTCCGGCGAGAATGTCCTGGAGCTCGCCCTCTCCGTAAAAGCGGCGAAAGATCGTATCCTCCCTGGCTTTTCCCTGATCCGATGCGCTGCGCGGATCCACCGTAAAGACAGCGAAACCGCGCTTCGCGAGGAGCTGCGACCACAGGTACCACGTGCGGTTCCATCGGTCCGAAACGGCTGGCCGCCCCGGTCCACCATAGATGTAGACGATGGCAGGGTACCTCTTCCCTTCCAGGACAGGATCGGGCTCAAAGAGACGAGCCGTAAGGCTCGTGCCGTCATCCGCCAGCACGGTAAAGAGTTTCGGGGGCTTCAGGCTGAAGGGCTCGAGCCGGTCCGTGGCGGAGGGCTTGAGAACGTGGAGCAAGCTGCCGTCGGCGCGATGGAGCGTGAGCTGGGGTGGCACGCCGGTGCGAGAGTAACTTTCCACGTAGTAGGAGCCTCCGGGCGAGACCGATGCAGCCCGCGTTCCAGCCCCGTCCGAAAGGCGCGTGAGGTTCCCTCCTTCAAGGTCAACGCGATACACGTGAGTCTCGACCGGTTTGGGGTTCGCCGCATGGAAGATGACGACTCCCTGGGAAACGTCGGCCCAGGCGACGGATCCGGGCCAGGAAGAGGAGCCGTGGCCGTGACCGCTCTTCAGGACCCACTCACCGGAGGTCAGCTGCACCGGGGCGCCCCCTTCGAGATCGTGAAGATAGAGATGGCGGTAGCCGTCACGCTCCGAGACCCACAAGTAGCGCTTCCCTCCCGGCAGGAATGTCAGGTCGTCGTGGAGCTCGATCCAGGTGGGCGATGATTCCTCGAACAGCTTCTCCAGCGCTCCGCTCTCGCGGTCGGCTCTCCAGATCTCGAGGTGATTCTGCTCTCGGTTCAAGGTGACCAGCACAGCCGCGCTGCTATCGGCGAGCCAGCCGCAACGGGCGATGTACTCGGGCGGTTTGCCGTCCTTCGAAACCTTGCCGAGGTCGATCCAGAGCGTGCCGGCACCATCACCGCTCTCTGTCGGGTCCTTCTGGCCCGCGCCTCCTACCTCGACGATGCCCGCGCGAACGGTCGGGTTCACAGACCCGGCCTTCGGGTAGCGTTGCCAGAAAACATGCGCCGTCGCCGGCTCCTCGTCCACTAGGGGGTACTTCGTGACCAACGACTCTTCCGTCTGCAAGTAGAGAAGGGCGCTCGAGTCCGGAGACCACCAGAAGCCCTCCTCGCGCCGGTGCATGATCTCCTCCTTGTAGACCCAGGAGAGAAGGCCGTTGAGACGGTCAGGACCGCCATCGCGCGTCAGCCGCTTTTCGCGCCCGGTGGCGGCGTCCGCGACGTAAAGGTCGTTGTCCCGCGCGTAGGCGAGCCAGTAGCCGTCCGGAGAAAAGCGCGCGGCCGACTCTTTCTCCTCGGTATTGGTGACGCGACGGAGAAGACTGGATTCGAGGTCGAGCAAAAAAAGGTCGCCTTGTCTCTGGTAAAGAAGCGTCTTCGAGGCGGCGGAGGCGGCGGAAGGAAGCCCGACCCGTTCGGGTGCCCCCTCGTCTCCCACCGCGAGCTGCCAGGCCTCGAGTATCTTCTGCTGCTCTCCGGCAACCTTGCGCTCGAGGGTACGAGGATCGAAGAGCTCGAGAACTCGCTCCTCGTCGGCTTTCGACGGGTCAACTAGAAGAAGGGTTTCGTCGGCCAGCCACAGGATTCTCGGACCTTCCAGGGCGCGGGAATTCTCGGGATCGAGAATCCAGTCGAGCGTAAGCTCGTCGGACGCCTGCAAAGCGTTACCGGCAGGCCCGAGGCCCAGGAGCAGAGCAGAGAGGGTAAACCATAGCGTTTTCATGGTGGTTCTCTTCTTAGTCTACCCCAAGAACTCGAAAGCATGTACTCGCGCGGCCGGGAACGGAGTCGGGATCGAGGTCAGAATCAGAGTCTGAATCAGCGTCAGAGTCAGAGTCTGAATCAGAACCAGAAGCAGAATTCTCTGACTCCGAGTCTGTGTCTCCGACTCTGCCTCCGTCGCCGTTAAGGACACTCCGGATTCCCCTCGCATCCCGGGATCGGCACGCACCCCTTCGTCTCCGCTCCCGGAACAGCCAGGGCGTGCGCTTCTCCGCGGCCGAAGGCGAACGCAAGCAGCGCAACGGCATCTGCGAGGTCAATAGTGCCGTCGGACTGCCAGTCGATCAACGTGATATTGCCAGGATCGAGCCGCGAGCCGTCGCCGCAGAAAAAGGCAGCCGGTACACCCGTAAAAAGGATGCCCAGGGTGCACACGGCGTCGGAAAGGTCGACGACAGCGTCGCTGTTGCAGTCTCCCGGAACCTGCCCTCCTCCTTCGCAGGCGTCGCCAGCGCCGTCCTCGTCGGAATCCAGCTGGTCGGGGTTGGAGACTTGTGGGCAGTTATCGCAGAGATCTCCGAAACCGTCGGTATCGCCATCGAGCTGCTCCGGGTTGGGCGTGCTCGGACAATTGTCGGAGCCGTCGGGAATCGTGTCTTCGTCCTCGTCGAGGAAGGACCCAGTCGCCACCATTAGCTGCGGTGGATCGGGGCCTTCCTTGGAGCTGTAGAAGGTGCCGGGGCCGTCGGTGCTACTGAAGCCGAAGCTGAAGGTGCCATCTCCTGTAACAACTTCCGAAACGTCCAGTTCGAGCCAGGGGCCGACAAAAATGCTTCCAGCCTGTCCCACCGGCATACCACTCAGGTCGGGGGCGTTGTCCCAGGTCAGGCCATCCTCATTCCACGGAGTACTCCCCCCATCGAAATCGTTGGCTACGTGGAAAAACGCCCCCCCATCTGGGGAAAGTTGAGCCGCGGCCAGGCGCAACGTCGCACTGTGTACCGGTGCAGCTCCCGTGACCTCAAATTTCAGGTACCCATGGTATACCGAAGTCCCCGCCTTGACTCGGAGATGATCCACGCTGCCGAAGTTGCTGCTCGATTGGTTCGATCGCACATGGGCATCGTCGGTGGGATTGAAAATCAAAGTCGGCAGCACTGTAAAATCGTTTGCGCTCAGCGCACTACCCACCACGGTCGTCACCTCGATCTGGCCGCTACTGGCCCCAACCGGCACCCACGCGCGGACCTGAGACTGCGAGTCCGCGCTGAACTCGGTCGCTGGGATGCCGTTGAAATGGACCGACGTTACTTCCGTGAGCCCGCTCCCCATGATGCTGACCTGCGCACCCGTCCCGCCGCTCAGCGGCGTGAACGAAGTGATGCTGGGCGGAAGCGTGACGATGAACCTCCCGGGGCTGAAGCCCGTACCGTCTGCGTTGGTGACACGAATCCGGTCCGTCATCGCGCCGCTGGGCACGGTGACCCGGATTTCGGTGTCCGAGACGAAAGTGAAACTGGCCGGCATGGAGTCAAACTCTGCTGCACTCGTACCCGTGAAATTGCTACCGATCAGCGTCACCTCGGTGAGCTCCGGTCCGCTCGTCGGATCGAAAGACGTGATCGCTGGAAGCGGGGTAGCAGGCAGCGCGAATTCATACAATCTGCCGTCGTTGACGTTGTCGAACCTTCGATCCACGACGTAGAGGTTCCACACTCCGGGGCTCATGCTGCCCGGAGCAAAGGTCAGACCAGCCGGAACTTCTGCACTCGCCTCGGCAATATCGATCTGCGACAAGGGAACGCCGTCCGTCGTGGTCTCATACACCAGGCCGTTGCTAACGCTTGCGAGTATGAAGAGAGTCCCGGTGGCCGTGTTGAACTCGATTCCTTCCGGATCCACGACGCCCAGGACGGTCGTATCAAAGGACGAGACCTGATCGTCGCCCCCCGTGGATTCGACACCGTCGAAGTACGCATTGACGCCTGGATCGATCTCGAAAACTTCCTCGTTCACTCCGTCGACCACGAAGAGGTGCCCCCTCAAATCGTCGAAAGCGACACCTTCAGGATCACTACTACCGAAAGCCGCTGTATCAAAGCCGGTGAGAATATCGTCGGACGTCCCGAAGAGCGCATCGACGCCAGGATTCACTTCGATGATTTCCCGCGCGTCATCGTCGCAGAAGAATAGGTGTCCGTTTTCGGGATTTGTCGCGGTTCCGGTCGGTTCGCGCGAAAACGCGAGTGTCGTCGCGGTGCTGAACAACTCGCCGGATAGAGTCACCTCGAAGAGGTTGTCACCCGTGAAGATCGGGGTAATTTCGTTAATTTCAGAATCGCTGATCAGAAGCCTCTGGGGTGCCCGCAAATAGGCAAGTCCAGCCGGATCAGAGCTTGGCGGCACCAAGCCAGATGTGTCTGTGGTCTGAACGAGGAGAGCTTGAACGGGACTTTGCGCGTACAAGTCCCCTCCGGATCCGAGGAGGACAAGAAGGAAGCAGACGGGAAGTTCATGCCCACGTATCACGCTGGAATTCCTTTCGCAGACCCAAAGCCACTGGATTTATAGTACCAGTCAGCGACAGTAGTCGAAACAACTCGATCGGGCGTTCTTGCCGACCCCGATCCCGTCCCCCTACCCCTACCCCTACCCGTCCCCCTCCCCATGCGCGTGCCCGAAGAAGTTAAGCAGCCAACCGGCAAGGGGAACGGGAACGTTCACGGGCTCGGGGACGGGGACGGGGTCGGGATCGGCAAACAGCTTTTCATTCCTTGCCACCGCGTTCTTCATGGGTATACTTCGCGTGCCGGAATTCCTGCGAAGTGGAGAGAGGCAGGCAACTCTTGATATTTCCGATACACGCACCCGGGGAAAGCACCGGAGATCTGCTCCTGGAGGCCCGGGGAAAGTTGCGGGAGACGTTCGGTTTCGACTCGTTCCGCGAGGGACAAGAGCGTGCCATCGAGGCCATTTCCGCCGGGCGCGACGTCCTCGTGATCATGCCCACGGGCAGCGGAAAATCGCTCTGCTATCAGATCCCCGCGCTCGTGCTCCCGGGAGTGACGGTGGTGGTCTCGCCCCTCATCGCTCTCATGAAGGATCAAGTGGACGCCCTTTCCTTGCGCGGGGTTCGCGTCACGTTCATCAACAGCTCAGTCACGGCCGATGAGCAATGGACGCGCCTTCAGGAGCTCGAACGGGGCGCGTACAAGCTCATGTACGTGGCGCCAGAGCGCTTTCGAAGCCGTGCTTTCCGCTCGGCCCTCTCGCGGGTCGAGGTTTCCCTTCTCGCTATCGACGAGGCCCACTGCATCTCGCAGTGGGGGCATGACTTTAGGCCGGACTACCGCAAGCTCAAGGACGTACGCACACAGCTCGGAGAAGTGCCCGCGATCGCGCTCACGGCGACGGCCACTCCTGACGTTCGTGAGGACATCATCCGCGAGCTCGGAATGCGAGACGCAGAGCGGGTTGTCACGGGCTTCGATCGCCCGAACCTCGGCTTCGAGGTGCGCAAGGTGCGAGGCCGCTCGTTCAAGGAGGCCGGGCTCCACGAGTTCATTCTCGAAGTTGCGCGCAACGCGGGCGATGGCGGCGTGCCAGCGGGAATCATCTACACGGGAACGAGGAAACGAGCCGAGGAGGTGGCGCAGTTTCTCAACGCGAGCGATTTCGTCGATTCCTCTGCTCCCTTCGCCGGTGCCTCCGCGGGCTTTTCCTCCGGCTCGCCGTCTGCGTGCCGGGCTTATCACGCCGGACTCGAGGCCCCCGACCGACGCAGTGTTCAGGAAGATTTCATGGAGGGGCGCCTGCCGTGGGTCGCGGCAACAAACGCCTTCGGTATGGGCGTCGACAAGTCAGACATTCGCTTCGTGGTGCATTACGATCTCCCCGGCAGCATCGAAGCTTATTACCAGGAGGTGGGACGCGGGGGCCGTGACGGCAGCCCAACGCGCTGCCTCCTCCTTTTTGCGGAGGGTGACCGGCGCCTGCAGGAGTTCTTCATCGAAGGCTCGAATCCCGACAGGCAGACGATCGAGGCCGTCTACCGTTTTCTTTACGAGCTGGGAGAAAACCCGATCTTCCGCACCCTTGTCGAGCTCGAGTCTCTTTTCCAGTCGTGCGGGGCCTCCCCCTCCGGAAACCCGCTCGTCTTCCGTTCGAGCGTCGCGATCCTGGAGCGGGCAGGGGTCCTCGACCGCCTGGACCACTACGAAAACCTCGCGGAGGTTTCCGCGGCCAGCTACCCTTGGCAGCCGAATCCTTACCCGCAGCGGGCGCCCGTCAAGCGCAGCATCTACCAGGCGCTCGGTCACGTTTTTGAACGCAGCGAAGGCGAAGCGGCGAGTATCAGCCTCGAGCGTTGGGCAGCGGAACTTTCGCTCACCGAGGAATCGCTGCGCCGCGGACTCGCCCAGCTCGAGATCGATGGTGTGGTCCGCTACCTTCCCCCCTTCCGCGGTCGCGCCATCCGGCTTCCTCCCGAACCGCTGCCGGTCGAGACATCGGGGATCGATTTTGCCGGGCTCAGGCGGCGGCGGGACCGTGACTTTGAGCGGCTCGAAGCGGTGCTGCGCTTCGCGCGCTCGCGGAGTTGCCGACGCGATCTGATCCTGAGTTATTTCGGCGAACCGGTACCCGAGGAGGGCTGCGGCCGCTGTGACCGCTGCAGGGGCAAGACGGGAGGAGCCGCTCGAGCTCGCGAGCTAGAAGAGGGCGAGAGGACGGTCGTTCGAAAGATCCTCAGCGGCGTGGCACGCGCACGAGGGCGCTGCGGACGCGGGCGGGTCGTCGACATGCTGCGGGGATCCCGGTCCCAAGGGATCGTCGATGCGGGCCTGAATCAGCTCTCGACGTATGGCTTATTGCGCGAGTACAGCCGAGAGGAGATTCACGAAATCCTCGACCTTCTCGAGGCAGCGGGATGTATCCGGAGAAGCGGAGATCGCTATCCCGTGATCCTGCTCACCGATAGCGGGGTCCAGGTCATGAAAGGTGAGGAGAAGATCTCCCTCGCGCTGGCTCGCCCACTGGCTTCCCCCCAAGACGGGAGCCCGGGAACGCAGCGAAGACAGCAGCTCACCAAGCTCACTGAGGAAGGGAGCCTCGAGTTCGATAGGGACCTCTTCGAGGAGCTCCGAGGTCTGCGCCGGCGAATCGCCGATGAGCTTTCGGTGCCGGCCTATCGCATCTTCAACGACCGTACGCTCCGGGGCATGGCACGCGAAGTCCCAGTCACCGAGGATGAGCTGCTGCAAGTACCCGGTGTCGGCAACGTGACCCTCGAACGCTTCGGCGAGCGGTTCCTGGGGGTGTTGCGGCAGCATTGTGGTGCGGGCGTCCCGCCTGCAAACCAAAAGCC
>Ga0315336_1006144_pt1 | contig 12525 bp, 8 predicted proteins | sample ASW5metaG_FD_204512 | JGI IMG/M metagenome (GOLD analysis project Ga0315336, IMG submission 204512) | Ammonia-oxidizing marine archaeal communities from Monterey Bay, California, United States - ASW #5 | ecosystem: Environmental > Aquatic > Marine > Intertidal zone | place: USA: California...
CGGAGCGGGGTGGTCCCGATCGGGGCGGCCCAGACCTCGGTGGTCCGGACATGGGCGGACGGGATCCGGGCGGACCAGACCGTGGTGGCCCGGAACGAGGCGGGCCGGATCTCGGCGGGCGCGAACCGGGAGGGCCCTCGCGACGCGGGCCCTGGGGTCTGTCATCGCGTGGTGGGCGTCGGTTCACGGGGCGTCTCGTTCAAAGGCGGCGGGCGATCCGATCGATCAGCTCGCTCGCAAACTCGGGCTTGGTCATCGGGGGGAGGCGTTCGGTCTCGACCGGATCTCGTGGCGCCTCCCGAGAAAGGATCGTTGCCTCGATATCCGCCGCGTCCATTGTCTCAAGAGGATTCGCGACGATCATGTCGAGTCCCTTGCGGTCCAGCTTGTCCAGGGCGGACTCGAGCATCGACTCGGTCGGCTCCAGTGCGAAGCCGACGAAGACCTGTTCGGGGCGTTTGCCCCGGCTGGCCCTGGCGAGCAGGTCCGGGGTCGGTTCGAGCTCGATCATGAGAGACTTGCCTGATCTCTTGATCTTGGCCTGAGCGCTGGCCGGTTCGCGAGGTCGGAAGTCGGCGACGGCGGCCGCCATGATCAGGGCGTCGCAGCCTGTGAGATGCTCGACGAGCGCCTGTTCGAGTTCGGCAGTCGAGCCGAAGCGGACGGTCGCCACGCCGGCTCCGGTGGGCTCGAGGTGGGTGGGTCCGAGGAGCAGGGTGACCCGCCAGCCCCGCGCGTGGGCCTCATCCGCCAGAGCGATCCCGAGGCGACCGGACGAGCGGTTGGCGAGGTAGCGGACCGCGTCGATGGCCTCGTGCGTGGGGCCGGCGGTGATGAGGAGGCGTGGAGGGGAGGATTCGGTCACGAGTCGCCTTTCTGGGGGCGGGCATGAGGGATCAGACGCCCTGGGTCCGACGTATGATGGCACGTCCGGACGAGCGTCAGCGGGCGATCACTGATCGTTCTGGAGAGGCGGGCTCTGGCACGACGGGTCGTTCGGAATCCATATGGGAGAGGACGGGTCGCTATAGTTCCCGCCCTGGTGGGTGGCGTGATGACGCTGTAGACGGGGTGGTAGGCCCCAGTTTGTCGTAGAGAGGATTTCAGGCAGGGATGGCACGATCTCGCAAGAAGCTGGGGAAGATCCTCGCGGACTGGGGCGTGGTCAGCAGCGACCAGGCCGACAGGGCGGCGAAAGCTGGCAAGGAGAGCGGCAAGCGGATCGGCGAGGCGTTGGTTGAGGCCGGCGCCTGCACCGAGGAGCACGTCGCCAAGGCCTTGGCCAAGCAGTTTGGGCTCGAGTTCGTTGATCTCGGGGCGCCGGGTGTCAGCGAGACTGTTGACAAGTCCGGGCTCGACGAGCAGCTCATTAAGAAGTATCTCGTCCTGCCGATGGGTGACGAGGGCGGCAAGATGCGTCTGGTCATCCACGACCCGATGGACCTCGAACTGCTCGACAACCTCCGCTTCCGACTGAACAAGGAGATCGAGCCCAGGCTGGCTAGCCGGGGGCAGATCAAGCGGTTCATCGATGGCGAGGTGTCGGGCGCTCCGAAGATGGTCGGCGCCGACGAGTCGCTCGTGACCGACTCGATCGACCGGACGATCGACCGCTCGGTCGACCGGTCGCTGGACCGGTCGATCGACGTTTCGAGCGAGGACTCGCCGGTCGTCAAGCTGTGCAACCGGATCCTCGATGAGGCCGTGCGGATGCGCACGAGCGATATCCACTTGGAGCCGATGAAGGACCGTGTTCGCCTCCGCTACCGCGTGGACGGCGTTTGTATGGAGCGGGACAACCTGCCCAAGCGGATGCAGAACTCGCTGCTGAGCCGGTTCAAGCTGATGGCGGGGATGAACATCGCCGAGCGTCGCATCCCGCAGGACGGGCGGATCAAGATCACGGTCGATGACGTGCAGATCGACTTCCGTGTCTCCGCGTGCCCCGCGTACCACGGCGAGTCGGTCGTGCTACGTATTCTGCGCCCCGACGCGGTGCGGATCGGCCTGGTCAACCTCGGGTTCGAGCAGGACAACCTGGACGTCTTCAACAAGATCATCCGCCGACCCAACGGAATCTTCCTCGTCACGGGGCCGACCGGCTCGGGCAAGACGACGACGCTGTACTCGGCGCTGGACGTGCTCAACCGGCCGGACCGGAAGATCATCACGGCGGAGGACCCGGTCGAGTACAACTTCGACGGCATCAACCAGTGCCAGGTTCGAGAGGGGATCGGGCTGACGTTCCCGGCGATTCTCCGCTCGATGCTGCGTCAGGCGCCGAACATCATTCTCGTCGGTGAGATCCGCGACCGTGAGGTCGGTGAGATCGCGATCCAGGCGGCGCTGACGGGTCACCTCGTGTTCTCGACGCTCCACACGAACGATGCGCCCAGCGCGATCACTCGCCTGATCGATATGGGGATCAAGCCCTTCCTTGTGGCGAGTTCGATCCAGGCGATCATGGCCCAGCGTCTGATCCGGGTGCTGGCGAAGAACAAGCAGCTCGCTGAGAAGGACGACCTCGATCCGAAGTACCTGAACCTGATCGGGCTCTCCCCCGAGGAAGCGCTCGGGCGGGTGTACAAGGCGGTGCCGAGCGAGGAGTCGACGAGCGGGTACAAGGGTCGCAAGGCGATCTTCGAGATGATGGTGATGAACAACCAGATCCGTGAGCTTGCCTTCAATCTGGCGCCGGTCTCGGATCTGCGCAAGGCGGCGCTCGCGTCCGGGATGAGGCCGCTCGTGGCCGATGGCAAGCTCAAGGTGATCAACGGCGTGACGACCCCGGACGAGATCGCCCGCGTGAGTCAGGTCGCCGACGATCAGTCGACCGCGTAAGGACAGAGAAGAGGAACCCTCAGATGTCGACGATGCAGATCGATCGCCTGCTTGACACCGTGGTTCGCACGGGCGCCAGCGACCTCCACCTGACGGTCGGACGGCAGCCGACCATCCGTCTTCACGGTGGGCTCCGCAACCTCCAGACCAAGGTCCTCGAGTCCGACGACATGGTCGGGCTGATGAAGTCCATCACCCCGGAGCGGAACCAGCAGGAGCTCCAGGAAGAGGGCGGCACGGACTTCGGTTTTGCCTATGGCGACGCCGCCCGCTTCCGTGTGTCGGTCTTCCGCCAGCGTGGCGATATCGCGATCGTCCTCCGCCAGATCCCGAACCGCCTGCTCACGTTCGAGCAGATCGGCCTGCCGGAGATGTGCCGCGACCTGATCAGGCGACCCCGCGGGCTGTTCCTGGTGACGGGGCCGACGGGCTCGGGCAAGACGACGTCGCTGGCGACGATGATCGACTACATCAACACGTACCTCGATCGGCACATCGTGACGATGGAAGACCCGATCGAGTACTACCACGAGCACAAGAAGTCGATTCTCAACCAGCGTGAGGTAGGCAACGATGTACCCAGCTTCGCCGAGGCCCTCCGGCGGGCCCTCCGCCAGGACCCGGATGTGATCCTGGTCGGCGAGATGCGTGACCTGGAGACGATCGAGGCGGCGGTCCGAGCGGCGGAGACCGGCCACCTTGTGCTTGGGACGCTCCACACGACCGGAGCGGCCAAGACGATCGACCGCCTCGTGGACGCCTTCCCGGTCGACCAGCAGAATCAGATCCGGGTCCAGCTCTCGACCGCCCTGATCTCGATCCTCTCGCAGGTGCTTCTGGGGCGGGTTGATACCAAGGGCATGGTGGCGGCGTATGAGTTCCTGGTCATCACCCCAGCTATCGCGAACCTCATCCGGGACAACAAGAGCTTCCGGATCGACTCGGCCATCCAGACCGGCAAGCGGTTTGGCATGCAGCTGCTCGATGACCACCTCTGGTCGCTCTATGCCAAGGGCATGATCTCTGCCGAGGAGATGATCGACAAGTGCAAAAACCCGACGGACCTGTCCAATAAGGTCCATTCCGCCGGCGGCACTCTGAGTCGTCCTGAGCTCGAGGACACGGATTCAGACAAAGATTGATCGGGCTGTGGTAGGCGTCGGACCTCGATCAGAAGCTCCGAAAGCACGATCTACAAGATCAATTAGCCAGAAGTCGCAACGGATAAATGGGCAAGAAGCGGGTCTTTGGGTAGAACAGATAGTGTTTCATCCGCGAAGATTGAGATGACGCCGGCCGAGAGGAGACTCGCGGGCTGGGCGGAGGTGATGCTCTGATGTCGGTGATACCTTCAGAACTCAAAGGACGGAAGCTCGGGCGGGCGCTCACGAAGATGGGCAAGGTCACGCGCGAGCAGGTCCATGAGGCGCTGGGCATCCAGAAGACCCGCAAGGTGCCGATCGGGCAGTTGTTGGTGGAGCTGGGGTATTGCACCCAGCGCGATGTCAACGAGGCCCTCGCCGGGCAGGCCGGGATGGCGTACGTCGACCTGACCAAGCTGGAGTTGGATGAGGAGACGCTCGCGGCGATCCCGTCCGAGAACGCGCAGGCTTACCAGGTGGTTCCTATTGAGTACAGCCCGAAGGGGCGGAAGCTCAAGATCGCGATGAAGAGCCCGGACAACTTCCAGGCCGTCGACGACCTCCGCCTGCTGATGAACTTCGATGTCCAGGCGGTGGTCGCGGACGAGAGCGCGGTCGACGCGATGCTCGCCAAGCACTACGCGAAGCAGGAGTCGGTCGTTGACGTGGTGAGCGCGCTGGCTTCCGACGAGAAGTTCGAGGGGTTGGCGGACCGTGGGCAGTCGATTGACCTGGACCAGGTCATGGAGGCCGCGGAGGACAACCAGGTCATCAAGCTGCTCAACCTGGTGCTGCTGCAGGCGATCCGTGACCGGGCGTCGGACGTGCACTTCGAGCCGTTCGAGCACGAGTTCAAGATGCGGTACCGGATCGACGGTGTGTTGTACGAGATGGTGCCGCCGCCGCAGCACCTCGGCTCCGCGATCGTAAGCCGCGTGAAGGTGATGTCGAACCTGGATATCGCCGAGCGCCGTCTGCCACAGGACGGGCGTATCGAGCTGACGGTCAGCGGGAACCCGGTGGACCTTCGTGTCGCGGTGCTGCCGACGATCTACGGCGAGAGCGTCGTGATGCGAATCCTGGACCGCGGGAACGTCGAGCTGAGCCTCGACCGGGTCGGATTCCGGGACGACGACCTGGAGTCGTTCCGGGCGCTGATCAAGAAGCCGAACGGCATCGTGGTGGTGACGGGCCCGACGGGCTCGGGCAAAACGACGACGCTGTATGCGGCGCTGGCGGAGTTGAACGACATCGAGACGAAGATCCTGACGGCGGAGGACCCGGTCGAGTACGACATCGACGGGCTCTGCCAGTGCCAGATCAACACGGATGTGGGGCTGACGTTCGCCAAGTGCCTGCGTTCGTTCCTGCGTCAGGACCCGGACGTGATTCTCGTGGGTGAGATCCGCGACCTGGAGACCGCGCAGATCGCGGTGCAGGCGTCGCTGACGGGCCACCTCGTGATGAGCACGCTACACACGAACGACGCGCCGAGCTCGATCATCCGCCTCGTGGACCTCGGGCTCGAGCCGTTCCTGCTGACGGCGACGATCGAGGGCGTGGTCGCGCAGCGCCTCGTCCGGACCATCTGCCTGAAGTGCAAGGAAGAGTACGAGCCGACGGAAGAGGAGCTGATGGAGCTCGACCTGCTCCCCGACGATGTCCTGGGGCAAAAGTTCATGCGCGGTCGCGGGTGTGAGGCGTGCAACGGCTCGGGCTACAAGGGGCGGATGGCGCTCTTTGAGATCATGGGCATGGACGACTCCATGCGTGAACTGGTGATGAAGGAAGCATCGACGGCGGTGCTACGTGAATTCGCGAGGCGGCGCGGTATGCGTTCGCTGCGTGAGAGCGGATTAATGGCGATCTACGAGGGACAGACGACGATCGACGAGGTCGTGCGTGAGACGATCGCCGAGGACTGATCCGTCCCGGGACACCGAGCGAAAGACCGAGGGAAGCGATGGCGACGTACGTCTATGAAGCGTTGAACGCGGCTGGCAAGGCCCAGAAGGGCACGATCGAGGCCGGCTCGAGCGAGGACGCGATCCAGCGGATCAAGAGCCAGGGCTACTTCCCGACATCGGTGCGCCCGCAGAAGGGCAAGAAGGGCGCAGCCGAGGCGGGCGAGGCGGCGGCCAAGAAGAAGAAAAAGAAGAAGAGCGGCGGCGGCATCTCGATCGGCAAGGTCAAGCCCAAGCACCTGACGCTGTTCACGCGTCAGCTCTCGACGCTGCAGGACGCGGGCCTTCCGCTGCTCCGGTCGCTGCAGATTCTTGAGCAGCAGCAGAAGCCTGGCCTGATGAAGAACACGCTTCAGGGCGTGGTCGAGGAGGTCGAGGGCGGCTCGTCGCTTTCCGAGGCGATGGGCAAGTTCCCCAGGGCGTTCAACAAGCTCTACGTGAAGATGGTCAACGCCGGCGAGATCGGCGGCGTGCTGGACATCATCCTCCAGCGCCTGGCCGAGTTCATGGAGAAGAGCGAGCGGCTCAAGCGCCGGATCAAGGGCGCGATGGTCTACCCCATCGTTGTGGTTCTGGTCGCGCTGGCCATCCTAAGTGGCATCATGATCTTTATCATCCCGAAGTTCGAAGCGATCTTTAAGGACTTCGGTGTTGAGCTGCCGGCGCTGACCATCTGGCTGATGAACACGAGCCGCTGGTTCGTGGGCGGCATCGCGGGGCAGAGGTTCGCCGGGTACTGGTACGTCGGCGTCGGTCTTCCGGCGGGCTGGATCCTCTTCAAGCTGATCCGAAAGGCGGGCCCCGGGCGGGCGCTGACGGACATCCTGCTGCTCTGGACGCCGATCTTCGGCAGCCTGGTGCGCAAGACGGTCATCGCGCGATTCAGCCGGACGCTGGGCACGCTGATCTCGGCGGGTGTGCCGATCCTCGAGGCCGTGACGATCACGGGCGAGACGTGCGGCAACTACGTCTACGAGAAGGCGCTCAAGAAGGTGCACGACTCCATCCGCGAGGGCGAGAGCTTCGCCCAGCCGCTGCGTGAATCCAAGACCTGTGACTCGCTGGTCGTCAACATGATTGACGTGGGCGAGGAGACGGGCGAGATGGACGCGATGCTGCTGAAGATCGCGGACAACTACGACGAGGAGGTGGACGTGGCGGTCGCCTCGCTCGTGTCGCTGCTCGAGCCGCTCATGGTCGTCATGCTCGGCGGTATGGTTGGCACGATTGTTGTCGCGATGTTCCTGCCCATGGTCTCGATGATCGAGTCGCTGCAGGGCGGCTGAGCCCGGAGGTTCTGGTGCTTCACATGCGTCGAAACAACCCGCGGAACGCGTTCACGCTGCTCGAGCTGCTCGTGGTGATCGTGATCATCGCGACGCTGATCTCGATCCTGCTCGTTGGATTCGGGGCGGCGCGCCGGGCGGCGAGGGCCGCGGGAGATCGGCAGGCGGTCTCGGGCCTCGACCTCGCAGTGACGCAGTTCGACAACGACAACGGGTTCATCCCGCCGCTCGTCTTCGATGGCGAGCCGCAGGAGATGACCGCGACACGCAAGCCTGAGGCGACTGAAGCCGCGGGCGGCGAGGGACCTGTGTTCGAGGTCGAGCCCGACCAGTGGGTTGTGAGCGTGTGGGACGCGGGTTCTGAGGACGGCGATGACCTTGAGGTACTTCGCCAGCGCAACATGAACACCGGCGAACCACTGGCCATGAACTCTGGTCAGGAAGCCTGGGCTGATCCTCGGTACAGCCGGTACGCGCTGGCGTACTACCTCGCGGGGGCGCTCCCCGCGGAGGTTGACGGCGTTGACGGGCTCGGCATGTACCGGCCGCAAGAGGGCGGCGGATTCCGGGGTGTTGGGGCGGTCGTCGGGCGTGGGCGCACGACGGTCGATCCGTACATCGAGACGGGCGCCGCGAGCGTCAATATCAAGCAGAACTACGTGGACGCGAACGAGTACGCCGAGCATGGCCTTCCTGTGCTGACGCAGGACGAGGCGAACGACGTCGCGACCGACTCGCTCGGGCGATTCAGGACCGCGGTGACCGATCGCAACGGCGTGGCGTACCGCTACTACCGGTGGGAGAAGGGGCGGCGAGACGGGAATCTCCCGGATGGTCGCCCGAACATCGTTGTCGAGCGGACGCTGGACCTGAACATCCCCGCGGCATTGACGGACCCCGCCCTTCGATTCGAGGGCCTGAGCGCGACATCGGACGCCGAACTGGAGATAGACGTGACCGCTGGCGACACGGAGCTGCGCGGAGCGCGGTACGCGATCGTTGGCGCTGGCGAGGACGGGCTGTTCGGGACCGAGGATATCGATGTGATTCTCGAAGCGCTCGGGCGGTCGGCGGGCACGTCGCTCTCGGAAGAGGGCCAGGCGGAGCTGCGTCGCCAGGTCTGGAAGGACAACGTGATGGAGGTGGGCGGCTGATGACGCACGCTCAGAACAACTCGATGCTGGCGATGACGACGGGCATCTCCGGGCAGAGAAGCGGTGCGACGCCGGGTGGGTATGCCCCTGGAAGATTGGCGCGCGCCGGTTTCACGCTCGTGGAGATGTTCGTCGTCATCGGGATCATCCTGTTGATCGTGGCGCTGGCGGTGCCGGGTGTGAACGCGATGGTGTACTCGTCCAACCGGGCTCTGGCGGAGAACAACCTGCGGGTGGCGATGGGCCTGGCCCGAGACGCGGCGATCGCGTCCTCACGCTCGGGCGACGGCGCCGCGGTCTTCCTCTTCGATCCTGACGGGCAGATTCGGATTGTGCCGGCGGAGGTGGTGGGGCAGATCACGGATGACGTCACGGGTGTTCCCGCGGGGAGTTCAACGGGGGGCGGGTTTGGCGCCCCTAGTGCCCTGTTGACACGCCCGACCGTGGTTCGTGATGTCCTTGCTCCGATCGCCCTCGGCCAGTCGATCTCACTCCCCAGGAACTGGATGGTTCGCGGATACGCGCCGCCGAGCTCGATGATCACGACCGAGGCCAAGGCGCCTGGGCCGGACGATCAGACGCAGTGGTACGCGTCGGAGAACTACGGTGGCTCGAACGAACTGGCGATCGCCAAGTCCGAGGGAAACTGGGTGTTCCCGGAGAGCGGCTTCTTTGACATCGATGAGCCCGTCGCGACCATGACACCTCAGGGGCGGCGGTCATCGTTCATGGTTCGGTTCTCGGCTCGCACGGGCGCGGTTTCGCGCGTCGATCGGGAGGCGATCTTCATCGATCCTCGCCCGTCGATCGAGGAACGTGACACGCTCGCGATGAGCCGGACGGATGTAGACAACGCCTGGAAGCGCGTCGATTGGGCCGAGGACACCCGCAAGTGGGCGGCGCGTTCGCTCGGGCGGGCACAGAGTCAATCGCTCGAGGCGGAGATCCTGAGCAACAACTCGAACGACACTGTCCTGGTCAAGAGTGTCAACCGTCTCGCGTTGTACGACGAGCGGCGCCTCGCACGGGGGCTCGGTGGGCGTCTGAACCAGGACACCGGCACGATCTACGAGGCGTACGACGCGAACCAGGGGATCTCCTTCGACCGGACCCAGTTCGCCAACGCGAGCCTCGATCAGATCAGGCGGAACATCAACGCCTGGATCGAGGGCGACACGTCGGGCGGGCCTGGCGGGCCGACGGCCGACATCTTCGACGGTCAGATCGATGAAGATGACTCGCCCGATTCCGCGATGTTCACGCTGCAGGGGTACACCGGGGAACTGACGGAGATCGAGCAATGAACCGATCGACGACGAGCAGATCTCGCGGGTTCTCTTTGGTTGAGATCCTGATCGCGGTGCTGATCCTGGCGCTCGGGCTGCTCGGGCTCGGGGCGGTGTTCCCCGCGGTGATCGCGCAGCAACGGGACGCGGTGGACTCGACGAGGAGCGCGGCGACGACGAAGACAGCCGCGGCGACCCTCCGCGGCGCCTCGGAGTGGACCGGCGGGTTCAACGGTGTCGAGACGGGGATCCCCGCGGCGGAGCGCCAGAGCCTCAAGCCCTGGGACGTGCTCGGTCTCGATCGGCACTTCGGCAAGCGGAGGGAGCAGGCGCCGGGCCCCGACCCAACCGTTCCGGGTGGTTCCCTGAGGCCGACCTCATACTGGCAGGCGAGCTGGAGCTGGCATGATGGTCAGCTCGGTTCGCACGGCGACTCTACCCTAGCGTTCTTGGGTAGCTACCGAGACTCCGGGCTGATCACGTTCAACGGGCAGCGTGAAGACCCCGATTCTCCGGGGAACTTCCGCTACATCCGTTCTGATCGGAACGGGGCACGTCTGGACACCAGGATCCCGGAGTTGGCGCGTCTGTCGCCGCCGGCGTTCTCGGGGCGGGACCCGCAGTACGTGTGGGACTTTGTGGCTCGGCGCCATCCGGCGACGAACCAGATCGAGGTGGCGCTCTTCGTGCGTCGTATCGACCCTCGGATCCGAACGAGCCGCGACGTCACGCTCTCGGATGTGCTCGCGTTGGACGGTGTGTTTGCTGTCGGCGTCGATGGAGATGGGCGCCCCGCGCCAGGTGATAACGCCGTGGCCTACGCCGTGCCCCTGGCCCTCGGGATCGAGGTTCCCGATCTCGGGGACGGCCCGATCCTGGATCGCGTGAGGTTTGTATCGAACCTCGGAACGACCATTGTGCCCGCGTTCGATGGCGCCGATCCCACTGGGTTCGACACCCGCGTCGAGCTGGCGAGCCTCGAGGGCCAGAAGCTGGTTGATAACTTTGGAATCGTCCGCACGGTCGTTGAAGTCGTCGAGAGCGAGGACGACATGGTGGTGATCAGCCCGCCCTTCACGCTGCAGCAGGCGATCGGCGGGATCCCAGTAGGGGGAGTCGGCGGCGCACCTCTGAACACGATCGATCCGACGCTCGCGCAGCAGGTCGTGTTCACTCCGCAGATCCCGGTCTCGATCGAGGTGTTCAGTGTTGAATAGCCGGCGCCAATCCATCCGGTTCAGGCCTTTCCCGCGCGGGCTGAGCGTTCGCCGACGCATCTCGGGCGCGTTCACGCTCCTTGAGTTGCTCGTGGCGATCGGGATCATCTCGCTGCTGGCCGCTGGCGTGGCGGCGATCTTCGCGTCGGTCGGGGACACGGTCTCGGCGGGCAAGCGGGTCAGCGCTGTCAACCGCTACACAACGCTCATGGAGAGCGTGATCCGTGAGGATCTCGAGCGGCTGACCCGAGACGGCTTTCTTGTGATCCGCAACGAGCTGGCCAACGACGGCAATCCGGTGAACCTCTACAGGGGCGACCCGAACGCTCGCCAGCGCCGGATCGACGAGGTCATGTTCTTCGCGCGCGGCGATTTTGCGAGCGTGCGCCGTCCGATGTCGCCCGGGCACACGGCCAGGGCGAACGAGGCTCGGGTCTGGCTCGGCATGGGCCAGCGCCGGGTCGAGGATCTCGCGGACTTCGAGGTCGGCAGCTACCTCTACCCGTCGCTCGATGACCTAAACATCGACCTGGACGCCGGGCTCGGTCGCACCGCGGTGACCGCTGGCGTCGAGAATCCGAACCGATTCGCTTCGGACTGGACGCTGCTGCGCCATCTGACGCTGCTCGTGCCGCTGGCGTCGGGCGAGCCGCGTACGACGAGCGAGCTGGTGTTTGATCTCGATCCATTCACCGGGAGCGGGCGCAACCGCCTCCGCGATCAGGAGTGGCAGATCGGGATGCAGCCCGCGGCCCAGAGCGTCTTCCGGGCGCGGATGGAGCACTGGGTCATGACCGGGAGCGGGATCGCCCAGTTCCCGAGGCCGCCGCAGCTCTTCCGGGACGCTGAGCACGCGGTCTGGCCGCGGTTCAGCTCGGGCCTGGTGGACGTCGCGTCGGAGTCGCTCGCGGAGATCCGCTCGATGGTGACGAGCGCCGCCCAGGCGCCGGCGATCGCGGAGACTCAGCCGAACTACACGTTCCCGGCGGGCAACTTCGACGCGACCGATGTCGCGCTGGAGAGCGTGATGCGGGCGTGGATGCTCAACGCGCTGCCGGGCGAGCTCGATGAGACGCTGAACCCGATTCACCCGCCGACACTGTCTCGGATTCGATACGAGCCAACGCCGCCGCTGCTGGGCATCCCCGACAGCGAGGTCAGCAATGATCGCGAGCTCGCGTACCGCGAGGCGGACCAGGAGATGCTCGCGTCGAGCGCGTTCATCCCGCGCTGCACGGAGTTCATAGTTGAGTGGTCCTTCGGCTGGACGTTCAACTCACCGGGCGATCCGCGAGCCGGGCAGATCCAGTGGTACGGGCTGAACCGGGCCGAGGAAGACGCGAACGGCGACGGTGATCTTGACGACCCGATCGATCGGGTGGCGCACTTCTTCCATCAGTCGGCGGTCGGCACGCTTGTTGATGGTTCGCCCCGCCCCGGGCTGGTGCGGATCAGTCAGCTCGTCAACGCGCGTCCGGTGAACGGGCCGGTCCCGGCGAACCTGACCTACCAGGAGTCGGTGTTCGGGTACTACGACCCGGGGACCAACCTCAACAGCGCGGATGACAACGCGGAGTGGCCCTGGCCGACGCTGCTCCGGATCACGATGAGCTTCGCGGACCCGAACGACCCGAC
>Ga0315336_1006145_pt1 | contig 12520 bp, 8 predicted proteins | sample ASW5metaG_FD_204512 | JGI IMG/M metagenome (GOLD analysis project Ga0315336, IMG submission 204512) | Ammonia-oxidizing marine archaeal communities from Monterey Bay, California, United States - ASW #5 | ecosystem: Environmental > Aquatic > Marine > Intertidal zone | place: USA: California...
CAGTATCCCCACAACCAGTGCGTTACGGAATCTCCGCTGATCTGGTTGGTCATATACTTGAACCTGGGGTCGAATCGTTCCGGCTCGTCAAAGTAGGTCAGGTCATAGAGGTCGAAAGACTGGATGATGCGCCGGGCCAGCGGTCGTATGGTGATTTCACGGGGAAAGTGCGTCGCAACCTGGATGCCGGCTCGGGCGTACAGTGTGCTCACACTGCCCTTGGAACTGTGGACATAGGTCATGAAAGGGAAGAACGACCAGGCATCGGTATCGGGTTCGCCGAAACTCTCGGATTTCGGGCGATCGGCATCCCTAGGCAGGAAGCGGGAATCCAGCGTACGAATCTCATTGGTCTCGAAATCCATAATCATGAAGGAGTACGCGCGGCCGTCCGCGGAGATCATGTTCATGCCTTCATTCCACATTTGAATGATGGAACGCTTCCAGCGCGTGGCCCACTTGTTGCCCGGATCGTTTCGCAACAGATAATCCAGTTCGGTGAGATCCATTTGCGCGAGATTTGTGGGGTAAGTCAACAGCCACCCGCCTTCTTCCTGTTCGAGGCGACTGGGTTTCATTTTGCCCGCAAGCTTGGGCCGGATCTGCTCTTCGCCGGGATACTCGTTGACGCCGAGCGCCAACAGGCGGTCATACTCATTCTTAAACAACTCTTCGCCGGAATGCTTATAGGCCATCAGCGTTTCACAGGTAAACCGGGCCAAAGGCCATTGCATGTCCTTCAAGCCGAAATAGGTGTACTTGTACTCACGTTTGACGAAAAAGCGAACGATCTCCGTGATCATTCTGGATGCCTCCGCCTTTTCTGCGTCATCCGCGTGCCGGTGATAGTGGTCGAGAGCGACGGTGGCGAACAGGATCTGGTCGGAACTGGTTTCTAAGGTGAATTGGTCACCGTAGATTTTGGGCATGAAGCCCTCCTCCAGCTCCTTGCCGCGTTCATAGATGTAGCGCAGGGCATCGAAACAGCGCCTGGCGCGGGCCAGCGCCGAAATATCGCCCTCCACCTCGTAACGATAAAGCATGGCCTGCATATAGGCGGCGGTGACCATGGTACAGTTTTCGTATGCCCACCAACCTTCGGTCGTTCCGACTTTCAGCCGAATCGGGTCGATCGCCTCCACGATATCATTGGCAATGGGTTTACCGGTGATGCGATCCACGAAGGTGTAGACGATACCGTTGGAGTCCACCATATTGGCTTCCACCCAGGCTTCAATCTCGCGGGCGCGGTATGAGAGTGTTTTGGTTGGCATGGGATGATCCCCGTCCAGTTCAGATTTTCTCTTGAGTCAATGTCACCACTGCTCGACGTAGTCTACGACAAAGCTCTCGGCGAAGGGCTCTGCTTTTCAACGGTGTTTTGATTTTCTCTGCCTTTAAATGCCCCAGTATCCTACTCTCTTTGTCGCCAACTTTGTCGCGAGCTTTGTCGATTCCTTCTTCCATCGAAGAAGCTGCACAATCATCGAGGATACCGTCATTCCTTCATCCGGACATGTCGTCCACTTTTCGACGAAGTTCGCGACAAAGATCGCGACGAAGGGCTCTGCTTTTCAACGGTGTTTTGATTTTCTCTGCCTTTAAATGCCTCAGTATCCTACTCCCTTTGTCGCCAACTTTGTCGCGAGCTTTGTCGATTCCTTCTTCCATCAAGGGTTTCGTCACTTTTTCAGCCGAGCATTTCGTTCACTCTTCGACGAAGTTCGCGACAAAGATCGCGACGAAGGGCTCTGCTATGCAACGGTGCTCTGATTTTCTCTGACCTTCAATGCCCCAGCATCCTACTCTCTTTGCCGCCAACTTTGTCGCGAGCTTTGTCGATCCCTTCTTCCATCAAGGATTTCGTCACTTTATCAGCCGAGCAGTTCGTTCACTTCGCGACGAAGTTCGCGACAAAGATCGCGACGAAGCTCGCCATGAAGAGCTCTGCTTTGGAAACAAGCTTGATTTTGACTGACCTTCAATGCCCCAGTATCCTACTCTCTTTGTCGCCAACTTTGTCGCGAACTTTGTCGATTCCTTCTTCCATCAAGGGTTTCGTCACTTTTTCAGCCGAGCATTTCGTCCACTCTTCGACGAAGTTCGCGACAAAGATCGCGACGAAGGGCTCTGCTATGCAACGGTGCTCTGATTTTCTCTGACCTTCAATGCCCCAGCATCCTACTCTCTTCGTCGCCAATTTTGTCGCGAGCTTTGTCGATTCCTTCTTCCATCAAGGGTTTCGTCATTTTCTCAGCCGAGCATTTCGTTCACTTCGCGACGAAGTTCGCGACAAAGATCGCGACGAAGCTCGCCATGAAGAGCTCTGCTTTGGAAACAAGCTTGATTTTGACTGACCTTCAATGCCCCAGTATCCTACTCTCTTTGTCGCCAACTTTGTCGCGAGCTTTGTCGATTCCTTCTTCCATCAAGGGTTTCGTCACTTTCTCAGCCGAGCATTTCGTCCACTCTTCGACGAAGTTCGCGACGAAGGGCATCGCTTTTAAGAGGATTTTTGGAACAATGCATGATAGTCATATATCCCCGTCATCTCTCATTGAGAGTTTTGTCGATTCACCTTTATCCTCATCATCCCTTCATCATTGCCGATGTCATCATCGCGACCCTCGACAGCAGAGTTTTTAAGTCCTCGACTTCCTCCACCGGTAGCACTTGTTGAATTGCGCAAAGATCCAGCCTAGCAGCCATCTTGACGGCCGCCTCATGAGAGATGCCGAGAAATCTTTGTTGATCCAAAGTCGAATATCGCCCGTTCCCTTCAGCAATATTTAGCACCATGCTTGTCACCAGCACATCGAGTCTGCGAAACGTATTCCGCAGTAATCGCTGTGCGTGCTCCGACATTGCGAAGACCTCGGCCGCCTGAAGCGCTACAACGTAGACATCCAGATCCTCATGATGAAAGTGTATTTTTTTCTGATCGACCTCGCTGTCAGCTTTGTCAGCTCGTCCCCCTCTTGTTTCGGCGTCATACTCCGGACTCTCTTCTCTCGCCATTTGTGCCGACCAGGTCTGCCTCAATCCGATCATCATCCTGAAAATCTGCGAGAGCTCTGCCTTCTCGGACTCAACCAATGAATCGTCCATCAGTTTCTTTAGTCGGGCAAGATCGAGACAAGCAGCACACTCAAGCGTGGAGCCCATGGCGTAGTCCAGGCTTTTCACTTTCATGCCGGAGTAGGAGGCGCTGCCCATGGCGATGTTCTCAAGTATACTGCCAGCGGCACGCCCCAGATGGTCACAGATCGTATGCCTGCCATCCCATTCGGCAATCCATTTACTGGCCTTAACATTGAAGGGCAGCGCTCGCTGATATACCTTCAGTTTTTCATGGTTGAATGTCATGTTCTTTGACGAGGCTCGTGAATTCTAGTTTGGTTCTCGAATGAGATCTAAATTCTTTTCTTTCTCTCTTCGTCGTGAGCTTTGTCGAATCTTTCTCCCCGCCAAGTGTCCGTAATCATTGAGGATTTCGCCACTTTCTCAGCCAAACGTTTCTCACATTGCTCGACGAAGTTCACGACAAAGTTCGCGACGAAGGGGCTTGTGTTGAACGAAAGTTTGCAAAATCAGATCCTTCTTGCTTCGTCGCAAACTTTGTCGTGAGCTTTGTCGAATCTTTCTCCCCGCCAGGAATCCGAAATCATCGAGGGTTTCCCCATTTTCTCAACCAGGCATTTCTCACACTGCTCGACGGAGTTTACGACAAAGCTCTCGGCGAAGGGCTCTGCTTTTGAACCAAGTTTGATTTTCACTGACCTTTAATGTCCTGCGATCGTGCCCGAAACCTCGATCCAGTCGATCACGGCCAGCGGCGCGCCGGGTTTACCCGGTGCGCCGGCAATCCTCAAGCGGGTGTACAGCTTTTCGTTCGCCGCCGGCAGATCTACGGTCATGACTCCGCTCTCGACTCGATCCGCCCTCGCCACCCAGTCATATCCGTTCGCGGAAAGTTCGAAAATGACTTCCGCGGATGCCCCCGGTTCCGTTGTCACCTTCGCCCGCGCGGTGAACCGGCATGATTCGCCCTTCGGCGTTCTCCAGGGATTGGTCATGCTTGCGTCCACGGGATCCGCGTCGACGGACCGGACAATGATCCGGCCGGGGTTCGGGGCCCAATTCATGTAGCGCAGACCTCCTATCCGACTTCTCGCCATGAAATCAGGGACGGGCCCCTGCTGTTCCGGGTTCATTCGGAGGTCGAAATCCTCGCGATGCCGGAAAACCCCGTTCGAATCCGCCTTCAGGACCGTGTCCGCCGGTTGGTTCATATCCCAATGCACCAGCTCATCCTCTTCCGCCTGCCGGGCCTTGTCCGCCTCTTCCAGGACAAACTTGAAGACCTCCTTGGAAGATTTTTCGGCCGTCTCAGCCCAGGCAAACGTTCGTTTCGGCATACCGCCTTCCCAGCAATAGTAAGCGAAAGGAACGTTGTACTTCCTGGCAACGCGGAGTTGCCCTTGAAGCATGGACGGGTGATATGAGGTCGTGGGATGATTTGCAGCTTCGAAGGGAGCCGCATACCCCAGTTGGATCAACGGCAGACCCAGCATGCGATATCGTCGAACCTCCTGCTCAAAATCACGCGGTTCCGCAAAATATTCATCAATGATCCATCCGTCCGCGGGCAACCAGGGATACAGAAAACCGGGCCATGCATCTCCCCGGCTTGAGTTGGAATACCATTGATAGATCGGCATGTTCGGAAACTGTTTCTTCAGCCGGTAGTAGAATTCCGTCAGCTTTTCATGCTCGCCATTCCAGAAAATATTCTCCTCGGAGAGAGTCACTGCGTAGAGTTCGCTCCGGTTCACGTTCTCGAGGAATCGCACGAGTCCCTGGTAGTATTCATCCGTTTTTTGTCCGCCCTGCCCCGGCGTAGCCTGCGCAATCACGCGTTTGCCGGCCGCGCGCGCTTTCAAAAGGTTCTCTTTCCATAACCTGATACCCTCCATATGGCCGGCATTCTGTACGGCATCCAACGATTCATGGGGGCGCACGAAGGCCTGCACGATCAGAAAATCGAAAGGGCCTTCCCAGAAGTAGGGCTGCCACCAGCCATAGATACCGGAGTCCCGGTGCGTGAGCGGCTCTCGGGCGGCGTTCCCCGCCGCCTCACCTTCCGCGAACGCATTTGCAGCTACCAGGAGGACGATCGTAAACAGCATGCTTGTCGGTCTATTCATCGCAGGTATTCCTTTATGGCCTAAACATGTTCCCGTCAGGTTGCAGTGCTGGCTTGCATTACCGGGTGGGTTCCAGCGCTGAATCCAGCAGAATTTCAATCCCTCGCCGATACCATTCCTCGCCGAGAGCGTGGCCGATATCAGGCGTAACGAAAAAATCCACCAGAGATGCGTCGAAGCCTCTCTTCCGGTTCGCCGCATTGAGATCCAGAAAAAACCGGGCACAACTCAGCGTGCTGACTCGCTCGTCGTGGTTGCCGATCGCCATGTAGATTTTCTTTCCGGCCAATTTGTCGGCCCACAGCGAGAGGCGAAGATCCTTGACCACGTCCAGGTCCCGCTGCTCATCGAACTCGCTCAGATCACGCCAGTCCGTCACCGGGGAGAAACCACCCCCGATATTGAGTGTGTCGTCCTCTGCCATCAACCGAAAGGCGTAGTAGCCGAACCGGGAGATGCCCGAAACCACGATGCGGTCGGGCTTTACCCATTTCTGGTCCACACAGTGCTTCAGGACCGCCTTGGACCGCTCGATAAAGGCGACCGTGGGATCCGTCCCTTCCAGGATACGGTCCCGGAACAATTCGAGGGAATATCCGACGCTCGAATCCGGAAAACTGACTGCCCGGTGCCCCTGTTCCCAGAAATACTCCGCTTGCTTTTGATGGGGGGAGAGAAAATGCATGGTGGGACTTCCTACCACGAACAGAAGAACAGGGTCGGGCGACAACTGCTCATCGGGCGGCGAGACGATCACGGAATTTACCTGATCGTCCCCGATCATGACGGTGAAGCCTTTCACGTCGAGACCCCGCTCGATCAGCGTGGCGTAGGTTTCCTTCTGGGAGTCGGTCAACGTGTCCTCCGATCGGATTGAATCGGGAATCGACAAGGCCACGAGGCCCGTCAGTAGAAATCGCATCATCTTCGCGCCCAGACTGGTGTTCCTCAAACCTTCAATCTCCGAAGCGTCCAGTATGCGCCAAACCATTGAGCGTGATGCTCCGCCCAGAAAGCGTCTCGATAGTCGTCCCCCGTGACCCGTGTGTCCAGCTCGCGGATCGGTTGGCCGCGGCAGATATGATAAAATTCCGACCGGGTGTTGATCTCTTCCAAACTCGCCTTGACGATCCGGCCGTATCCGCGCTCCGGTAGTACATCATGGGCCATCGACAGGTAGAGCGATGCATACGCCCTGCAGTTCATGCGGAACTGCGGTAGGCCGGCCCACTTGGATTCCAATGATAAATCAAGGAGCAGTTTCTCCGCGCCGGTTTCGATGACGCGATTCCAGAACGTGGACAGTTCCGGGCGCAAGAGGATAAGAGGTCTCATGCTGGAAACAGTCAAGCCGGCGGATTGATGCGAATCTCCCTCCATGTTCGTCAGACATGCGCAGGACTTCATCATGCTCTCGAAAGCCGTCCGATACTTCGGGTCCGGCGCCATTTCGTAGGCCATGGCCAGGAGATAGAGGAAAAAGCCCTTGCAGTGCGGATACTCCAATTGGTGCCAGACCAGGCATTTTCCAACGTAGTTCGTAGTATAGTTCCTGCCGATCCACCAGTCCGCGAAAGAACAGATCATTGTCTCGATCACTCGCTTTTCATCCACGGTCGCCACATGCCGGTAAAAACTCTCCAGACCGAGGGTGAGGTCGTTATATTGATCGATACTGCACTCGAAAACATCGCCGACATTCCGGATGCCGGCATACGGTTTCGGTATGAATCCTCTGCCGAACGGGTTTTGCTCCGCGGCGTTATTCCAGAGGCACTCAACCGCTTGAAAAGTTTTGCGCGCTAATGCCTCGGTGTCTTCGCCACGAGTCACACGAAATTTCTCCACCAGCCCGATCAGATAAATGCCGCTGGCCTGCCCTGCATTTTCATAATTGAGCCACAGGGGTTTGAGATCCCTGGGGAAATCGCCGTTTTCCATGATGCCGCCCACTCCGGCCGCGCGGTCTCTGACGACGTCCAGGGTGAACGGTTTCATCGTTTTGGCGTAGACGCCGCTGCGCAGGATTCCGTCTTCGTCCCGAAAGATTCGCTCGATAACCGATTGAACCTCTTCTTCGATAGACTCCAGATTGCTTCCATAATTTTCCGGAGGAAAATCGAGAGGACAGACGTCCCGGGTCATCTCTTCCGATCTATGCATGATTGTCCTCCCGAAGCTGAAGCATCGAGATCACGCTACCAGTCAATCTCAGCAGGGTGAAGAAACCTTCCTGTTGATTTCTCTCACTCTTGTCCGATCAACAACGACGTCAGCGGTTTCGGAACTGTGCAAATGCGCGATATATGAATCGTCAACGTTTTCCAGCGCGACCTCGATCACTTCGCTCCCCCCCGGCACCCTCCCCTTTAAACCCTCCATGCCCAACAAGGGTTTGACCTGGATGCGCGAGAATCCGGGAGCCAGGGGTTTGATGCCCAATCCGTAAGCCCCGTAAAAATAGATGGGAATTCCCGACCAGCCGTGGCAGAGGCTCCCGGCGTGGTGAAAATCCCATCCGCCGCGAAGGGTCTCCCAGAAACTCGTCGCCCCGGCAAACAGCATCTGCGACCAGTCCCGCTCGATGGCATCAAGCACAAAGGGGCCACAGGATTCATCCAGCAGAATCGCTTCGAATTTATATAGCGACTGGCTGAGCGTGGTCGTGGTCAATCCGTTCTGCTCGCTCATCAACCTTTCCCTCAACCCGAGATGGATGGTTTCGTCGCCGATACCGGCGAGCATGGCAAGGGATTGAGTCAGTTCGGCAAAATGCGGTTTCGCCTGTTGTCCCGCGTAGGTCCGGTAGGCGATCTCCCGCGAATCGAACCAGAGCTCGTGTGCAGCCGCCCTCATTCGGGCCACGTGCTCCAGCCACTGGGACGCCGATTCCTCCTCGCCGATCCACTTGCCGATATTGGCGGCGGCCTCCAGCGCGAGGACGCATAGAAAATTCAGGGGCGCGTCAAACCGTGCACTGTCCAGGGTAAGAAACCGGGTGCAATCATCGTCCACCGTGCCGTCCAGCCCGGGCGCCCAGTCATAGAAATGCCAGTAGCGTTCTCCCGGCGGGCACGGAAGTAATCCGTCCTGAAATTCCTTCAGGTAGCATTGAAGCATCCGTTTCATCTGCGGAAACAGATCGGCAACGTATTGTTTGTCACCCGAATACATGAGGTAGTCGTTCATTGCCAGGAACCAGGTCATGGTAAAGCTCGGGATGGTCAGGGAATGCTTCATCGGCGCGCACAATTCCTGGTATCCATCTTTCCCGGTAGTACGGACCAGGAGATCGAGGCTGGCTCGGGTAAACGCGTAGTCGCTAAACGCGTAGTAGCCGCAAAGCATCTGGTTGCGTGAGTCGTTTGCATAGAGCGCCTGCTCCCGCCACGGGCAATCCTCATAGTGCTCATGCATGCACAAATGGAGCGTTCGCCGCGAAACGTCCCAGATCCGGTTGTGCAGCGAATCGGAGTTGGTGAAATCGCCCGCGGCTGTTACCGGGTATTCGGAAGGAATGAGGCCGGCGTAGCGAAGATCGAGCTCGCCACGCAGCTCCGTGACATGCAGCTGTACGTAGCGGCCGGCAGAGCGGTGAAGGTAGTGCGTGAATTCCTGGTCTCCCGGGCGGGCGATGTACCGGGAGGCAAAATTCCGGCCGCCGATACTCGAGCGCACCCGCAGGTCGTCCAGATGTTCTCCGACCGCGATATCGATCACGCACCCGCCGGTGCAGTGGAGTTCCAGCGAGGGGAACCCGCACTCCTCTCGGCTGAGGTCGACCAGCACGTACACGCCGTCGGCGCCGTCCGACCGGGCGTCGCTCCATGTCACGGGGAACGACGCCGGCCCTGATACGGGATCAAAGTCGTCGAACAACTCCCAGCTGCGCCGCGCCGACAGGAAATCACACTGCATCTGCTCGGCCACGGTTTGACCGGCCCCGGCATCCCGCTTCAGCACGCCCTGCGCTACGATGGATGCCGGAGCGGGCGAACAAATCGTCAACCCCGGAAGCGGACGTGCCCGGGGGACAACTTCCTGAGAAGAGGGCGCAGCGGTTTGCCACGCAGCATCGTCGTCGGGGACTCCACGCAACGCATCGTAATGAAACGTAAAACCCATCTGGGGATTGACGCGGGAGGTATCCTCCTGGAGATAACCGGGCGATATGCGGCATTCTGTCTGCTCGTCGCTGGCGGCCAGAACGTTCCCGTCAACTTCCAGCTCATACCACAGGCCTGCGTCGCCCGGGTAATAGGAAAAGTGGTCCTCCCCGCAATAATGGACGAGCATGATGAGAACATTTTCGCCGGAATCGAGGAAATCGGTGAGATCCAGACTTGAGTAGGTGCGAGCATCCGGAAAATCCCCGAACTGCCCGCACCCGATGACCCCGCCGTTCAGCCAGGCAACAAAATTCGTATCGACACTGATCTTGAGGGTGGCAGTTTCAGGTAGATTCGAAAGACTGAATTTCGTTCGAAATTCAACGTACTGATTCGGTTGATTCTCCCGTAGAAGAGGTGTCCAGATCCATCGGGGTTTGCAAGTCGGCATGGGTCACGTTCCTATATCGTATCCGGATCGCTCGGTCTGCACAAAGCTGCCCTCCACCTCCGGGGGATGGGCGGCTGATTCGGCGCGGGAGGGAGAAAGGGTGGAGCGATGCTCGCACATTTCACTTCTTCTCGCTCATTGCAGCCTCTCGTCCCCCGGAGGTGGACGGCTACTTTGCAGAGCGCGTGGCCAATCCTTCGCTCTTCATGATCATGCCTTGCACGGGTCGGCCCTGGAGGCCACACTTGCCGGTGAACATGAATTTCTTTCGTTTGCAGAACTGGTTCTCCGGATTCAATGGCGTGAAACACAGGTTTTACACGACGCTGGTACGCGGCGGGTTCGGGGCCATGGGCAGGAGTTGCGTAGTGCAGGTGCCGATGCGCTGCACGAATCCCGGCAGGATCTTCCTCGGCGACCGGGTCTTTGTCGGCGCCGACGCCTGGATCGACTGCTTTGCCACCCCGGACGAAAAGCTTTCGCCCCGGATCGACGTCGGGGACGACACAATGATCGGCTATCACAGCCATATCATGGCGATCGGGCATTTGAAAATCGGGAAGCATGTGCTCATTGCCGACAAGGTATACATCTCCGACAACATGCACAGCTTTGAGGATGTCGGGAAACCGATTATGGAGCAGGGGCTGACTCATCGCCCGGTGGAAATCGAAGACGAAGTGTGGCTGGGAGAAAACGTCTGCGTCCTGCCCGGGGTCAGAATTGGCCGGCATAGTGTGGTGGGCTGCAATTCCGTAGTGACCAAAGATATCCCCCCCTACTGTGTGGCCGCGGGCGCACCAGCGAAGATCATTCGCCGGTACGATTCTACCACGCGGCAATGGAATCGAGTGACCGTTTGAGGAATGCCGTTGTTCGCTACGGAGACGCCTGTACAAGCCGATAATTCTTCTGTGTGAGACCGGTCGCAGCATCATAGGCGACGGAATTGCCGCTCGTTCCGCGAACGACGACTCCGACGTCGGTCCAGGTCGGGGAAATCAGGTCTTCCGTATACTGAAGCTCGTAGAGTTGGGACGGATATCCATCAAAGGAGATCTCCACCACGTCCACCACGCTGCCGGTGGAAAACGCAACCGGATTCTGTACCGAGTTCGTCGATGTCAGGACGGCATGTACTTCGACGGAGCTGACATCGGCACGCTGGTAGACATTGGTAAGGCCCTTGTGGACCTCGACTCCAACCCAGACGCTGGTCAGGCCGGTAAAAATCGGATTGGCCGACGCATCAACGACAACGGGCTCATCGGTGTAAACGGTTCCCCCGGGATCAATGGTGTCGATGCCGCCCCAGTGTGGAAGTATGGGAACGGAGTTGGTCTCGGTAAGTCCCAACCCCACTCGACCCAACATAACCCAGGAGCTGTATCCCGAGACATTCGCTTGCAGCGTAATACTCGACATGGTAAAGCCCGCCGGAGCGGAAACCTCCCGGAACAAATTGACCCCGCCGGTCGTGGAAGTGTTTTGCGCGTACCCGACCTTCGTCGGATCTCCGTCGAGTTCCAGGGTATGGGCATATCCCGGATCAAGTACATTGACTGTCCAGCCTGCGGCGCCCCCCGTAAAGTCCAGCGCCTCCACGAGCACCGCCGATGCGATCCCGGGCACGACGGCCATCAACAAGGCGTACACAAATGGTTTCATTTTTTTCATAATTTTTCTCCTTACATAAATCTCGGCTTAGGGGAGCGCTTCGACGATCCGGTAATTCTTCTGGGTGGAAACGCCGGTCGGATCGAAGACGAAAGATTCTCCGCCGGTCCCGCGAACGAACATCTGGGTGTCGAGCCAGTCCAGGGAAACAAGGTCAGGCGTATATTGAAGCAGATAGAGTTTGTCCACCTGCCCGGTGAAGGACAATCCAACGACATCATCCAGGTTGACGTTGGAGAATTCGACCGGTTGAAGGCTGGGGTCGGTTGACGTCAGCGTGGCGTACAGCCGGATATCACTGACATCCGGCCGCTGGTACACCCCTGCGAGTCCCTTGTGAACTTCCGTGTGTACCCAGACACTGCTGATGCCGGTGAAACTGGCGTCCCCGGACGTATCAAGAACAAAGGGTTCATCGGTCGTAACCACTCCGCTCATATGGTCGGTACCGGTCCAGTAGGGGCAGCAAGCGGTGCAATTCGCGGCGCCGTTTGCAAGCCCGATTCTGCCGATCATTACCCAGGAACTGAACCCCGAGACTTTTGCTTCCAGCCTGACATCGGACATCTTGAATCCCACGGGCGCAAAAGCCTCCCGGAACATGAAGATTCCGGCGGTAGAGTCCGTGTTCGTTTCGTACCCGTATTTCGATGGATCGCCGTCCAATTCGAAGGTATGAGAATACCCCAAATCCAGCGGTATGATCGTCCAACCGGCGCCGTTGTTCGTAAAATCAAACGCCTCAACAAGCTCTGCCGAAACCAGTCCGGGAGCCAGGCTCAGCAGTAACGCCAATGGTAGCGAGGTTCTCAATTTCATATATCTTCTCCTGATTCTCTGTTGCCCGCGATCGTTCCACGATAGGAAAACCGAAATGCTTCGTACGCTCCAACACTTTGTAAATTGTTATTATGAATGGCCTTCCGACTATTGTATACAAAATTTATACCATAATTGGACCGTACATTTCCGAACGGGATCCACGCGGATCTGCACACAAATCAATATGCTTCAAAACAGCATTTTTGCATGTAAACTCACAAACTATTTGTCAAGGGTTTAAATGCGGTTCACCA
>Ga0315336_1006146_pt1 | contig 12518 bp, 7 predicted proteins | sample ASW5metaG_FD_204512 | JGI IMG/M metagenome (GOLD analysis project Ga0315336, IMG submission 204512) | Ammonia-oxidizing marine archaeal communities from Monterey Bay, California, United States - ASW #5 | ecosystem: Environmental > Aquatic > Marine > Intertidal zone | place: USA: California...
GGCCTTAATTTTCGCCCATGTCCGTATCCATTGAACCACTCATCGCGCAGACCCCATTCGTGGATGTGCTGCGAACAATTGGCACCGTGGCTGCCCGCCTAGACATCGAGGTCTATGCGGTCGGTGGAATGGTTCGTGATGCCATGTTGGGGCGTTCGACAACGGACATAGATTTCGTTTGTATCGGTTCTGGAAAAGGACTCGTTCTAGCTGAAGAAATTCGAAAAGAGCTTGGCGGGAGTACCGTTCACGAATACGAACATTTCGGAACTGCTGCCATCCGTGTTCATCATTTTGATTCAGATGACGCTTTGGTGCTTGAGTTCGTAGGTGCGAGAAAAGAAAGTTATTCGGCCGACTCACGCAAACCGGCAGTCGAAGTCGGTACGATGGAAGACGATCAAAAACGAAGGGACTTCACCGTCAACACGCTCGCCATCGATCTTCATCCTGACCGATTTGCCGAATTAATAGACTCCTTCGGCGGCGTGGCCGACCTGAACGCGGGCATTCTTCGTACGCCCCTCGATCCAGAAGCGACCTTCGATGACGATCCGCTTCGTATCGTGCGGGCGGCTCGTTTTTCGGCGCAGTTAGGCTTCGAAATCTCGGCTGAGACAGCCGCTGGAATGAAAAATCGTTCCGATCGAATATCTATTGTGAGCGAAGAACGCGTGGGGGACGAACTGACCAAGATCATGCTGTCCTCCAAACCTTCCATCGGATTTAAGGCGCTCTATGAATGCGGCGCACTTCATCAAATTCTACCTGACCTGGTTGCACTACAGGGTGTGGAGACGGTTGAGGGCGTGAGGCATAAGGATAATTTCTTCCACACGCTCAAAGTCGTGGACAATCTTGTCGAAAGTCTCGAAGAGCGAGATCGAGATCCTTCGCTCGGGCTTCGTTGGGCGGCGCTTTTTCACGACATCGGGAAAACGTCAGCTAAACGATTCACCCAGGGCATCGGCTGGAGTTTTCACGGACATGAAGAGAAAGGCGCCCGAATGATTCCGAAGATCTTCCGATCACTTCGGCTTCCGACGGATGAGCGCATGAAATACGTGCAGCACATGATCCGAATGCACCATCGTCCTGTTTCTCTGGTTGATGACCACGTAACGGACTCTGCCGTACGTAGATTGTTATTCGATGCAGGCGCAGACATCGAAGATTTGATGTTGCTCGTCCGTGCCGACATCACGTCCAAGAACCAGCGCCGGGTAACTAAATACCTAGCGGCATTCGACGCGGTTGAGAAGAAGTTTACCGAGGTAGAAGAGAAAGATCATCTTCGCAATTTTCAGCCGCCGGTCGATGGGGCTGAGATCATGAGCGCGCTCGGGCTAGCGCCCTCGCGCGCCGTCGGTGTCATCAAGACCTCTATTCGCGAGGCCATTCTCGATGGTAAAGTCGCGAACGAGCACGATGCTGCGTTTGAGTACATGATGAGCATTAAAGACGAACTGCTTGAAGGACTCCCAGAAAACGCCTTTATCGACCGAAGACAGTCCTAAACAACCCGCCTCAGGCCAAAAGGCGTCCCTAAAAGCCCTTGTGACTGTTTCTAATGTAACAATTAATGTTACATTTGATTACCGTCGTCACCGAATGACCATGATTTTCTTGGTCTCAATCCGCTCTCCCAGAGTGATGCGAGCCAGATAAGAGCCTGACTTCAAAGCAGAAACGTCGATCGATTCCTCATATTTACCGGCTGGTTGCACACCTCCCCGACTTCGCGCAACCAAGCGACCCAGCATATTGAAAAGCTGAATTTCCGCTCGGGCCGGAGTGGCGATGGTGTATCGAATATTGACGCTTGTGCTCGCGGGATTTGGAAAAACAGATGCCTCAAGCTGTGGCAGCGTTTCTTCGTCGACGTTGGTTGCCAGACTGTGACGAGGTTCGGTTAAGAAATCGGCTAGACCGTAGAAAAACTCGGTGTCCTCTCTCAGCTTTCTTAGCGAGTCAAGGTGGTCACTTCCACGGGAATAAATGAGGGCAATAGTGATCTCTGTTTCTTCTCCTTCGTCAAGACAAAAAGGACCAATGCCAGGGTACGTCCTTCGATCTCCGATACTTTCGCGCTCTCCCGATCCGTCCAGATTCATTTGTGACCAGAAGGACCCGGTCACTGGATCTCCTGGAAATGAATACCGAGTCACCGGGGCATTCCCATCTCCATGAAACGGCCAGCCACCAATACGCATCGGCAGGCCATCTTTTCGAATCCCTCTCAGAAAATTATATACCTCCTCTGCATTGTCTGGACCTCCGTACAGTCCACCTCCTCCGTAATACCTTTGATTGGAGGTGAATCCGAATTCCTTGCCGTCCAATGGGCTGCATTCACCAGGAAGTGAGTCACCATATCCCGGGGAAACTGGTCGCTTCAGCACAGTCGCTCCGACCGCTGGTGGAGCGGTGCCATATCCCGCATCCCCTTCGTCTTCGTCGTCCATGTTGTAAAAGTAGGCGAGTCCAAGAGAAGAGTCCGAGCCAACGTAGTCGTCAAGAAAGTATCCCAAGTCTGAATCTAGAAACATTGAGAAATATGCGTCTCGAATCGAAGACGAGGTCACGTTCTTGATCTTGTACCGATAAAATGTTGCCAATCCCAGCGCCCCCGCTCCGGTAAACGCATACGCCGAGGCACGAATCTCAACTCCCAGGCCCTGGTCGCCATACCATCCATGCTCACCTGCGCCGTCGTTCATTAACCACCAGAGCATCTGGTCCCCATAAATGGCCGGCGAATCACCTGCTTCGACATCATAATTGTCGATTGTGCCGTCACCATCCACTACTTCAGCACCCAGATGTGCGGGCCAATCTGCAACGTCACCAACCAAATTTAGAGCGGGATTTAGACCACCTGGTTGCTCCAGCGAAATAGAATAGATTCTGTCGTAGGGTACACAGGCGTGTGAATCAGCATCTGCTGATCTGTACGGCCCGGGCCACATGTCCTGCGGCGTGTAGGACCCTCCGGACACGCGCAGCGTGCCATCGACCAATCCACCAATCATCAGATTTCCTTGAAACCAGGGCGATCTCCCGCTGCCTTTGGGGACTTCGGACGCGTTTGAACTCCCTTGAAAACGAAAAATCGAACCGTCGTTTGTGACACCCATGCGGGCATTGCCTACATCAAGCCACGCACTCGCAGATCCGGCATCACATCCAGATTGCGCTGATACCATTGAGGTCCTCGCCAGGAATAAACCCAACACCAATATGTGAATCTTGATTTTCATCTGTGATGAGTTCAATGTGCAACCACGAACATCTTCGATTCGGTCAGGCTACCTATTCGATACCGCAAGTAATACGCTCCCGAAGGCCACGAAGCAGTCCGCAATACAATCTCAGTGCGTCCGGCCTCCTCGTGGACGCGCATCTCCGAGTGCTTCTTCCGGCCGAGCATATCGAAGATGTCAATTTCCACCTTCGCACGATCAGCCAGCTCATAAAAAACTGTCACATTTTCGTTCGAAGGATTGGGATAGACTCCCACCTCTAGTTGATACTCGAGCGGGATCGGATCAGGCGCTTCGTTAACGGGAGTCAGAATTATGTCCCGGATTCCGAGAACAAAAGCTGCATCTTGCCTGAGCTTGGTAATCGAATCAAGATTGCTCTGACCTCGCGACCAGATAAGAGCAAAAGTGAAGGTTGCCGTTTCTTCTGGATTGAGACAGAACGGTCCGTAATTGGCATACATTTCTCGCCACGAGGGTGGAAGCGGATTCCCGTTTCCATCCCCATTAATCTCTGACCAGTATTCACCCGTTACAGGATCGCCTGGGTAGAAAAACCTCGTGGGCTTTCCCGTTTGGATCCCCCTTCCTCCGTACGTAACCGCCGAGCCATCACCCCACCGACCGTGCATGTAGTGATAGAGGGATGGGGTGTCGAACGCGCCATCCCAATACCTACCGCCTCCAGGGTTTACTGTAGAATAGAGCGGAACGTTTTCTGGAGAGTGATCGCATTCTCCTGCTGAGCTGTCCATCTGCGCTTTCGGCGTCTCAAGCATAATCATACCTAACGCTGGAGGTGCCTGGCCATAACCACGCTTCATTTCATCATTATTGTCGGCATTGTAGAAATAGACCATTCCCAAGGTTGTGTCCGTGCCGGCATAATTATCGTAGAAATTTCCAAGCTCTACATCCAGAAAAACCGAAACGAAAGCCTTTTCAATGCGCTTTCTATTGCGATTTTTTATTTCATACCTGTAAAAAGTTATGTTTTCGAGAACCCCCGCTCTGTCAAACGCGAAAGCGGAGACTCGTCGTTCAATTCCCAGAGGAAGCGACTTGAACATTTTGTGTTCGTTTCCGCGATCGTTTTGAATCCACCAGTGCATTTCGTCCCCAAATACCTTGGGCACATCGCCATCCAGCGGTTGATACTTACCGTCGCCATTTGCATCGAAAAATGGTGCTCCGATATCTCCCGGCCAAGCAAGAGTTGCTGCAGATGGATTGTCTTCGTTCCACAGTGAGGTAACGTCATTGCTCGCATTCACCTTCCATATTTTGTCGTACGGAGCGCAATCCTTTGGCGCAATTCCCAATCCATCCAGAGGCCCGGGCCATACATCCGAAGGATTGATTCGGGTTCCTGAAGAACGGAGAGAAGATCCAACATATCCTGCCATATTGAATGACATGTAGCTCATGCCGCCGATCCCCGACCCTTTAGGTACTTCATAGCCATGCCCATTTTTGGCGGGGTAGAAAAGCAACCCACTATTGTTCAGGGCCGCTGAAACATTTCCTACGTCGAGCACGCTGGAGGCAGATCCCCGGTCACAGGTACTCATGAAGAGAGAATCTGGAGCCTGCGCGTTAACGAAGGATGCACTTTGGATTGAGGCTAGCATTAGGCCACCTAAGAAAAATCGAAGATTCGCTGTCACTCTGTTAATCGGCGTTCTGAAATGAAACTGAGAAGGATCGAGCACATGCTCGAATGATTGGAGATCACCTGGCTACGATGATTCCCTTCGTGTGCACCTGATTGTAAAGTGACAATCGTAGGAAGTATACGCCCGGCGAACGGTTGGATAGATCGAGTGGGAACTCCTTCGAGCCCGCTTCGAGCGTTTGATCCAGAATAGACTCAACGCGTCGTCCCATGATGTCGAACATTTCCAGTTTTGCTCGCGCTGGAAGATTGATCTGAACGTGTATTGTTGCCCGGTCCGAGGCAGGCTGGGGATATGAATTGAAATACTGCACCAGCAATTTCGGATTTGCAATATCTGGCAGTTCTGAAAACTCAGCATCAACCGGATTGGTCGGTTGAAGCCAGGTGTCTGAATAGCGAAGGATGAGATCAGCCTTTCTTCGTAGATCGGTAATCGAATCCAGGTTGCTCGAGCCCAGACCAGAGATCTGAACAGCGAAAAAAGTGACCGTCTCTCCAGGAGCTACATCACGCGGTCGTATCGCATAAAAACCACGAACATCCGATGCCTGACCGGCAGTCCCATTTCCGTCGGTGTTAAGCGCAGACCAGTTCTCACCCGTAACGGGATCTCCCGTATACGTATGTCTTGATGGCGTTCCGCTTACATCAGGCACGTCGGTCCAGTCGTCGGGAAAATTTCCATACACCATGGGCTGCCCGTTTCGATACGTGCCGCCCAACCAGTTGTAGAGATAATTGTAACGCCCGGAGTCGCGGCTACGGTGCTGGTAAAGCGACGCCCAGAGAGCATGAATATCACGATCGTCATCGATTAGGCCATTTCCGTCATTGTCGATGCCGTCTTCCAGGCTGGACAAATCGTTGAGCAATATGTACCCGATTGCAGGAGGAGCCAACCAGTCCGGCCAGTCAGGATCCGATTCGAGCGCATCGTAGATGTACCCCATTGATCGGAGCGAATCGGTGCCAAAATAGTTGCTGTAGTAGCTCCCGATATCCGTGTCATTACTCAGACCCGCACGAAAACTGATCCAGGTATCCTCCGAACGATTAGTGATTTCGTATCGCGTGAAAACCGTGTTCCGTAGTTGAGGAAAGAGCGAAGATTCCCTCCCCAACGGCGTCGGGACAGCGTCGTCAAAAGCGTATGTCAGAATTCGTACTTCGGCTCCAAGTGGACCCGCCTCCCATTCCTGGCCTCGATAGGACAGATCATTCATGATGGACCATTTCGAATAGGATCCATACAAAGCTGCTTTGCCCGTTTCCTCAAAGAGGGGCGCTCCCAGTTCGGAAGGCCAAAAATAATCGGGTCTACCATGGTCTGAGATACCGAAATCCCATATTCGGTCGAAGCGCTCACAGTCATCAGCAGGATTCCCGTCTGCCAAGATGGGACCCGGATTAAAATTGCGATTCCCAAAACGAGCAGATGAGACGAGCGTGTCCGAATTCACGGTGGCCCCAATTACCAACCCTGTTGAAAACCAGGAATTGACCGAGTCGGTTTCGGATGGAGTAAGCCACAAATTGGAGCTGGACCCCCGATTTGTCAGCCAATGCCGCTGATATGTCGTTTCGAAAACCGTTTGGCTGGTCGGAAGCCGGTCACCTGTTTGCGGATCTACTTCACACTGTTCTTGGGGGAGAAGTCGAATCGGAGAGGTCGAAATCGTCTCCGGCGGAAACTGCGATTGCGAATGTATTCCGGCCTGAGCAGTGGCCACAGATATCGCGATGGCGATAATCGTTAAAGCCGCAAATTTGACCGCTTGGCGGTGTGTATTTCCTAATCTCATTTTCAGCATGCAGTTAGAGCGTTAAACTGCTGGAAGGTCGATGCGCAGGATCCAGTTCTGGCCAACAGGCCATCCCTGTTCGCTCAATCCTGCGCACCCACCTGCCGGCGCCTGACTCGATAGAGTTAACTATCTGACACAAGAATAGGATTGTTGAAGGCTTCCACGATGTGCTGAAAGTCACGAGTTGGGTTAGCGGTTTAATTGCCCTTACCCGATAAACCGAGTATTCTCTGAGGTAAATCCAGAATAATCACGTTTTACGGCCATTTTTTAGGTACCGCGAAGCAGCCAATCCTCGAGCTGTTAGGGCCCCTTTTGTGCATCATGAAAACAACACTCGTAATCCAGAGGGCGCGAGAGGGTGATCAAGAAGCAAAGTCCGAGCTTTTCGTTCGAACCCACGATACCCTGAAGCGCATTGCGCTATCGGAGCGCAATAAATGGCATGGAAACATGACCATGAATGCGACAGCGCTGATTCACGAAGCGTATCTGAAACTGGTTCAGAGTGAAAAACTTTCAATCAACGACCGTTCTCACTTTCTGGCTGTCGCAGGGAAGGCGATGCGTCAGGTCATTCAGGACTATGCAGCGTCGAAGGGAACTGCCAAGCGCGGTGGAGATGTTGACAAAATCTCGTTGGATCTAATAGAAAGCGCTGGTACCGATGGTGAAGCTACCAACTGGGATACGTTGATTGACATTAATACTGCCCTAGAAAAACTGGAAGAGACGTATCCCGAATTATCGGATATAGTCGAATGTCGGTTTTACGGGGGAATGACAATCGAAGAAACCGCCAGCGCCCTTCAAATCGGTACGACAACGGTCACCCGAAGGTGGGCCATTGCACAATCGATGCTATACCAATTGATCAAAGAAGAATAACGTGTCTGCTCGGTTTGAAATCTTTCGAATCCATATCGCTAGGGGAGATAGAAGAGGGCTACCGAAGCTCCGACTATTCGAATCTTGTCCATCATATTGAATCATCAGGGCGGAATAGTGAAGATCTAGGACTGTTTTTAACGGACTTGGTCGACTTGCTTCCTGAAGCCCAAGCCTTCTTTCAGGCCGCGTCTGAAATCCTCCACTCCGTCCAATCCGGTGACGATCCTGCTACGATCCTCCGTCGGATTGACCAATTCAATCTAATACGGGAGTTGGGGCAAGGAGGGATGGGTACGGTGTATCTGGCTCAAGACACCCACTTGCAGCGCCGCGTTGCACTGAAACTGATCCCGTTTTCTGACGAATTCAGCAGAAAAGAATTCTTACGTGAGTCACGGGCTATTGGCGCGATCGAGCATAAGAATGTGTGTCAGGTCCACTCAGCTGGATTTGCAGATCAAGACACTGGCTTTATCGTGATGCCATTTTACGAGGGAACGTCAGTTCGGCGAATGATCGAAGAAGGAGTTTTGACCAATCATTTGTGCACGGAAATCGTCGAACAGTGTGCCGAAGGCCTGTCCGCCGCACACAATGCTGGTATCGTTCATCGCGATATCAAACCGGACAATCTGATCTACGATGAACAAGGAATTGTACGCATCATTGATTTTGGTATCGCTCATCTGGAGAACCACGCACTCACATCGGATCATCAGGGCCTGAAAGGAACAATCCCTTATATGAGCCCCGAACTATTTCGGGGAGAGCCCGCGAGTACAGCTTCTGATTTTTGGTCGCTTGGTGTATCTCTTTTTGAAATGTTGACTGGCGAACTTCCATTTTTTGGGCCCACACCGGAAGCAACGATGAGGTCCATTCTGGATTCACCGTATATAGAATCCGAGCTTATTCCCGCGGATTTGAGCCATGTACTGAATAAATGCTTGTCGAAAAGGCCTCTTGATCGGTACCAAGACGGTTCAGATTTGCTGAAAGACTTGTTAGTCAGCACTTCCGCACTTGAAGCCTATGAATCTCGAAAGATTCTGATAACCACGTTAATTCTAGTCCTCGCCGCCACTGTTTGGGGGCTTGCGTCACAATGGTCGGACAGCAGTAATCCTTTGAGTTCAAGCGAAGCAAGCATGCCTCAGGCTGCATGGCCTTCGTTGTCTAAGACAGCAGACGGATACTTTGCCGTTTTTCCTTTCTCCATTTCACAATCGGACAGTTTATCTGAGGCCGGCGATATCGTCGCGTCTCAGCTCTCTACCAGGCTTGAAGGCCTTCGCGGATTAACAGCCCGTTCATCGGCAACGTCGGGCCTTGAACCTATCCATCTATCTATATCGGGGCGAATCGATCTATCTGACTCTCAACGAATCTTGCATGCTCAGTTGAGAGATTCTCTCAACAACATGTTGTCTACTGAAATGGTGATACTGGAGAGTGAGGAATCCCTGATCGAAGGGGTGGACGAGCTGGCACTGAGAATAATTTCGCAGTTTGTGGAAGACGGCGGAACCAGTACTGAAAATTATGAAGCCATCAGAAATGTCTCATTCGAAGCCTTAAAGGAGTTCATGATCGGTCAGCATTGGGCAATCGTCGGAAGAGACGAAACTGAATACATAACCCAGTTTCAACGGGCCGTTGACATAGATTCAACATTCGCTCTTGGATGGCAACAACTTGCGATCGCTACTGACCACACGCCTCAGCACAGATATGAATTTCTTGATCCACGCGAGGTTATCGAAAAAGCGTTTGAGCTGAAAGATGCGCTCCCCGCGTTTTTAAGCAACAACATCGTGATCGATCGGCTCGTCATGAACGGGGAATATGAATCCGCTCAACCCCTCTTGGAAGATCTTGTCGCCCGATACCCTCGCCATCGAAACGCATGGGTTCGAATGGCAAACTTCCAGTATCACTTCAATTACAGACTTGGGGGCCTCTGGACAGACGCTTTGGATTCGTACATGACAGCTTATCGGCTGGACCCTTCCAACACCTATCAAATTTCAGAATTGGCGTTTATGCTGGCGATTGGTGGACAGTTGGATCTCTTTCAGGATTTGGCACCTACGCTACTCACCCAACGAGCACCTGAATTCACACAGGGGCACATTTTGGGCGCCCAACTCGCCTCCGAAAATCTTGGTGAGCGGGATGAAGCGATACGTCTGGCAATCGCCGGAGGACAGGACATTTTTCAGCCTCTCTCCGCGTGGCCACTGGTGTTTCTTGGAGATTCAGATCTTTCTCTCCAGTTATACGAAATGTCCGGGGCGATAACCGAAGATGACGAACGACAAGCAATGTTTCAGAGTCTAATTCGGCTTACCAGGTTTTCGCGCGGTGAGCGCAGTGAAGCCTTGTCGAGCTACGTTGCATTTGACAAACTGGGTGGCACTTCGCTTACTAGTGGTGTGATAGCTCGAACACCTTACGAAGATATCGAAGCCGATGTGTCTGAGTTCTTGATCGAGCAATGGAACACCAAAACACCCTCCTGGGTCTCTGATCAGCCTGATGAGCCGCTACTAGGCCGTAATGCAGCGCCTATCGCTACATTTTCTCTGGGTCTCTTGGCATTACAATCTGGTGAAGATGTCGGATCGTACACCTCCAGTTTGAGAGAGCAAGCAGTTTCGTCCACCGATCCGGAGTTTGTCGAATCACTGATATCCCGCCTGCTGGCAGAAACTGCTTTTCGCAATCAAGATTATGAAACTGCGCAAGAATTGTTCGAACAAGCGGAATGGTTTCGAGATGGCTACACGCAAGGTCGAAATCTGCTGACCATGGTTCCCGAACGAATGAGACGGTCCGAAGCGCTCGTAAAACTGGGCCGGCTCGACGAAGCTTTATACCTATTAGACACTATAGGCAACGGCATGTTTGATACGGAAGCAGAGATGCGCGCAGTGGTTCCGAACAGAGGATTCATTAATCTTGCTAGAGCAGAAATCAGTATGATGAAAAACATGAGGTTTGCTGCTCAAAGACATTTTGACAATGCCCGTTCGACCCTAACGATGCCGGATTCTTTGACAGCGTCCCGCCTTGCGGCTGTTGGAGAAGAACTCGCGGCTCAGTGATCCGGTTTTCAGTGCCAACCCTTGAATAACTGTCCTTGCTCAATTGCGACTATTCGGCGAGGATGAGATTCGCCAGTTCGTTTGCGAATCGTCCGACACGGGTGGGCTGAATGTTGCTGAGGACTACGACACATAATTCTTGGTCTGGGTAGCGCAAGATGAAGGCGTTAAATCCTGGGATACCTCCGCTGTGGCTGATCTGCCGGCGCCCGTTCACTTCTCTCACCATCCATCCGTAGGCGAAGTTCTGTTTTTCCGTCGTGTAAATCCGCTCATATCCTTCTTTGGACAGCAGTTCGCCGTTCGTCAAGGCAGCATCCCAGAGCAGCATATCGTCAGCGGAGGAGAATAAATTCCCGCCTCCCGTTAGTACCGGCAAGTACATAGGAGGAGCATCAGCCGTCCCAGTCTCCGTTCGCACGTAGCCGAGCGCACGTGGCTCAATTGTGATTTCGGGACCGTCGCTCCCAGAACTGAGCATGCCCAGTGGTTCGAATATTTCCTGTTTCAAAAAGCCTGCATAGGATAATCCCGAAGATTCTTCGACAATCATCGCAAGAATGAAATAGCCGACTCCGCTGTATTTGAACTGAGCGCCGGGGGGACCAACGAGTGGATAGTCGTAATACTGTTCGATCAGATCGGTGAGCGAGATCGGGATGTGCATGGCTTGAGAAAATCCGGGTAGCTCCCACGAATGCATCAGACCCGAGGTATGCGTGAGCAACTGATGCAGCGTCAGTCCCTGCCAGTGTTCAGGAATTCCGTCCAGATAATCTCCGAGCGTCCCTTCCAAGTCGAGTTCACCCCGCTCGACGAGGATCATGATCGCCATAGACGTGAATTGTTTGGTCACCGAACCAATCCTAAATACTGTATCTGGCGTGATTGGAATCTCGGCGGTCTTATCAGCAAATCCATGAGTTGTTGAAAGCAATGTCTCGCCACCGAGAGAGATTGCCACCGTCCCCGAAAACCCGTTCTGCTGCTCAAGATTGTCCAGATACTCAGTCAAACTTGCCATTACAGCCGGGCTTGCTTCCTGAGCATTGACGGGGGTAATGACACCCAGCAGCAGCGTTGCACAAAGCGCGATCAGGGTTCTAAAAGAGGTCTTCAACATAATCGGCGCAGGGGATTTGGCTTGTAGATAGACGCTCCTACGGTGAGAACTGACGATTGTGTTCAGTTGTCTTGAATTGTGTTCAATAGTCTTCAGTCGTCCTTCATCAACCCGTGCTGCCAGGCCCAGGCGACGGCTTCGGCGCGGGTGCGAAATCCCAGTTTCTCGTAGATGTGTGAGACGTGGTTTTTTACCGTGCCTTCAGAGATAAAGATCATCTCGCCGATGTCGGGATTGGTGAGCCCCTTTCCAACAAGCTTAAGCACTTCCCATTCGCGGGAGCTGAGGTCTGCGGACTGCCGTTCGAGTGCTGTCTTGCGGCGGCGGATCGTTTTATCAGCAATCTTGCGGCTGATCCACCCTTCTTCACCCTGCGCCACTCCCTTGACCGCATCGATGATCATGTCAGGCGCTTCGTCTTTGGTCAAATAACCGGCAGCTCCCGTATCGAGCAGTCCAAAAATGAACTCGTCGTCATCATAGGCGCTGAGCGCGATTATTCGGACCGGGTGTTTTTCCTGTGCAAGTGTCTTCGCTACTTCGAGGCCCGGCATGATGGGCATTTCCATATCGAGGAGAAGTACATCTGGCTTGAGAGCGTGAACCATCTCAAGAGCCTGCACTCCGTTTTCTGCCTCTCCCACAACCTCG
>Ga0315336_1006147_pt1 | contig 12517 bp, 7 predicted proteins | sample ASW5metaG_FD_204512 | JGI IMG/M metagenome (GOLD analysis project Ga0315336, IMG submission 204512) | Ammonia-oxidizing marine archaeal communities from Monterey Bay, California, United States - ASW #5 | ecosystem: Environmental > Aquatic > Marine > Intertidal zone | place: USA: California...
AGGATTTCTTCAAACGCCGGTTGCCACTTATCATATTCGTCCGTCGCCGTGCTGAATCTCACATCTACGGCTGATGAATCTCCAAACAGGAGGATTCGCCTAGCTTTCATAGGCTTATCTTTATCTAGAAACTCGTATACGACTGTGGCTGCATCTCGACCGCCGAGCGTGATCGATTCAACACCTTGTTCGCTCAGTGAAAAATCTTTCATCTTTTTCGGATTGTCCTCCAAACCCGATTCCAGCCACTCTCGCGGGGTGCCATGCTCTCCCTGAATCACCTCCAAGGGCGCCGCTATTATTCGCCCACTCACAGAGGCCTCAGGGTCAATTAGAGCAGTTTTTGTCTTCTGGTCTTTTTCAGAGTTTGACGGTGTGTAGGCGTACCAGTCGGGCGGCAACGTTGCTGAGAAACGTTCATGCTTGAGCGGCGTACTCTGGTTCGGCTGGTATTGCCGGACTTCCGTAAGGTCGGCTGTCACACCACCCGCTTCGAATCTCACTATGTAGCGATGCTCGTCATTGGAAATCCAAAAACTTTGGTTCAGGCCGTCGATATAAAGACAAAAACACTCAAACTTTCCAACCGGGACTTCGATAGTTTCGATCTTGGTCACGCGCAGGGGGAGAGGCATATTCACACCGGTGAGGATGGGAATAATATTTACTGTGGTCTTGTAGTCTTCCTTCAAGGGCAGTCGACGAAACATTTCCGCTCCTTGCTCGTTGTCATAGACCGAACCGTCGAAATCCAGTGTGATCGGTTCGTCTTTGCTCGCCATCTTGATCACGACTTGACCCTTCCCGTAGGTCGCTTCAGACTCACCAAGCAACGTGTGTTTCCATTGGCTTTCGACCGGAGCAAACGTCTCATAGTCAATAAGCACGCGACTCTTACCCGCCATGCCGTTGATTGTCACCGTTTGCCAGGCAGAGCACTCCCAAAAAGCACGGCCGTTTTTTTCCAACTTGCCGACGCGAAAGACCTGATGGCCTACGCCCAGGCCTGTCGCCAATTTCATCTCAAAATGCAACTCATCCCCGTCTCCCCAAGGCACGGGAAGCAATTCAGGACCGTCCGGCACGCGGCTCTTGGCTTTTGCGACCAGATCAGTCGCTTGAGGATAGTTGTCGATAACCGCTTGAAACGCGGCAGTCGCCTCCTCGGTCTTACCTTGTTTCGCGTAGCACGTGCCAATTCGAAACTGTGCTTGGGCAGCAGCGGTTAGCGAGTCTTTGCCTTCGGCGACCACCTTTTCATAAACCCGGATCGCTTCGTCCAGATCACCAACGGTCTCTTCCGTGTAGATCGCCTTTTCCAATAACTCCGAGATATTCTCCGCAGCTGCCGGCTGCGTCTGGACGGTCGCTGACAGGCAGACCAAGAGAACCAGTGAAAGTTGGATTTTTTGAAGACAATGGGAACGTAACATGTCGATGCTCCTTTACTCTTAGAGTAACTGATCCGCCATCAGGACCAAGTACCCCCGGGGTGTACCCACCGGGGAATCCTTGTTGATTGCCTGTTAGCGTAACCAACGCTATGGGCGGTACGACGTGTATAGTAGGGTTCTCATGTTACCACCGTGTTACCTCGATGTTCCCGATAGGTCCTTTTTCAAAAACTCGTCAATCAACGACTTGCTGAGAGTCCTTGGAATGGGGCGTCCGATCCATTCGCGCGCGAACGCAGAATCCCCCGGAGCACAAGCAGCTCTCAAGGCGCATTCAGTTATGGGTCGGACTTCACGATTAAACCACCAACTGTCCGAATTCCGAGCCAATCACGGCTGCACCTAGTAGCCCCGCGTTCAGAGCCCGTAGACTAGCTGTCTTGACACCGGTAGAGGCGAGTACGATCTTCCATCGTTCTCGCCTTTTTGTTTGCGCAGAGGCGCGAGTCTTCTGCGCAGGCGAGCCCACCGAAGAGCATACAACCTCCTGCAGTGCATTGCACAGGCTTCCTCGGTCTGCCCGGTGCGCCAATACCCATTGATCCTCGTATCCGCATTCTCATTGTCCCTAATGTGATGGGACCCTATACTCGAAATAGGGCCGGTGGCGGCGTTTTCTGAGTTTGTAGGGCGGATCGGATTGAAGAGGCAAGTGTGGTGGATAATAGATCGTCGATCGTTAGCAAGTTGACAAACAGTACTACGAACAGGGTGTTGAGATTCGCCCTGGTTGCTGTACTTGGCTGCTGTGTTATGTCGGCCACGGGTGGTCCTGCTGTGGCACAGCAGCGCGTGCTGGGGATCGACGTTTCGGCGTGGCAAAGCAATCTGTCACAAACCACTTGGAACAATCTCCACAACGTCAACGATCGCGACTTCGTCTTCATCCGCTCCAGCCGTGGCGGAACCACCGGGTTTTACAACCAAAGCGATCCGAATAACAACAACAATCTAAACACACTCTCGCAACGGTACGACGACCCTTACTTCGTGCAAAACATCACCCGCGCGACTAACGCTGGAATGTACGCCGGGTCGTATCACTTCTCCAGGCCAGACGTCATCGCCAGCACACAGAATTCCGGCGGCATCGCCAACACGGGTACCGACGAGGCTGACCACTTCATTGAGATGGCTGGCGCCTGGATGCGACCTGGGTACCTGCTGCCGGTGCATGACTTCGAGGCCGGAGACGGTGATCGGACAGACAACGAGATGGCGCAATTCGTCATCGACTTTTCTGACCGTGTCTACGAAGTGATGGGCATCCGCCCTGCCATATACACTAATGGCAATTACGCCAACTTCATCTTGGGAGGTGCTTCGGCCTCGTTACGTAATCAAGTGGTGGAAGCCCACCCGACACTTTGGTCTGCCCGTTGGCCGAATCAGGCTGATCCCGATTCTATCCTTGTTCAAACGGCCCATCCGAAGGATAGCTATACGCCGATCTACGGTCCGTGGGACGATCCACCCGGTCCAACACACCCCTGGAGTTTCTGGCAGTACGCCAGCACCGCCCGGCTCAGTGGGTACAACAACGGCAATAGCAACATCGACGTGAACGTCGCCCAAGGCGGGACAGAGTTTCTCAAGGACAACCTCGTCCCCGCTCTGTGGACGACCGACAGCGACGGCCAGTGGACAACGCTTTCCAACTGGAACAGCGGCCAGGCGCCGGTTGCTCCGGTGCAAGGTCCGGGACAGGTGCCGCGTGTCGGGCCGTTGACGCTGCCGACCGTACGGTTGCCCGGCATCGACGACACCGTCGTCCTGGACCGCCCCGGTGCCGACGTCACCGTTACCCTGGGATCTGGCTTTCACACAATTCGCAAGCTCGAAGTACGCGAAACCCTGAACATCACCGGCGCATTTCTCACGATCAAGTACGTCCCCTCGGCAGATTCCACGCCGATCTCGGCTCAGTTTTCGGCACCGGTTACGCTCAACGGCGGAGGCTTAAACGTTCACACGCTGCAAGTCGACGCCACACAAACTTTCTCACTCGGCGGCACGCTGACATCCGACACTATCCACCTGATGCCGCACAGCACCACGCCGGCGACAATCGACGTGATTGGAGACGTAAATTTCAATCCGCTCAACGATGCCGCCGCCGCGATTGTCAACGGCGCTGGCGCGGGCAGCTCCGGCCTGATCGATTTGGGCGGAGCAGATCGGGCGTGGCAAATTTCTGACGGGGCTGCGGCAGTCGACCTGTCGGTCGATGTACCTATCGTCAACGGGGCGTTGACCAAGAGCGGTGACGGTACGCTCGCGCTGGGCGTCGCTAGTTCCTACTCCGGCGACACCACGGTCGAAGGGGGAGTGTTGAGCATCGACGAGGTCTTCCTTTCTAACGCGGCGGATGTCTACCTGTCGACCGGCGCGGTGCTCGATTTGAATTTCAACTCTTTCCCGGACGTCATTGACTCGCTTCTGATCGATGGCGTTTCGCAAGCGGCGGGGACTTGGGGCGCGCTCGGTTCCGCCGCTCAATTCAAGACTCCACTGATCACCGGCACCGGGCAGCTGCTAGTCACCACGTTCGTTGCTCCGATACCGGGTGATTTCGATGGCAACGGCTTCGTGGACGCCAACGATCTGGCCCAATGGCAAGGCGACTTCGGTCTGAACGGCGACAGCGACGCCGATGGAGATGACGACAGCGACGGCGACGACTTCCTGATTTGGCAAAGCCAACTCGGCAACGGAGTCCCCCCGCTTGCCTCTTCGCAAGCCGTACCCGAGCCAACAACATCCATCCTGCTGTTGCTAGGATTTGGGTGGGTAGCTCTGCTGGCGAACAGATTGGCGCTGGCTCGCCGCTAGCGAGACTCCGCGACGAAGCGTTCAACGGCTTGATCACAGGCATCGGGAACATGTATCTTGCGCAGCAGCGCATTCTTGCGAGTCTTCGCAGCAGAGCATGTCTCCGACGCTCTTCCGCCGTGAAAGGAAACCAATGAAGCTCCCGAAACACATTTTTCTGTCACTGGTGTTCGCGACGTATTTCCTGGCGTCCGCTTCGTCTTCCGCGCTTGCCCAGCCGCCAGCCCGCTCTGCTGCTAACAAAGTGGCCACCCACAAAGACCTTGCCTATGACGACGAGCATGCGGCTCAAGCACTGGACGTCTATCTGGCCGAATCGGACAAACCGGTGCCGGCGATGATCTATATTCATGGCGGCGGCTGGCGGGCCGGGTCGAAGGATCGAGTTCCAGCTTGGATCACCGATGCCGTGCGAGAGGGCTGGCTTTCTACCGTGTCGGTCGAGTATCGCTTCACCGACGTCGCCCCCCATCCGGCTCAGGTGAACGACTGCATGCGGGCGATTCAGTTTGTTCGCCACAACGCTGCGAAGTGGAACATCGATCCGCAGCGCATCGGAGTCACCGGCGGATCGGCCGGCGGGCATCTCACGCTGTGGGTCGCTCTGCACGATGACGCAGCCGACGCTGACTCGACCGACCCGATCGAAAGACACTCCTCCCGCGTAGCGTGTGCCGTCAGCTTTGCCGGACCGACCGACTGGTCGCTGCTAAGCGAACTGGAGCACAACCACCCGGCCTACCGGCAAATACTCGGCTACAAACCGGGAACGCCCGCCGACGAGATGGACGCCGAATCGAAGCAGGACGTTTCGCCGATCAGCTTCACCAGCAAAGACGATCCACCCATCATGCAGGTGCACGGCGACCAGGACGTCATCGTCCCGGTCGAGCACGCCCGAAACTTAAGCGAGCGACTCAAGAGCGTCGGTGTCAAATCAGAGCTGGTCATCATCGAGGGCGGCAACCACGGCGTCTCCGGTGCCGGTCCGAATTCTGCCAAGCGAGCCCGGATGTTTGTAAGGGAGCAACTACTGCGACCCTAGGGCTGCCTTCGCTCAGTTGTCTAGGGACGCGGGCAATCGAACTGTGAATCCCGTGTGCAGATTGATGCCTCGGGTGATGTGATCGAAACGAGTTCGAGTGTAGCGCCAGAAGGCGACGGCGTTTCACTCCTATTCAGATTCAGGACATGCCGTTTCGAGCTTTCGGTCGATGTGCCCACAGGCACGAAACACGATTTCGCTACTGCCGTTCGTGCGGTCGGTCTAACTCACCGCCGGCATTTGACGACCGTCCGTTTCTAGCGGCGGGTGTGCACGCCGCCGTACGATAAATAGGTAGTGTCAGGGTGCGGATGATAGGGGCTGAGGTAGCCGCATCTGTTCGGGATTAACATCGTATGTCCATGGCGATCCTGAGTTCTTCCAGCCATTCTTCATCCGCTTCCCGAAGTAAGCACTTTCCGGATTGTCGACCATATCCCCCTCCATACCATCGGTGATGTTATAGACATTGGTAAATCCAGCCTTAGCCAACGCGTTTACCGCCATCGCCCCACGACCTCCCGAGCGACACATCACCAGAATAGTATCTTTGCGGTGAGCCCATTTTTTCACCTCGGCGACGAAGTACGGATTCGGTTTCATTGAACACGGCTTTTGGTCTTTGGGTTCATACGAAATCAGAGCCACTGGAATATTCCAAGCCATTTCTGCATGACCGACAAAAACGTATTCTTCCGGGAAACGGACGTCCAAGACCTTCACTTGGTCTGGATTGGCTTTCCACTTTTCAAAAGCCTCCTTGGCAGTCACGTAAAGTTCTAGGGTCGTTTCCTTTTCTTCGGGGAGGTCAACTGCCTTCCTCGGCTTACCTTTTCCCTCAGCATAGGCACCTCCCAAAAACATTAGGACCATCACGGTCGTCAGCAAGGTAAGTGTTTTCATCTTCATGCTAATATCTCCGCCTTTGCACAGTCTCAAGCGACTGGAGCCAGAATGCCACTCCAGCTCCCTGCCTGAATCTCGATAAACCGCTCGGGGGAAAAGCCACTATTAAGGACATCTTCACTATCAGCCCTTCCTTGCTAGCCGAGTCTTCCGGCAGGCTGGGAAAGTTTTTCTTGCCGGACCTTCTCCCATTGAGCCTCTACAAGTTCCTTTGCGGCCCGTTCTAGGAACTCCGGTGCGGCCCACTTGCTCACATCGAAATCATTCTTGATGTAGCCGTGCTTGAGCATGAAGTCCTTGCCGATGACAATGGAGGCCAGGTTCTGCGGCGACAAATTGGGCACCATTTCGACATCCTTAATCCCCCTGTAAGTGTCCTCGACGTCTAGGTAGTAGGTCTGCTTATTGAGGATTACCGACGCAGCATGCTTATGTTCGTTCGCCCAGCGTCCGACTCGAATCATGCCCTTTAGGAATGCGACTACCAATTCCGGATGCTTCTCAGCCATCTGGTCAGTACAGGTAATGACAGCAGGGATATTAGCGACCTGCAAGGTCCAGTCTGGATAACGGGATAGGTCCTCGATGGCTTTCATCGCGCCCGTCGCCTCTTGCAGATGCTGGAAGACCTTGCTCTGAGAATAAATCGCATCGCACTTGCCTTCCAACAATGCCGTCTCCAGTGGGCGGAAAGCGAGGTCGTGTTTGTGGTCGCGGTTAAGCTGCCACTCGGTTGGGTTGTACAATGGTTCCAGCATCTTAGGTTCGTCGTACCAGTCGTCCGGATACGGGAAATCTACGATATTGACATCCCTTTCCGTCATTCCGTTCATACGCAGCATCAGTAGGATGCCCTGGTGCTCCTGAATACGCCACCAGTCGTTCTTGATGGAGTTCTGGCTCTTCGTGATACCGATTGTTTTCCCTTTCAGGTCACTCATCCTGTAGAAATCGTCCCGAGCACGCACCATCATGCAGCCACCCTCGGTGGGAACATGGGTCGCTCCCAGCAGGCGAGTGCGGCGGATGTCTGCCTGCACATGTATGGGAGGAAACAGACCGCCAAAACGGATTAGGTTTTCCTGGTTATGGATGTAGTGGGGATACCAGTTAGTCTCACGCCGCGAGCGGAAATAGGCGTAGTCGACACCGAGCTTCGCGTACTCCTCTTTTACCCACCCCAATTCTTGGTCGACGTTGCTCGCTGATATCAGTGGGCAGTTGGTGTAATAAACCTCGTTCCAATCCAACGCGACCGTGCTGGCTTCTTTCTTCTCTTGAGCCGACGCCGTAGTCGCACCTAGTGCCGCGATTCCCCCTGCGGTCATGGCAGCAGCACCGACGAACTCTCTGCGGGAAAATCCTGCAATTTCCGCGGTCTTAGACTCATTTGCATCGCAAGGCGTAGCCATAGTCTATCTCCACTTAACAGCGATTTAGTGTTGCCAAATCCAAAAACATTAACCTCGACTCGTTAAACGTTCCACATAGCGGAGAGGGCAAATCTCATACCGTGCCTACTGCATCGATTCGAGTTGGAAGTTGTTGTACACGTCATATTCTCAGACAGCCATCATCCCCTGCGTGGAGGCTTATTCCAGTTACAGTAGGGATTTACACCGAGAGCAGAACACAAGAACTTTCCATGTGGAGATTTACTCGAAGAGGCGGCTAAGGGACGGATGCTGTGCAGATTCGCACACCTCACTGACACAAGATGGGACTTTCCGTGATTCGCATTTTCGTACAGCGGGGTATCTGACCTCAGCAGAAAGCCCCTGAGCCGAAGGTGCGGCGGGGAATCTGCCCGCCCGCACGAACCGCATCGAGGTAGCTGCCGGGTGTGTGAAACACACCGACCGCATGAAAAGCAACCCCTTCAGGGTACGGTCTCTACCGATTTTTCAATGCCAAGCCAACAGCGGACAGGCGTCGGTGCTATCCGAGTTTCTTGTTGAGATTGTGCCTAGCGATCGTTTAGGCTGGATTGATTGTATGCGGAATGGAAAGTCGAGAGCCCAATGTCTAGAGTCTAGAGCCAGAGGGGATTTCTGATTGCTGATAGCTAATGGCTAACGGCTAATCGCTGACCTCCGACCCCTCCCCGACTTTTGTCCACAGCTAAGGAGGTCAAAATGACCTAAACTCGATACCTTTTGTCCCGGCCGACTTACACGACGGACTATAAGAGCAGTCGTCAATCAAAATGACGATGGACAGAAGTGTTGACTTTTGACCCAAAACATGGGACCCCAGACAGTGGGACAGAATAGGTGGAGAGACGAGGGTCTAGAGTCTAGAGCCGGAGGGATCGCGGAATCGCATCTCCAGGGCCCAGAGTCCAGAGCCAGGGGATTTGCTGAATGAGAGCGGAACGATGCGGGTATTGGGTGACGGGAGTTGTCGCATATCTTGCCTGCCACGAGCGAAATATTTGGCCCATGGTTCGCGCGACCTGGAGCCGCTATTTTGATTCGAGCCTCTTTTTCACAGGGACGAGTTTTTGCGCCCGCTCGCCATAGATGTCGCCAACGTAAAGATTCCCTTTCGAGTCTTCAGCGATGCAATGCACACCAACTGTTTCCCCGGGCTTCAGCCGTGATACATCAGGATTGTTCTTATCGTCTCCTATGTCACCCAACGGAAGGGAAAACATCTGTTGAAGACGCCCGTTCGTGCTGAACCGCATCAGGATTTGGTCCTTATATTCTGGGTATTCTCCATTGTTGCGAAGCCACCAATGGGGGGACGAACCGCACACCCACAGATCGTCTTTGATGAAAGACATGCCCCAAGGCATGATCCGGTTGGGCCATTGGTCGAGAAGTTTGCCCTGCTGAGAGAAGATTTGAATCCGTCCACTGTTGCGGTCGGCGACGTACAAGTTGCCTTTGGGCCCGAGGACAATCGCGTGAGGCAACACAAACTGGCCTGGCTGGGAACCATAAGTTCCCCAGGTTTTGACAAACGTCCCTTCCTTGTCGAGATGCACAATTCTTCGGTTCCCATATCCGTCGGAAACGAAGATGTCTTCCTCAGGCGTGATCGCCATGTCTGTTGGCATATTGAAATGGGTTTCATCTTCGCCCTTTTCACCTCGGACGCCGAGTGTTTGCAGGAGCTGTCCCTCGGGCGTAAATTTTTGTACGACGTGCAAACCGAAATCTGCAACCCAGATGTTTCCTTCGTGATCGATCCGAAGTTGATGGGGCTGATCGAACATCCCTTGCCCCCAAGTCCGCACGAAACGACCCTCCGCCGTATAGACTTGGACCGGATTTGGGCCTTTTCTATAGAACCACACCTGATCCTGCTGGTCGATCGCCAGTCCAGAGACCCAACCCTTCGCACTGACATGGTCAGGACACTGAGGCCACTCCGGATCGACTTCATATTCCGTGATCGTCGGCTGTTCTGCGTATCCAGGATATTCTGCTTGAGATCGAGTTCCGGAAAGCATCATTAACAACGTGACGACGATTCGCAAGGAATCTAACGAACTGCTGATCGGACGCATTCGGCAAACTTTCATATGAGAAAACCGTGCTATGCTCTGTGAGACTTGCAGCGAAATAGGTTGAATGTTGAAAAACCGTTCACCAATAGATTGATACACTCCACGCCATGGGCATCAGACGCATCGGTTTCGCAGCACACCGAGCCCTTCGATGTCTACTTCGCAAAGGTCGCCAGCCTTGAGATAGACAGGTGGTTTGCGAGCAAAGCCGACGCCTGGCGGTGTGCCAGTGAAGATCAAATCGCCAGGCTCCAAAGTGAAGACTTGGGACAAGTAGGAAACGACCTGGCTGATGCCAAAGATAAACTCGCTAGTTGACGAATCTTGCATCGTTTCGCCGTTCAGGCGGAGCTTAATCGATAGTGATTCTGGATCAGAAATCTCGTCGCTCGTGACCAGAGCAGGGCCTATCGGAGCAAAAGTGTCGAACGTTTTGCCCATCAACCATTGGCCTGCCGGCTTGTGAAGTTGCCAGTCTCTGGCGGAGACGTCGTTGCCGATGGTGTAACCTGCCACGTAGTCAGCGCTTTGGTTTTCCGAAACATTCTTAGCTCGTCGGCCGATGACTGCTACTAGCTCAGCTTCGTAATCGACTTCCTTGCTGATCGAGGGCACAACTATGCCTTGCTCGGGGCCGATGACCGACGAGGGATACTTGCTGAACACGACCGGCTCTTCCGGAATGGCCATGCCACTTTCCACGGCATGGTTGCGATAGTTGAGACCTATGCAGACGATCTTCTGTGGATCAGGAATCGGAGCTTCGATTGAGACATTCTCCGCGTAAATGGGCGACTTGCTGCTCACCACCTCAGCGACCTTTCCCAGAGCACCGGCAGCGAGTATCTCGCGAACCGACTTGGGTAAGTTGTCGTCAACGGCCAACAGATCGACAATCGTTTCTCCTTGCAAGACCCCGGGGCGGAACTCACCAGCGGAATCGCGAAACGTAACTAATTTCATTGACAGGGCCTTTCAGTGCGCAATGTTATAGGTTCCCTTTTCACTAATAATCGTTCACGTGGTCGAAACAGAACTCTCTGAAGCAGATTACTTTTACACGTATTTCATCGACTCGTGGATCGCGGCAATCACTTTCTCGAGTTGCTTATCGGAATGAGTGGCGCCAACATACCAACGACCACCAGGCAAATTATAGATACCTCGCTCAAAAAGTTGAGCGCGAAATCGATTGCCGGCGTCCTGATCGGCACGCATGACGTCGCGGATACTTCGCGGTGGACGGTCGAGACCGAAGTGCACATGAAAAAAAGAACCGGTGCCGGTGGTAATCAGCGTTTGCCCGTTCTCTTTACCTGCTTTCTCAATCGCTTCTCGAATAGCGTATCCATGTTCGTGCATGCGATCGAACGTTCCAGGCGCCGACAGAATATCGATCGTAGCAGCTGCCGCAGCAATCGCGACAGGATTGCCGTTGTAAGTACCAAAGTGGCTTGTTCGGCCGTCAAGCAGAGCGTCAAAGATTTCTTTGCGACCTCCGACTGCTGACAAGGAGAACCCCCCCGCCAACGCCTTGGCGTAAACCGAAAGGTCTGGCTCAAGATCATAGTGCTCGCGGGCGCCTCCCAAGGCAACTCGAAAGCCCGTGATCACTTCATCAAAAATACATACGGCACCGTTCGTCCGGCAAATCTCGATCATCGCGGCAAGGTAGCCATCCTCTGGCATACATGAACCGCCATTGACCAAGACCGGTTCTCCAATGACCGCAGCAATTTCGCCGGGGTGGTCGCGAAACGCATGTTCTAACGCCTGCAGATCGTTCCAGGGGCAGGTAATCGTCAATGAATACTCGGCCTCGGGCTGTCCTCCACAGTCGGCAACGGTCGAGCCAAACTGGGCAGGATCAGGATGCGTGCTCACCAATACATTATTTAGCCAGCCGTTGTAGTGCCCCTCAAACTTGATGAACTTCGTCCGCCCCGTAAAACCACGCGCCAGTCGCAGAGCGGCTTGCACTGCCTCGGTGCCCGTATTGGAAAATATGACTTTCTCAACACCGGGCAACGACGACACCATTTTCTCAGCCAACTCGTATTCGCCTCGGTGTTGTGCACCGTAGGTGTATCCTTTGCCCAGTTGTTCCGTAACGGCTGCAGTTAGAATCGGATGGTTGTTACCGACAATCAGCGGCCCCCACGCCAAGCCGTAGTCAATAAATTCATTGCCATCGACGTCATAGAGACAAGGACCATCGCCCCGGTCGAAGTAGATTGGCACGGGCGTCACGTTCTTGCGAAATGCAGTCGACACACCCATCGCCAGCGATTGACAAGCTCGTTCGTACAGCCTGGCAGATTGATCGGTTTTCTGAACCATTTCACCTCGACACAGGGAATCGAACTGACGGTGAACTCATGTTACTTCAGGATGTGAACTTACCATCTTTAGTTTCAAAAGAAAGGGGGAAAATGGTGTTGCTCGGGTCTGTCATTGGCAACCATCTTTCTTCCACTGTTTTCGTATCGTGGCTTCGTGGGCTTGAGCGGCTTCGTCGTCGGGTTGGGCGCGGGCGGCAAAGTAGACCAACCCCAAGGCGCGGCGCTGGCGGTTGCTGTTGTTGCTGTCCGCGCGGTGAATGGTTAGGGAGTGGTGGAGAATCAAATCGCCCGGATTGGCTTCGATGGCGACTTCGGCTTCTTCGTCGGCTGGGCCGTAGTCGTCAATGCCCAGAGAGAAACCATAGGTCTTACCAATGTTGTGTTCGCGCAAACCGTTCAGGTGGGAACCGGGCACATAGCG
>Ga0315336_1006148_pt1 | contig 12514 bp, 7 predicted proteins | sample ASW5metaG_FD_204512 | JGI IMG/M metagenome (GOLD analysis project Ga0315336, IMG submission 204512) | Ammonia-oxidizing marine archaeal communities from Monterey Bay, California, United States - ASW #5 | ecosystem: Environmental > Aquatic > Marine > Intertidal zone | place: USA: California...
GGGCTACAAGGTCCAGAAATACGCCATCGATCCAAAGAAGTACGCCCGGTAAGCGTTTCGAGTCATGACAGATGACGTTGTTCAACTGGCTCCCGCGGATTTCGAGGAAGCGCTCGAACATCTGAATAGAGCCTTCGGTTTCCCAGTCGGTGCCGGAGATTTCCTCTCCATCCTACCCAAGCTCTACCAGCCGGAGAGGATGTCATGGAACTACGCGGTGAAAACGGATGCCGGAATCCGCGCGATGGCGGGCGTGTATCCAATGACGCTGAAGGTCGGGGCGAAGACGCTCAAGGTGGCGGGGATCGGCGGGGTATCGACCCACCCCGACGCGCGCGGCAAAGGCCTGATGAATCGCCTGATGTCGCACTGCATGGAGGTCATGAAAGACGCGGACTACGACCTTTCCTGCCTGGGCGGGCTGCGCCATCGGTACGGGAAATTCGGCTATGAAGTCGGCGGACTCCAGTACCAATTCGAATTCTTGCGTCAGAACCTGTGGCAGGTGCCGGCGAAAGGGCTTCGTCTCACACCCCTCGGCGATGTCGACGATGAATCAATATCGTTTTCCCACGCGCTGTACGAGCGCTCGGCCGTCCACGTGATTCGCCCGGAACCGGAATTTCGATGCATTTGCCGAACCTGGGAAAACCGACCGTTCGCCGCATTCGATGAGCAGGACCGGCCGGCGGGATATCTCGTGGCGGACCGGCAGAAAAACATGATCGTGGAGTTGTGCGCCGAGAGTCCCGGGACGGCGATGAGAATGATCCGCGCCTGGATGGACCAGGGGGATGACGAGAATGTTTTCGTACAGGTCAAGCCGTCGGACCTGGACCTGGTGCGACAATTGGGCGAAACCGCCCAGTCCCTTCAGGCAGAGCAGTCATACCAATGGAAAGTTCTTCACTGGTCGAGAACAGTTGATGCGTTCCTGAACCTGCAAAGTAGTTCGGATCCGCAAGAGGATGGATCCCTGGTCCTTTCCCTGGATGATCTTCCGAATTTGAAACTCACAAGCACCCATGGCTCGGGGACCTGTGAAGAGACGGATGAGCCGCCGGATCTAGCCTGCACCGAACGGCAGGCCGTGCGAATGATCTTCGGACCTCAATCCCCGGCCGCCGTTATGCCGGTTCCGTCGGATGCAAGGATGCTGGAGTCGTGGTGTCCGTTGCCATTGGGTTGGTCATCCGTGGATGGAGTATAGGCCCGCCCCCGCGGCGATGAGCAGGCGGCAGCGGTGGATTCTTCGCCGCCGAGCCGGTCTACGAGAAACCGGATGGTTGCTTTCGTTGATCGAATGCGGTCTTCGTAATAATTAATCAGCGGCTCGCGTCGAACGGATCGTCCCGTCTCCCGGATTCGGCCCTGGAGAATCAGGGCATCCTCCCGGCAAACCATCAACAGACCCTCGCTGCTGAATTCGTCATGAGATCCGAAGGTTCCATCCGGATGCAGGTACCGCTTCCCGAGTTCGTCGTGATTGAAATAGAGCACGTACTTGTGGCTACCGTTGGCCTGCGCCCTGCACGCGACAAGATCATTCCGCAACGCCTTCAACGCGGCATGCAATACGGATATTCCGGTACGAATCAGATTCTGGTCAGGATGCGTCATGGGGCAATAAAGCCCGGGAAACGCTGTCTCTCAATTGGACCAAGGTCGTATACCGGAAGACGGACAAAGCTTTCGCAGCACCGCCGAGCCCCTGCGATAAACCCTGTCCGGTGGGGCGCAAGGTGCCAGGTCGGGCGATGGAGCACGGGCGGACTCATTCGCCATTCCGCAATGCGCTCTCTGGTTTTTTCCTTGCGGGTAAACGAACCGCGGAAGAGCCGCCTCTTCACTGCTGTCCGCTTTCCAGCCACGCAGGGTCCCCTCAATTTGGACTGCGCCGGAAGAGCAAAGCGGCAAAGCCCGCACTCCATATGGTCCGCCATGGGCGGGAGAAACACGTACCCAATTTTGCGCAAAAGCATAGCTGGAGTTGTCCCGCCCGGTTTTGTGGGGCAGGCGCAGGGCTAGGGCTCGCGGAGGGACCGGCCCAGTGCGGACTGAAGTCCGCAACGCCGGAACGCGGAATGAATTCCGCGCTACGGAACCTTCACATTGAATAACTCCTACATTTACGTATGTTTTAGATCTATTGAGTACATTAATGTTCTATTTAATGCTCTAATTGACATTTGTGTATTTTGCACAAATTAGCGCAACCCGCTCAGTACCAACTAGTTGCAATCCATTTTTTTTGAATTCGAGAATCAGATGGCATATCCAGTGCTAAAGGGCTGCCCATAGCTCGGCGCATGCCCCGGCGGGGTGGCGCCGAATCAACAGGCACCCGAGAGGAGAGTGGAGATGAGAATGTGGAAGTGGATGCCGGCGGTGGCCGGACTTTTGATGTTACTGGCCGGCGCGCCCCTGGATGGCCTGGCCCAGGAGGGCGGAGAAGGGATGGCTGAGGCGGCGGCGGAGGTGGCGGAACAAGCGGTCTCCGCGGAGATGTTCACCGTGAACAATGTCTGGATGATGGTGGCCACATTCCTGGTCTTCATCATGCACCTCGGGTTCGCCTCCCTGGAGTCGGGACTCACGCGGGCAAAGAACACCGTAAACATCCTGTTCAAGAACACGGGAATTATTGCCATCGGGATTCTGACCTACACCCTGATCGGCTTCAACCTGATGTATCCCGCGGAGTGGCTTGCGAATGGTTGGCTCGGCGAGTTCGTATTCGGCATTGCGAATACCATGGGAGATGCCGCCAACGATACCAGCGCGTACAACGCGGGGTACACGTATTGGACGGACTTCCTGTTCCAGGCCATGTTCGCCGCCACGGCCGCGACGATCGTGTCGGGTGCTGTCGCGGAGAGAATCAAACTTCCCTCCTTTCTGATCTTCTCCGCCCTCTACGTCGCGATCGTGTACCCCATTTTCGGCGCGTGGAAATGGGGAGGCGGATGGCTCGCGGAAAAAGGCTTTCATGATTTCGCGGGATCCACCGTGGTTCATTCCGTAGGCGGATGGGCGGCCCTGGCCGGCGTCATTCTCCTTGGACCGCGCACCGGCAAATATGTGAATGGAAGTATCAAGGGGATCATGGGTCACAACATGCCCCTGGCCACCATCGGAGTGTTTCTGCTCTGGCTGGGATGGTTCGGATTCAACGGCGGATCCGTGCTCTCCGCGGACCCCGCGATGGTGTCCTTCGTTCTGGTTACCACCTGCATCGCGGCGGCGGCAGGCATCATGGGCGCAATGCTCACGAGCTGGATCGTCCAGAAAAAACCCGACCTTTCCATGGCATTAAACGGCGCTCTCGCCGGGCTGGTGGGTATTACGGCCGGTGCGGATGTTGTCTCGGTTACGTCCGCGGTGATCATAGGTCTGGTGGCAGGCGTCATCGTCGTATTCTCTGTCATCGGACTGGATCGGGCCAAAATTGACGATCCCGTCGGCGCCATCTCCGTGCATCTGGTTTGTGGCATCTGGGGCACGCTCGCGGTCGGCATCTTCGCAACCGGCATTGACGTTGGAGGGAGCTATACAATCTCTTTCGTGCCGCAACTCATCGGCGTGATGGCGGCAGGAGTCTTCTGTTTCGTTTCCGCTTTCGTCATCTTCCTGATCCTCAAGGTAACCCTTGGAATCCGCGTCAGCGAAGCAGAGGAGATCAGCGGACTCGATCTGGGCGAACACGGCCAGGAAGCCTATTCCGGGTTTCAGACCTGGACCACCCAGTAAGCACGTACCCAAGGAGAACCATCATGAAACTTGTAACCGCATATATTCAGCCTGAAAAATTAAACGATGTGAAGCAGGCGCTCTTCGAAGCGGATGTTCGAAAAATGTCCGTCATCAACGCCCTCGGCTGCGGGCAGCAGATGGGCTACCACGAAACCTATCGAGGCGCCGACATCGAAGTGAACCTGCTCAAGAAGGTTCGCATAGAAGTCGCCGTCAACGACGAATTCGTACACGCCACCATCGACGCCGTAATCAAGGGCGCGCGGACCGGAACCATCGGCGATGGAAAAATCTTTGTGCAGGACTTGTCCGACTGCATCAGAATTCGAACCGGCGAGAAGGGGTCCGAAGCAATTGGGTAGCTTCTTGCGTGGTTCCGGCTCCCTGAAAAGGCGCCGGGACCGCGCTCTTGCCTTTCAAGGGTCACAAGAACCTGAAAGAGGTGATCGCCCCCTTCGGATTCCGACCTTCAGACTTCGCTCCTTCTCGGGCCTCCTGAACACCCATTGAATACGAGGCTCGTCCGCCGGATTCGCTCATCCTACAATTTTGTAACTCCATTCAAACAGAAACCGCGCATAGATACATTTTTGTATCTATTTTTGTCACGGTTTAATTTTCATGCTGTAATACTGCCTGTTTTCTCTAGCATTTGGCTAAAATTCCCATTAGGCTGATTTCCCGATGGGGAGCAACAAATTGAAGAATCTTGAGGGGTTCGGATGAGTACAAAATGTCACGGAGGAATATGAGCAGATGTAATTCAGGTGGATGCGACAAGCCGCGGGAGTCCTGCGGGCTTTTCGGGGTGTTCGGACTTCCGAATCCGGCTCAGCTCATCTACACGGGTCTGTTTTCGCTGCAGCACCGGGGTCAGGAAGGCGCGGGTATCGTGGTCGGGGACGGAAACCAGGTTTCCTCCGTGAAGGGGATGGGCCTGGTTGCCGAATTGCCGGAGCGGAAACCGATGAACGAATTGCCGGGTCACTTGGGGATCGGGCATGTCCGGTACTCCACCACCGGCTCCTCGCGCATGCAGAACGTTCAGCCCCTTGTGGTTGAGTGCCTGGACGGGATCTGGGCCATTGCCCACAACGGGAACCTCATCAATGCGAAGCAGCTGCGCACTTCCTACCAGGAGGCGGGCGCTATTTTTCAGACCAGCACCGACAGCGAGGTCCTGGTGCATCTGATCGCCGACCCCATGTACCGCTCCCGCCCACGGCGGGTGGAGCGCGCACTGGCGGAACTGAAGGGCGCATTCTCATTTCTCCTGATGACGAAAGATTGCGTGATGGCGGCGCGTGACCCGTACGGTTTCCGGCCCCTCTCGATTGGAAGACTGGGCGATGGCTACGTATTCGCCAGTGAGACATGCGCCCTGGAGCAAGTCGGGGCGGAGTATGTTCGGGATGTCCTGCCCGGCGAGCTGGTCACCGTCGACGAGAAGGGGCTTCGCAGCACCAGCTTCTGCGAACCGGTCGCGGGCTCCCTGGGACAATGTATTTTTGAGCACGTGTACTTCGCGCGACCGGACAGCGTACTCTTCGGGCAACAGGTGCACGAGGCGCGATTACGCCTCGGCCGGAATCTCGCGGAAGAACATCCCGTCGACGCGGACATTGTGATGTCCGTGCCCGACAGCGGAAACTCCGCCGCCCTGGGATACTCCCAGCGAAGCGGCATCCCCCTTGATTACGGCTTCATGCGCAATCACTACGTGGGGCGCACCTTCATCATGCCCGATGTAAAGCAACGGTATGACGGGGTGGATATGAAGCTGGCCGTAATTCCGGGTGTCGTGAACGGAAAGCGTGTCGTTGTCGTGGATGATTCCCTGATTCGCGGTACGACATCGCAGCGCCGCGTCCATGCTTTGCGCGCCGCGGGGGCAACCGAGATTCACATGAGAATTTCCTGTCCGCCGACGCGCCATCCCTGTTTTTTCGGCATCGATTTCCCAACCACCGACGAGTTGATTGCCCATGAAAATGAAATCAGCAAAATTTGTGAGTTTATCGGAGCGGATAGTCTCGGCTACCTGAGCCTGGAAGGCTTGCTGTCTGCCGTAGAGCAACCCGCCGACTACTGCACCGGCTGCTTCAGCGGAAAATATCCGCTGGAGGTCGAGGGCAAGCAGACGAAGCACGTACTGGAAAGTCCCCAGGTCGTGCCCGTCTAAGCCCGCTGACGCCGGAAGCGGAGCATCAGTTTGTATGGATGCTGTGCGCACTCGTGTGCACAAAACGGAGAATTATGGCGATTTTTATCGGAGTGAACATATGAAAACGAGACACACCCAACCAGGGCTGCCCGAACCGTTCGGGCTCTATCACCCGCGACAGGAACACGATGCCTGTGGCGTCGGGTTCATCGCGAATTTGAAGAATGAAAAGTCGCACGACACCATCAACAAAGCGCTGGAAATTCTCGTAAATCTCACCCACCGGGGCGCATGCGGGTGCGACGAAAAGACCGGCGACGGGGCGGGCATTCTCATCCAGATCCCCCACGAATTCATGCGCCAGGCCGTCTCCCAGGAGGGATTTTCCCTCCCCGAGGCCCACGAGTACGGCGCCGGCATCGTCTTTCTTCCCCGCGAGCTGGAGGAAAGGAATCATTGCAAGGAACTCTTCGAGCGAATCGTGAAGGAAGAGGAGCAGGAATTTCTCGGGTGGCGGCCCATGCCCGTCGATAACACCGTCATTGGTGATGTGGCCCGTACGGCCGAACCGCACAGTGAAATGATATTCATCGGCCGCGGCTCCCAAATCAAAGACGACCGGCACTTCGAGCGAAAGCTCTACGTCATTCGAAAAGTCATGGAGAACGAGATCCGAAATTCCGATCTGTCGGAAAAGTCGTTCTTCTACGTTCCATCGCTTTCCTGCCGGACCATTATTTACAAGGGACTCCTGCTTGCGGACCAGTTGGAGCCTTACTTCTACGCCGACCTGCGGGAAGAATCCATGGTCACGGGCCTGGCCCTCGTGCACCAGCGCTACAGCACGAATACCTTTCCAACCTGGGACCTGGCGCAACCATTCAGGTTCCTCTGCCACAACGGGGAAATCAACACCGTGCGCGGCAACACGAACTGGATGCTGGCACGTCAGCACATCTTCAAATCGGAGAGATTCGCGGACGATATCGGCAAGCTGTTCCCCATCATTTCACCGGGCGCCAGCGATTCGGCCGTCCTCGATAATGCGCTGGAGTTGCTCTATCACACCGGACGCACCCTTCCCCACGCGATGATGATGATGATTCCCGAGGCATGGCAGAATCACGAAACGATGTCGGAAGAGAAGAAGGGCTTCTACGAATACCATGCCTGCGTCATGGAACCGTGGGACGGGCCCGCATCCATCCCCTTCACCGACGGCCAATGCATCGGGGCGGTGCTGGATCGAAACGGTCTCCGTCCGTCCCGCTACACGGTCACGAAGGACGGATTCGTCGTCATGGCGTCGGAAACAGGGGTGCTGGACATCGATCCGGCCAACGTGGAGTACAAGGGCCGGCTGCAACCCGGACGAATGTTCCTCGTCGACATGGAAGCGGGACGAATCGTCGAAGACGAGGAAATCAAGCACGAGGAAGCCATTCGCAAGCCCTTCGCAAAATGGGCGAGGGAAAACAGGGTGACGTTCGATCAACTTCCGTCCGTCCGGAACGTGCCGGTCTCCGATTTCGAGACTCTGCTGACGCGTCAAAAGCAATTCGGGTTCTCCCAGGAGGATCTAAAAATCATCATCGGACCGATGGCGATGGATGCCGCGGAACCGCTGGGCTCCATGGGCGATGACACCCCGATGGCAATCTTATCGGACCGGCCCCGGCCTCTCTATGACTATTTTCGCCAGCTGTTCGCCCAGGTCACGAACCCTCCTCTCGATGCCATCAGAGAGAAACTGGTGACGTCCCTGGTTACGACTCTCGGGGCGGAGCAGGATCTTTTTCAGGAGTCGCCTCTTCACTGTCACCAGTTCCGGCTCGAACAACCGATCCTGACCAACAAGGAACTACGGCAACTCGCCGGGATCGATAAAGGAAATCTCAAGGGAACGACTCTGCCCATCGTCTACCCGGTACAGGAAGGCGGCCCGGGACTGGCACGGGCAGTGGAAACTCTTTGCGAGTCGGCCGAGGCTCGAATCGATGAGGGCTACTCCCTGCTGGTCCTTTCCGATCGGAACGTCTCCCGCGAACAGGCGCCGATTCCAGCCCTGCTGGCGGTGGCCGCCGTTCACCATCACCTGATCCGTTCCGGAAAGAGGACCCGGTGCGGCATCGTGCTGGAGAGCGGGGAACCGCGGGAAGTACATCACTACTGCGTCCTGTTCGGGTACGGCTGCTGCGCCGTCAACCCGTACCTGGTGTTTGAGACGATCGACGACATGGTTACCAAGGGAATGCTTCGCGACCTGGTTACGGTCCCGGCCTGCAACAATTATATCAAGGCGCTCGGCAAGGGCATCCTGAAGGTCATGTCAAAGATGGGGATTTCCACCCTGCACAGTTACCGGGGCGCCCAGATTTTCGAAGCCCTCGGGCTGAACGATGAAGTCATCGACCGGTACTTCACCGGCACATCGTCCCGCGTGAGCGGGATGGGCATCGACGCCATCGCGGAGGAAGTCTCAAGAAAGCAACGCACCGCCTACCCCGACCGGATTGTCCCGGAGTCGACGACGCTGACCGCCGGTGGAAAGTACCAGTGGCGCCGCCGGGGGGAGCACCACCAGTACAATCCGCTTTCCATCGCGAAACTGCAGCAGGCCACGCGCTCAAACAGCTATGACACGTACAAAGAGTACGCGGCGCTCATCAACGAAAAGAGTTCCACCGGGGGAACGCTGCGTGGATTGTTCCAACTGAAGATCGATCCGTCGCGGTCCATTCCGATCGAGGAGGTGGAACCGGCGGAGGATATCGTGCGGCGATTCAAAACCGGCGCCATGTCCTATGGATCCATCAGCAAGGAAGCTCACGAAACGCTGGCGGTCGCCATGAACCGTATCGGCGGCCGGAGCAACTCCGGAGAGGGAGGGGAAGACGAAGACCGGTTCTATCCGGATCCGGACGGCAATTGGCGGAACAGCGCAATCAAGCAGGTTGCCTCGGGCCGGTTCGGCGTTACGAGTCACTACCTCGCCAATGCAAAGGAACTGCAGATCAAGATGGCCCAGGGCGCGAAGCCCGGGGAAGGGGGCCAGCTTCCCGGGTACAAGGTGTACAAGTGGATCGCGGAAACGCGGCACACGACCCCGTATGTGGGCCTCATTTCACCGCCGCCGCACCACGATATCTACTCCATCGAAGATCTCGCGCAGCTGATCCATGACTTAAAGAACTCCAATCCGGAAGCGAGGATCAACGTCAAGCTTGTCTCCGAAGTCGGCGTCGGAACGGTGGCGGCAGGAGTGTCGAAGGGGAAGGCGGACGTGGTGCTGGTGAGCGGACACGATGGAGGAACCGGATCTTCGCCTCTCACCTCCATCAAGCATGCCGGGCTTCCGTGGGAACTGGGAATCGCGGAAACGCATCAAACCCTGGTGAAAAATGATCTCCGCGACCGGATTGTGGTCGAATGCGATGGGCAATTGAAGACAGGTCGCGACGTCGCGGTGGCCTGCATGCTCGGCGCCGAGGAGTTCGGCTTTTCGTCCGCGCCGCTGGTAGTGATGGGCTGCATCATGATGCGGGTGTGCCACCTGAACACCTGCCCGGTGGGCATCGCGACCCAGGATCCGGTACTTCGAAAGAAGTTCGAAGGCAAGCCGGAGGAAGTGATCAGTTTCTTCCACTTCGTCGCCGAAGAGTTGCGGGAAATCATGGCGGAGCTGGGGTATAGAACAGTGAACGAACTGGTAGGGCAGTCCGACCGCCTGGAAATGTCGGGGGCTATCGACCACTGGAAAACAAAGGGTCTCGACTACTCCAGGATTCTGGAGAAGCCGGAAGCGTGGGAGGATTCAACTCTCTACTGCTCTAAAGTCCAGGACCACGGTCTCGACAGCGCGCTCGATCACGAACTGATCCGACTCGCCCGCCCGGCGCTCGAGGACGGGAAGAAGATCGAGGAAAAGATCGCAATCAGAAACGTGAACCGAACCGTCGGGACCATGCTGAGTCACGAAATCGCCAAGCGGTACCGTGGGGACGGCCTGCCGGACGACACCATTGTGTTTCATTGCCTCGGTTCTGCGGGACAAAGCTTTTGCGCCTTCGGAAGCCGGGGGATTACGATGCACATTGAAGGGGACGCCAACGATTATTTCGGGAAAGGGCTTTCCGGCGCGAAGATTTCAATTCGGCCCCCAAGCGCATCCACGTTCCGGGCGGAGGACAATGTTCTTGTCGGCAATGTCGCGTTTTACGGGGCCACGTCCGGCGAAGCATATATCCGGGGTGGCGCGGGCGAGCGGTTCTGCGTTCGCAACAGCGGAGTCCGCGCGGTGGTGGAAAGTGTTGGGGACCACGGCTGCGAGTACATGACCGGCGGCCGCACCGTGATCCTGGGCCACACCGGCCGCAATTTCGCCGCGGGAATGAGCGGCGGTGTCGCCTACATCCTGGATGAGGCGGGTGATTTCACTGAACATCGGCTGAATCGCGAAATGGTGGAACCCGAGCCGGTGACCCACGAGGAAGATATCACCGAACTCCGCCGGATGGTAGAGGATCACTTCCGTTACACCGGCAGCGAGGTTGCAGAGCGCCTTCTTGATGACTGGAACGGAGCCCTGAAGAAATTCATCAAGATAATGCCGACGGATTATAAGAAAGCCCTTGAGCGCCTCGCCCGTGAGGCCGAAGAAGAAGCGGCCAGGGGTAACCGCGAACTGGAAATTGTGAGCTAGGGAGCTTGAACAGAAGGTAACAGAGAGAACGAAGACGGGTCCCCGGTCCGCTTCATTCACTTCGTTGGCTTTCGTTCAGAATTGGATCTATGGGTAAGAAAAAAGGATTTATGGAATATGGGAGGGAATTGCCGCAGCGGCGACCGGTAGAGGAACGCCTCCAGGATTGGAACGAGTTTTACGACTACAAAACCTTTCCAGCCAGGAAATTGCAGAAGCAGGCGGCACGCTGCATGGATTGCGGCGTCCCCACTTGCCATGCCGGGTGTCCGCTTGGAAACCTGATTCCTGATTGGAATGATTTCGTCTACCAGGACCGCTGGGAGGAAGCGATCGTTCAACTCCACAGCACCAACAATTTCCCCGAGTTCACGGGCCGGCTCTGCCCGGCCCCCTGCGAAGAGGCATGCGTCCTCGGGATCAATGAAAAACCTGTGACCATTGAAGAGATCGAAAAGAACATTGTTGAACACGCATTCAACGTGGGTTGGATTCTCCCCCAACCCCCGGTTGAACGCACGGGAAAGCAAGTTGCAGTCGTCGGATCGGGACCGGCGGGAATGGCGTGCGCACAGCAGTTGAACCGCGCCGGGCATACCGTTCATCTCTTCGAACGCTCGGCGAAGATCGGGGGATTGCTCCGCTACGGAATTCCCGATTTCAAGATGGAAAAACGAATCATCGACCGGCGCATGGCAGTGATGGAGAAAGAAGGCGTCGTCCCGAGGACCGGCATCGACGTCGGGAATGATATTACAGCCGACGATCTGAACCGCGAGTACGACGCGGTTGTACTCTCCATCGGGTCGACGCAACCTCGCGACCTCTCGATCCCGGGCAGGTCACTGGACGGCGTTCACTTTGCAATGGACTTCTTGACCCAACAGAACAAGCGTGTCGGGGAAGAGGCATTTACCGGAGACGACATTCTTGCCCATGACAAAAACGTGATTGTCATTGGGGGCGGGGACACCGGAAGCGATTGTATTGGAACCTCCAACCGTCATGGTGCGGCGTCGGTTACAAATTTTGAACTGTTGCCGAAGCCCACCCCGGAACGTCCGGAGAACCAGCCGTGGCCATTCTGGCCGATGCGATTGCGGTCCAGTTCGTCCCACGAAGAAGGTGCGGATCGGAACTGGAGCATCCTCACAAAAGAGTTCATGGGTAAGGACGGCGCCATGACGCATCTGAAAACGGTGGAAATCGAATGGGTTCCTTCCCCGAAAGGTGGTCGGCCCGAAATGCGGGAGATCGAGGGCACGGAAAAGGAGTGGCCCTGTGAACTGGCACTACTGGCGCTCGGTTTCCTGGGACCTGAACCCGGCAGCATCGTTTCCCAGTTTGGTTGCGAACTGGATCCGCGCGGAAATATCAAGACGGACGAGAATTACATGTCGACGGTTCCTGGGGTCTTTGCCGCGGGAGACAGTCGTCGGGGTCAAAGCCTCATCGTATGGGCGATATCGGAGGGCCGGGAAGCCGCGCGCGGCGTGGACCGACATCTCATGGGACAAACCGAGTTGGCCTCCAAAGAGGGCATGGATTTACCGAGGGTGTGAAGGGGAGCGAGCGGTGAGGCACCCCTTCAGGGTGCCCGGTTCCAAATCTCCCAACATGGGGCGTTGCCCCATGCTACGGTAAACATGCGCCTTCAGCGCGAAACAACACCCACAGGGCGAAGCCCCAACATCAATGTAGCCAGGGGCTCCACTTCCACACGGGGCGAAGCCCCAACATCAACGTAGCCAGGGGCAACGCCCCTGGTTCGCAAAACCGCACAACCCAAGCCTGAAGGGCTTGCTCACCGCCAGGGGCTCCACTTCCACACGGGGCGAAGCCCCAACATCAACGTAGCCAGGGGCAACGCCCCTGGTTCGCAATACCGCGCAACC